>ERZ1035032.2282-NODE-2282-length-10623-cov-6.440008_pt1 | contig 10623 bp, 22 predicted proteins | sample MGYA00520693_ERZ1035032 | MGnify/ENA primary metagenome ERZ1035032 (study PRJEB33766, sample SAMN09781740) | gut metagenome | biome: gut microbiome | host: Homo sapiens | place: Madagascar | study: EMG produced TPA metagenomics assembly of the PRJNA485056 data...
GCGAGAAGAATAGCAAGATCATCATCAATGGCAAGGAGTACGGCGTGGATCGCGTCCTGCAAGGCGGCGTGAACTACATAAAGCTGCGCGACATTGCGGCGGCACTTGAGGCCGCAGGCGTGTGCAAGCTTGAGATCGGCAATAAGGGCAACATTGCCGTGTTGACGCACAAGGAAAAGTAAGGGGGCAAAGCCTATGTCGCCGCAGGCGCGGGCAAAACTCCCGCCGGAGCTTGGCTGTTTGACGAGGAAAGACATGGAAACCGTCATCTATCAGGCAAATCTCGGCAGGGAGAACGCGAGAATCGCGCAACTGTATTTTGTGGATAAGTTACCACAGGTAGACGTTGCCACAGAGCTGTATCTTGGCCGCGCCACGGTACAGCGCCGCCTGCCGGAGATCATGCGGGAGATGCAACGGACATCCAGCAAACTGTATAACTGAGATAAGCGCCGGTTTCTCGGCGCTTATTTTTTATATAAAAATTTTTGAAAAGCCCTTGACGTATACGGTATTACAGTATATAATATGGCCATAAGATAAAACAAGGTGAGATCCACCACATTCCATTCCAACAAAAGCTGCTCCGGTGCAACCGCATTGGAGCAGTATAATAAAATGAGGGGGCAAATATCATGGCAAAAGCAACAGCTTACTGCAAATGTGAAACATGCGGAACAGAATTTACGAGAACGGCCAACAAAGGGCTTCGCGCCGAAGCTGATAGCTGGGCTCTGTGGGCGGCAGATCACTATACGGAATGCCCCGCCTGCTACGCAAAGCGTATGCATTCCGAAGAAGCGAAAAACCCGATAACGGCGCTCGTTGGGCTTGATATTCTCAATGCGCAGATCGTAATCTCCATTACCGGGAACACCCGCCCCGTAAAGGATGCGCTCAAATCTCGCGGCTATCGCTGGGATACTCCGTTTGAAACAGGATTGTCCGGCATCCTGGATATGGGAACTCGATTCAACGCGTGTTGGAGCAAGGAACTTCCGGCGCCCAAATATACCACTGCAAAAGAATTTTCAGAAGCCGTTTCATCTGCTGTTTCCGATGCGATCCGCTCGCTGAAAGAGCTCATCCCTGAACTCGAATCCAAGAACTCTTTCACGCAGATGGATCATGCGCTCTTCTGCGATATGGCAAATCACCTCGCGGAAGACGACGCCGCTGTTGCGAACGCAATAGCAGCGCTCGAAAAGCCGGAACGCCCTGTATGCTACCCGGCAGGACGCTGGAACGGGAAATTCTATGGAAAGCCCGGAAACTGGCGCATTTACCTGGATAATACGGAAACAAGTATTTCCGATGAAGATGTTTCATCCATAAAAAACTACAAGTCCGCGCTGGCAGCGTACAAGGAAAAGGTGGAGGAGATCAAGAATGCGAATTGATCCATCATATCCACCGCTTGCTCTGTTGCAGAGAGTAGCAGAAGAATACCCTGATGCCTGGGAGAAAATGAAACTGTTTCATGAAATGAACGGCAAGAACGGGCTTCCGAGATGGAATCAATGGTGCTATGCACCAATGTCCGCAGCAATGGCGGTTGTGATAGGTGATTCTCCTGGCACATACGAAAACATTTCTGCCGCCACAAAGGCAACGCAAGAGATTGCCGCCCTTGCACCATGGATTGAAAACAAGGATGTGTTTATTGTCGGCCGTTCTTTGCAGGAACGATTGTTTGCACAAGAAGATGAGGAGTTTGAGCTCGATAGCAAGGCGCTGTACCATATCCCGTACCGATCTTTTTATGTGCAATTCTCCGACGGCTTTCGGTATATTGATTCTCCGTGCCACGGTGTGTTTGTGCATCTTGAGGATGATGTAAATAGCGGCGACCACGAGCTGCGGCTGCTGTATCTCGAAGAAACCGGTAAAACCATCGGCATCCCAATCCATCTTGGAGAAAAAACGATTTGTTCTAGCTTATCTCATACGGTAAACGAAGCGCTGAAATATCTATCGGATGATAATCCAGAGATCCGCAGAGCCATGATCACAACTTTGGAGCGGAAAAACGCCGAGCTTGCTGCGCACAGACAAGCTTTGCAGATCGTACTTTATTTATGCAAGAAAAGCATTGAAAATGCCCCGAATCCAGAGGCCGCGTTCCTTAACACAAAAATCAGAAGCGGAGAAATCCATATTCATTTTTTATGATTCAGAAAAGGAGGCTGCAAGGAATGCCAACTGATGCGCAAAAGCGCACTCGCAACAAGTGGGATGCAGAAAACATGTCCGTGATCTCCTGCAAGCTCAAGCGGGAGATCGCGGAAAGCTTTAAGGCCGCAGCGAAGTCCAACGGCACGACGCCAAACGAACTGATACGTGGCTGGATTGCCGCATATTTATTTGAGCAAAAATGATACAAAACTGAGGCACATCAAAACGAAAAAAAGCCCATACTGGACACATCAAAGGAGTGTTCGGTATGGGCTTTTCTTATTTCAATCCAAACCCGGAGGGGAAACAAGTTGGAGACTGTACCGTCCGGGCAATTTCAAAGGCTACGGGCAAGAGCTGGGATGAAACATACGTCGGGCTCTGCCTACAGGGGCTGAAAATGGGCGACATGCCGTCGGCAAACAGTGTCTGGGGCGCGTACCTCCGACAGCATGGATTTAGCCGGAACGTTGTGCCAAACACATGCCCGGACTGCTATACGGTCGAGGAATTCGCAAGAGACCATCCACACAATATATATGTACTCGCTCTATCAAGCCACGTCGTGTGCGTAGAGAACGGAAAGTATTTCGATAGCTGGAATTCCGGGAACGAAATTCCACTGTTCTACTGGGAAAAGGAGGATAAATGATGTTCGGACAACAGCCATATGTGTATCAGCAGCCGATTTATAATCAGCCAATCAGTCAGCCAATCAGTCAGCCAATGCAGGAGCCAATGATGCGGCCGCAGTACCAGCCCGCGCCGCAGATGACGGCCTACCAGCCGCAGCCCCAGCAGCCGCAGAATCAGTCGATCATCTGGGTTCCAAACGAGCAGGCGGCGAATGACTTTATTGTCGCGCCCAACAATGCCGTTACGCTTTGGGATATGAACGCGCCGGTCGTGTATGTGAAAAAGGCAGATGCAAGCGGCAAGCCGACCATGACGACCTACGACCTTGTAGAGCGTGCGCAGGCCGCGCCAGCGCCCGCAGCGCCGCGAAAAGACATGAGCGAAGAATATGTGACCCGCAGGGAGTTTGAAGAGCTTGTGGCGAAGCTGGCCGCCCCAAGCGTCAGGCCGCGAAAGATGAAGGAGGCGGACAATGAATCCACTGTTTAATGCGCTTGGCGGCGGACAGATGCCCGGCCCGATGGGGCAATTTCAGAGCATGGTACAGCAATTTCAGAAATTCCGCCAGAGCTTTCAGGGTGACCCGAAAGCAGAAGTGGAAAAGCTTGTGCAAAGCGGAAGAATATCGCAGCAGCAGCTAAATCAGCTGCAACAGGCGGCAACGCAGTTCCAGCAGCTGCTTGGATGATCTGGGTTTCAATTCGTGGCCACGATTGAGATAAATTTCAAAATCTACGAAAGGAGAAAACTATGAGTTTGAATGGTGACGGTATTCCTATGAACATGCCTGTAGTTCCGGCAAACTCGGACGGCGGAAACGGATGGGGTGGCGGTAATGGCTGGTGGATCATTGTCCTGTTCCTTGCCATTTTCTGCGGCTGGGGTAACGGAAACGGCTTTGGCAATCGTGGAGGGAACGGCGGCGTTGTTGATGGCTATGTTCTGGCCTCTGACTTCTCGAACATCGAAAGAAAGATTGACAGCGTGAACAATGGTGTCTGCGACGGCTTCTATGCAATGAACACGGGGATGCTTAACGGCTTTGCCGGTGTAACGCAGGCTGTGACTTCCGGCTTCTCTCAGGCGGAGCTTTCCCGCTGCAATCAGCAGGCTGCGCTTATGCAGCAGCTGAACAACATGGCGATGCAGGCACAGGAGTGCTGCTGTGAAAACCGCGCTGCAATCGCCCAGGTGCGCTACGACATGGCGACGCAGGCATGCGACACCCGCAACACCGTGCAGAACAGCACTCGCGACATCATCGACGCGATGAACTGCGGCTTCCGCAGCATTGATCAGAGATTGACGGCGCAGGAACTGGCTGCAAAGGACGCGAAGATTGCCGAGCAGAACCAGAGACTGTTTGCCGCAGAACTGGCGGCTTCTCAGGCGGCGCAGAACGACACGCTCAAGTCTTACGTGAGCGGGCAGTTGGCGTATTACAACCCGCGCCCGGTTCCGTCTTTTGCGGTTCCTGCTCCTTACCAGTTCGCTGGCTGTAACGGCTATAACGGCGGTTACAACTACGGCTGCGGCAACTGCGCTTAACTCCATAACGTAGAGCTTTTTCGTGAGGTCACGAAAATGATCGGTTCCTTGCCGATACTCAAGAAACGCGGCGGGGCAATCGTCCCGCCGCAATTTTAATTGCCTCGAACTCGAGGCAGAAAGGAATGATTTTATGGCTGAATTTACATCATCCGGGATTCAAACTGTTGCCGCCGGGCAGAACGTCCCTCTAATTTCCACGTCGGCTTGTGGCAAACCGTGTATCGTCCACCGTGACGGAAGCGGACTTGTTACGCTTCGTGGGCTTACGCAGCAGTGTAAGGCGAAGTTCCGCGTATCTTTTGGCGCAAATATCGCCGTGCCTACAGGCGGAACAGTCGGAGCTATCACCGCTGCGCTTGCCATTAACGGGGAGGCTTTGAACAGTGCTACAGCGACCGTAACCCCTGCGGCTGTTGAGAATTATTTCAACATCTACGTTTCTGCATTCGTGGAAGTTCCGCGCGGCTGCTACCTGACTGTAGCAGCAAAGAACACCAGCGCACAGGCGATCAGCTTTGCAAATAGCAATATGATCATCGAGCGCGTATCGTGAAAGGAGAATGCAATATGTACGATTTGAGAAACCTGCGTGAAATGCTCTGCAAAGAGCTTGACGAAATCGCCGACAAGCGCGAAATGTCTGCGGGCGATTTGGATGCGATCCAGAAGCTGACGAGCTCCATCAAAAACACCTATAAGATCGAAATGCTTGAGGACGGCGGTTATTCCCGCGACGGCGAGTGGGAAGCCGATATGCGCGGCACATATGGACGCGGAAGTTCGTACCGTGCTCGCCGCCGCGACGCAATGGGCCGCTACAGCAGAGCCGACGCCCGCGAGCATATGCATGCGCAGCTGGAGGATATGATGCGCGACGCGGACGACGATAAGACCCGCGAAGCGATCCGCCGCTGCATGGAGCAGATCGAGCGGGCATAAGGGGGATATGATATGCTGGATAAAGCCGAGATCCGCAAGGAGATAGCGCGGCTGGAATATGAGGAATCCAGCTATCCCAATTATGCCAAACTGGCAGATCTTTACGTGATACGCGACAAGATGCAGGAAGAGGAACGGGGCGGCGGTAGGTATGTGGGTTACTACTCCGGCGATCCCGCCCCTTTGACCGCAGAACCGGCTACCGTGGACGAGTACGGGGACAGTGAGTTTTTGCTTGCGGTAGCTGGGAAAGACCCGGCAAAGGCTTGGGCGGTCGTTGATGAACTTATGGACACATTATCGCTTGTGAACAGAAAAGTCTATGATTCTGTGCTTCGGAAAATAAAGGCCATGTAGCAAAAAACGGGGGAGTCCCCTCGCATTGCACTGAATATGTAGCATACAATGTAGCATACGTGAAATGATTTTATGTTACAGAGCGCGTCATAACGTGATTTTTTGCTTTTTGAAAATACGCAGAAAATAGGGTGAAAAGCGTAAAAAAGTACCGATTTTAGCTTTAAAAACAGCTAAAATCGGTACTTTGGCGCGGAAGGAGAGATTCGAACTCTCGCTCGCTTTTTAGACGACTACTCCCTTAGCAGGGGAGAAAAAACCATTGAAAACACTGGGGAAAATGGCGCTTGTAGCATATTTTGTAGCATACACAATTCACTCTGGCGAGTCGTTTTGCAACTGATTTACGGCATCGACCATGCCTTTCATGTCCGGGTGTACATAACGTTGGGTAGTCGTTATCTTTGTGTGGCGCATGATTTCCTTGATCGTAAACGGGTCGATGTTTTTCATCGCGAGGGCTGTAGCGGTTGTATGGCGGCATGAGTAAGGTGGTAGCTTTTGCACTCCGGCAAGCTCCAAACACTCATAATATCTCTTGTAAAAATTATCTTTGTTTATGCAACAGATATTTCCGATGCGCGATTTGCTTTCTTCGCATAGTTCATGCAGCACCGGCGCAACGAAATCCGGGAAGACCATAGGCGTTTCTTTCCGCTTCTTTGTCTTTATGCCGCCTCGGACGATCTCATTCTTTTCAAAGTCAATCATATCTTTCTTGAGTTTCAGAAGCTCACCGGGCATCATGCCGGTATAAATCATCGTTAAAATAAACCCAACGAAGTGGTCTCTTGCATACGCTTCCCATAGCTTTTTTACGTCGGCGTCGGTAAACGGTTCCGGCGATTTCTCTTCCAATTCCGGAAGCTTTATGTACTTTGCAAGATTCACGGTTGTCTGCTTTTCTGCGATTGCGAGGTTATAACAGTGGGATAGGACGGTTTTCATATCTTTCCGTGTGTAATAGGTGCTGGCGTTGCGGTCAACAACGTCCTGTATCTGCGCGATAGTAAGCGTATCAATTTCGCAGTCGGCAATTTCTTTCATGCGCGAAAAAGCCTTTTCCGCCGCTCCCTGACGATCATCCGATAAGGATAGATAATCCCCACGCAGATATGTTTTGTAGTATTCTCTGAGAGTGGGGCTTCGCTGCTCTTCCTTTGGAGGGTTCGCAGCATATTGGAGGGCGGCGCGCTTTGATGTAAATCCGCCTTTTGTTCGCATTCTTTGCCGGAGCTTGTCGTTTTCGTCTAGGTAAGTTCTTTCTGTCCAACGAGCCGTCCACGTCTTCCCACGCTGGTAGGCGTTTCCTTGCCCGTTCCCGCGTGCCCGGTTTCGCCGCGCTTCCTGTTTTTTCCCGCACCAGCAACAGTAGGGCGCGCCGTCTGGTATTTCTTTTTTACACTTGATGCACTCCATGTTTCCCTCCGCGTTCTTTTCGGATTACATAGAAAGTAATTGCCGAAGCCAGCGCTGAACCTACGATCAGGGCAATGCACGCCCATGCAGCTACGGACAAATCTCCGTCAAGAATAAAACCTGCGTTCCAAATCTGCGCATCCGTCACAAGGCAGGCAATCAGAGAAAAAGAGAGCAGCATACAAAACAGGGCGAGGACGTAACACATTGTATGTGTAGACCTTATCTGTGCGCTTTGCACTGCCGCTGTTGCCTCCAGCTTGGCGTTTTCGACCTCAATATGATGAATCTGCTCGGTCAGTTCTTCAGGGCTTTCTGCGGGCTGGACAAGCCCGAACAGCTCATCCAGCGACAGCCCGAGAACGCGGCATAGCGCGGCAGAATTGTACAGTTTCGGGTCTTGCTGTGTTCCTGCGCAGAGCTTCGTCACAGCCGATCTGGAAACGCCGGATTCTTCGACAAGTCTGTCGATGGTGTAATGCTGATCTTCTTTCGCCCGCTTGATGTTCCCCTGATATGTAGAAATATATGGGGCGAGTTCCTGAATTGCCGACATGATATACCTCCATTTTCACATATATTTCGCTGATTTTTCCGCCACGGGTATGATTTCACCAATTTGAGGGTGGAAATTTCTGCCGCTTTTGCTATGCTGGTTACAGGCGCGTGAGAAAGCCCAACCGCCGGTGGAGCGACGGTTGGGCGATCTTAAACATTCCATTATACAAAATAGTCTGTCCCATAATTGCCGCTTACGAGGGTTACCGGACGAAGAAAATGCAAGGTGTTCTTTGTGGAAGATTCCAAATTGAAATTCTTGAACGAACGTTCTAAAATATGGAGGTACACCAAAAATGCAGAGCATCAATATTCGCTTTGAAAACGGGAAAGTAAACATCATCGTAGACGGGGCGCTGTTCAAAGACGTCCACAGTCTAAGCCTGGACTACATAAAAGGAGCACCCATGCTCTTTGCCTGCGTCTCGGATGTAGGTGACGAGAAACAGGGGCAGCGGCAGAAAAGTAAATTTCTGAGTTAGACATAGTACGGATTCGGCTTAAACAGAATTGTGATCAGGTCGATAAGCCATCCAATTCCGCATAGGCCAACCGTGAAGATATACAGAATGCCCATGCCGGTTTTCCCCTCGTAGAATTTATGCGCGCCAATCCCACCAAGGAAGAAGCAGAGCAGGAACGCCGTCCACTTGTTCTTCGGTCTGAGGCCGACGCCCGCATTCACGTTTGCGTTGACATTCGCGTTAGTGTTGTTGACAACCACCTGCGGCTGTGCGGCCTTGAGTTCTTCTACCTGCTTACCGCATTTTGGGCAAATTACGCAATCCTTGTCAATGATTTCACCACAATGCTTGCAATACTTTTTTCTTTCCATTTCTTCCATAGTTATTTCCTCTCTTTCTTTCCATAGAATGGCTCGATGCCATTATATTACATATCATGGTCTATAAACCGGACTTTTGGCGTAATTAGGCATAGAATTTCGACACCTAGTTTTTGTGTACATTGCAACGTTGACTTATTAGAACATAGGTTCTATTATGTTATTACTGCTTCAAAAAACACAGAATTTAACATTGGCTTTATACAAATAAGGAGGGCGCAAAATGCTTTATATTCAGGATGATATATGCTATAATAATGGTGAAGAAATTGCGCCCGTTCCGGATATTCGGCAAAGACTCCGTGAAGAAGTTCTGAGTCTGAGCAACGAACAGGCAGAATATGTGTTAAGGAGGATGTTAGAAACAAATGAGTAATTCTTTATTGTACGCACTGCTGCTTTTTGCTGTATCTGGAACAGTTATGCAGTGGATAAACATTGCGTACCTGAATGGGAGAATCAACGATCTCGAGAGAAGCAGGCTATCGCTTCTAGCAGAACTTTCCGAGAAGATATCCACCAAACATACAGAGAATACTGACAACGATACCAGCCCAGAAGTATAGACGGGCTTTCTTCTCGGCTCGCACCTTTTCTTCCTCGAGCTGTTTCATCCGATCGACAACGAACGGATCCTCTGTCCCGAGGGCTAGGCTTGGAAGCTGAACTTGCTTTCCATCAATTTCGATATAATCTTTCATAACAGTTTTTTTGCTTCCTCAATAATTCCGATGAGCTTTTCAATCTGGGAATCTGACAGCCCATCAAGCGCATCCAATAGTTTCTGCTTTGCAGAACCTACGACCTCGTCTTTCGGGATGAGGTCTTTTTTTATGCCCGCAGACGGGTCACCGTAAAGCAAGTACTCAACAGAAACATTGAAATAGTCTGCAACCTTTTTGACTTTGTCTGGACTGGGCGCGTGGTCATCCCACTTTGCCATTGACCCGCGTGTGAGACCGCATTCCTGCTCCAACTTGTTAATAGAAAGCTTTTCGTGCCGCTTTCGAAGTTCACCGATTCTGCCGAGTATTGACATAGAATAGCCCTCTAAAAAATTACGAATAAATTCGTAAAAACATCTTGACAATTACGAAAATGTTCGTATAATGAAAAGTACAAACGGGTGCAACAAACCAGCCACAAAGGAATTGCCCCTGTAGCGGAAATGTTTACTTTTGCTGACAACGATAGTTTAGAACATTTTCGCAGCTTTGTCAATAAGGAGGGAGAAAATGCTCTTAGAAAACATCAAAAAACTTTGCACATCACGCAATATTTCACTTTCTGCACTTGAAAAGACACTTGGCTTTGGCAATAGCACGATTGCAAAATGGGCGAATTGTAGTCCGACAGTCGAAAAACTATCGCTTGTTGCAGACTATTTCGGCGTATCGGTCGATTCGCTGCTACAGAAGCCGGGGAAAAGGAGGGACACGAAGTGCAATTGACCGTCAATGATATTCGTGCAATGTCAAAGCCCACAATCCTCGCAAGCGAGGCGGCGCAGGTGCTCGGCTGTGACCCGCAATGGCTTCGCTTGATGGCGAGGGAACGGCCTGAAAGGCTTGGCTTCCCGGTGTGCTGCGTCAGCGCCCACCGGGTGAAAATCCCCCGGCTGCCGTTTATCAAATTTTTGGATGGACAATCCGTGTACAAGCTAGAGCTAACCACGCTGGAGCGGCTTGACCTAATGATCGCGCTCGTCTACGAAAAGGCCAGATTGTACGAGCGGGCAATCTGGGAAGAGGAAAACGCGGAAAAAGAAAAAGACGACGAAATCCGGAAAGCGCGTGGCGGAATGGCAGAATATTACAAACAAGCAGAAGCGGCCTGCGCCGCGCTGTACGAAAGGCTGAAAGCGCTGACGCCGGTATGAGATACGACGTTACCTTGAGCGCGCAGCAGATGCAGGACATTGCAGATGCGCTGGACATCGCGCAGGCGGATGCGCTGGAGACCTGCGAGGTGTTTGCGCTGACTGATGCGCAAAAAGTAAACGCCGCGGCGCTTCGGCGCACACGGCTGGAAAAATTAAGTGCTTATCTTAAGCACATTAAGGAGGAGCAACAGAACTATGTGTGATGTAGAAATTTTAACGTGGCTAAACCACGACCGCGCCAGGACAGAAGAACTTGGAGAAC
>ERZ1035032.2291-NODE-2291-length-10584-cov-5.357299_pt1 | contig 10584 bp, 6 predicted proteins | sample MGYA00520693_ERZ1035032 | MGnify/ENA primary metagenome ERZ1035032 (study PRJEB33766, sample SAMN09781740) | gut metagenome | biome: gut microbiome | host: Homo sapiens | place: Madagascar | study: EMG produced TPA metagenomics assembly of the PRJNA485056 data...
CGAGCGCATATGATTGATATCGACAAGCTCTGTGTTGCGCTGAGTGAAGCGGCTTGAAAGAATATCGCAGAGCGCATTTGCCGTATCGAGAGATGTAAGGCAGCAGATTGAGAGCTGAACTGCACGGCGATGAATCTTGATGAAGTTTTCAATCGTCGATTTTGCCGTTGAGCCGGTGTAAACAATATAATCAATCTTGCCTGTTTCGAGCATTTCGATAACGTGCTTGCCGTCGCTGAATTCCTCGATAATCTCGGCATTGATACCTGCCGACTGAATGAGCTTACCCGTGTTCGGCGTTGAATAAATCTTCAAGCCGACGTCGGCGAACTTCTTTGCAAGCGATATAACTTCCGGCTTGTCCTTATCGTGAACGCTGATAAGCACTCCGCCGTTGTATTTATTGTCGTGATATGTGCTCTCATGGCCAACCTTGAAGCCTGCAGAAATAAGTCCTTTGAACAGTGCCTCATTGAGGGTTCTGCCGATTCCGAGAACCTCACCCGTCGACTTCATCTCCGGACCAAGCTCGGAATTGACATCGTTGAGCTTCTCGAATGAGAATACAGGAACCTTGATCGCCACATACGGCGGGATCTTGTAGAGTCCCGTGCCGTAGCCGAGCTCAATGAGCTTTGTGCCTATCATGACCTTTGTTGCAAGCTCAACCATCGGAACGCCTGTAACCTTGCTGATGTAAGGAATCGTTCTTGACGCACGGGGATTGACCTCGATAACGTAAAGCTCGTTGCGATAGATGAGATATTGAATGTTGACAAGGCCCTTTGTGCCGAGCGAAAGCGCAAGCTTTGTTGAAATATCAACAATCTTGTCAATCATGCTGTCGAGTATATTATAGGGCGGGTAAACTGCGATCGAGTCGCCCGAGTGGACGCCTGCACGCTCGATATGCTCCATAATGCCGGGAATAAGAACATCCTTGCCGTCGGAGATAACGTCAACCTCAAGCTCCGTACCCATCATGTACTTATCAACAAGAACGGGATTTTCAATCTTCTGAGAAAGAATGATATCCATGTAACGCTTAACATCGGTGTCGTTATATGCGATAGTCATGTTCTGACCGCCGATAACGTATGACGGACGGAGAAGAACAGGATATTCAAGCTCGTTTGCCGCTCGGATAGCGTCCTCGGTGTCCATAATCGTCTGACCCTTGGGTCTGCTGATGCCGAATTTTTCAAGCAATTCGTCAAAGCGCTCTCTGTCCTCGGCGATATCAATACCCTCGGCCGATGTGCCGAGAATCGGAATATTATTTTCATCAAGGAACTTCGTAAGCTTGATAGCCGTCTGACCGCCGAACGCAACAACAACTCCTACAGGCTTTTCAACCTTGATGATGTTCATTACGTCCTCGTCGTTGAGCGGTTCAAAATAAAGCCTGTCCGCCGTGTCGAAGTCGGTTGAAACCGTCTCGGGGTTATTATTTACAATGATGACCTCATAACCAAGCTCCTTGAGGGTCCATACGCAATGAACGGAGGAATAGTCAAATTCGATACCCTGACCGATACGGATGGGGCCGGAGCCGAGAACAATGATTCGTTCCTTCTCTCCTCTTTCGATCTCTCTTGACTCGCAGTCACTGTCATATGTCGAGTAGAAATATGGCGTTTCTGCCTTGAACTCGGCACCGCAGGTGTCAACCATTTTGTAAACGGCGTCAAGCGTCTTTTCCGGAAGCTTGCCTGCCATTTTAAGAATAGTCGAATCCTTGTAGCCGTATTTCTTGCCCTTTTCGTAGTAATCTTTGTCAAGCTTGCCGCTCTCAAGCATTTTTTCATAGTCGACAAGATTCTTGAGCTTTCCGAGGAACCACTCGTCAATCATCGTAATTTCGTGGATCTTCTCAATGCTTATACCCTCTTTAAGAGCCTTGAACACGGTGAAAATTCGCAAATCGTCCTGTTCATGCAAGCGTTCGACAACGTCCATGTCATCTGGGAATTTATTATAATTGAGTGTTTCAAGTGAAATTTCGGCGCCTCTGACAGCCTTCATAACCGCCATTTCAAAGCTCGGAGCAATCGACATGACCTCGCCGGTTGCCTTCATCTGAGTGCCGAGCTTACGGCTTGCACCGACGAATTTATCAAACGGCCACTTCGGGAACTTGACAACAACATAGTCAAGCGTAGGTTCAAAGCAGGCACAGGTTTTGCCCGTGATGTCGTTTCTGATCTCATCAAGTGTATATCCGAGCGCAATTTTGGTTGTAACCTTTGCGATAGGATAACCTGTCGCCTTTGAAGCAAGAGCCGACGAACGTGAAACTCTCGGGTTAACCTCGATAACGGAATATTCAAAGCTCTCGGGATTGAGTGCAAACTGACAGTTACAGCCGCCCTCGATGCCAAGCTCGGTTATAATATCGAGCGAGGCGGAACGCAGCATCTGATATTCCTTGTCCGAAAGCGTTACGGCAGGCGCGATAACTATACTGTCGCCCGTATGAACGCCGACCGGGTCAAAGTTTTCCATTGAGCAGACAGCGATAACGTTGCCAACGCTGTCACGCATAACCTCAAACTCGATCTCCTTCCAGCCGCCGATAAAGCGCTCGACAAGGATTTGATTGATCGGGGAAAGCTCCAGTCCGTTATATGCAATAACTCTTAATTCTTCTTCGTTGTAAACAACTCCGCCGCCGGCGCCGCCGAGGGTGAATGCAGGGCGAATGATTACGGGATATCCGATTTCCTGAGCAATTTCGGCCGCACGCTCAACGGTGTTTGCGATATCCGACGGAACAACAGGCTGACCGATTTTGAGCATCGTATCTCTGAAAAGCTGTCTGTCCTCCGCCTTATCAATGGCTTCGGCGTTGGTGCCGAGCAGCTTAACGCCCATTTTTTCAAGATAGCCGTTCTGAGCAAGCTGCATAGCTATTGTAAGTCCCGTCTGTCCGCCGAGTCCGGCAAGAATAGAATCGGGATGTTCTTTTTCAATAATTCTTTTAACGGTCTCCTGCGTCAGCGGTTCAAGATAGATCTCGTCGGCGAGCGCATTATCCGTCATAATGGTTGCGGGGTTGGAGTTGACAAGCACAACGTCAAGACCTGCGTCCTTGAGAACGCGGCAAGCCTGTGCTCCGGCGTAGTCAAACTCAGCCGCCTGACCGATAACGATGGGACCGGAACCGATAACAAGTACCTTTTTTATGTCTTTATTCAGCGGCATTGTTTTTTCCTCCCATCATTGAAATAAACCTGTCGAACAGGAACTTTGTATCCTTAGGACCCGAACACGCCTCCGGGTGGAACTGAACGGTGAAAATCTGCTTACTTCTGTATTCCATACCCTCGCAGGTTCCGTCGTTTGCGTTGATAAAGCTCTCTCTTGCATATCGCCTGTCAAGACTTTCGGCAACAACGGCGTAACCGTGGTTCTGGCTTGAAATATAGGTTCTGCCCGTTTCAAGCTGCTTGACCGGCTGATTAACGCCTCTGTGACCGTATTTGAGCTTCATCGTTTTTCCGCCCATTGCAAGGCCAGTGAGCTGATGTCCGAGACAGATTCCGAAAATCGGGAATTTGCCGGCAAGCTCCTTTATGTTTTCAATCGGAACGATGTTTTCCTCCGGGTCGCCCGGACCGTTCGAGAGCATGATTCCGTCGGGATTCATCTCGATAATCTCCTGAGCCGAGGTGTCATACGGGAAAACCGTGACCTCGCAGCCCCTTGCAACAAGCTCACGAACGATGTTTTTCTTTGCACCGTAGTCGAGAAGCGCAACCTTATACTTCGCTTCTCCGTCCGATACCGTATACTTTTCCTTGCAGCTTACGCTCTTGACTGCGTCAACGATTCTGTAAGCCTTGATTTCGTCATAGTCGATATTATCAACCGAGCTGACGATTTTTGCGTTCATAACACCCTTTTCACGGATTATTCTCGTAATCTCACGGGTGTCAACGCCGTAAACACCGACTATTCCCTGCTTTTTCAGGAAGGTGTCAAGATCATACTCCGTCCTGAAATTGGACGGCAGCTCGCACCACTCCCTGACAACGTAGCCGCTGACATAGGACTTATCGCTTTCAAAGTCCTCCTCCATGATGCCGTAGTTGCCGATAAGCGGGAAGGTTTGCATAACTATCTGTCCGTAATAGCTGGGGTCGGTGAGCGTTTCGATATATCCGCCCATGCCTGTTGTAAAGACAAGCTCGCCGAGAGCCTCGCCCTCTGCGCCGAAGCTCTTGCCTTCAAAAATGTGTCCGTCTTCAAGTACAATGTAAATTTTTTTAATCATAATGTCGCCGCCATAACTGCTTTTATAGTGTGCATTCTGTTCTCTGCCTCTCTGAAAACGATTGAACGTTCGCTTTCAAAGACCTCGTCCGTGACCTCAAGAGCATCACAGTCGAATCTTTCGCCGATCTCCCTGCCGACCTTTGTCTTATGGTCATGATAAGCGGGCAGGCAGTGCATAAACACAACATTGTCTGCCGCCGCATCCATAAGCTTTTGATTGACCTGGTACGGCATAAGGTCGTCAATTCTTTCTTTCCAAACCTCCATCGGTTCGCCCATTGAGACCCAAACATCCGTATAAATTACGTTTGCATCCTTTACGGCCTCCGTGGGATTTTCGCTGAATTTAATTTCACAGCCGTTTTCCTTTGCGATCGCCTTGCAGGTGCCAACAAGGTCATGGTCGGGGAAATACTTTTTCGGTGCGCATGCGGTAAAGTTGATACCCATTTTAGCGCAGCCTACCATGAGTGAATTGCCCATATTGTACCTTGCGTCGCCCATGTAAACAAAGTTGATTCCCTTAAGATGACCGAACTGCTCCTTGATAGTCAGGAAATCGGCAAGAATCTGAGTCGGGTGAAATTCATTTGTAAGGCCGTTCCATACAGGAACGCTCGCATACTTTGCAAGCTCCTCAACAAGATCCTGACCGTAGCCGCGATACTCGATGCCGTCAAACATGCCCGAGAGCACCCTCGCCGTGTCGGCTATGCTCTCCTTTTTGCCTATCTGCGAACCTTCGGCAAGATAGGTTGAGCCCATGCCGAGATCGTTAGCACCGACCTCAAAGCTGCAACGCGTTCTTGTGCTTGTCTTTTCAAAGATAAGAGCAACATTCTTACCCTCGTGGATCCTGTGTGGGATTCCCGCTTTCTTCTTTGCTTTCAAATCAGCCGCAAGATCGACGAGATACTCAATTTCCTCGCTTGTGAAATCAAGCAGTTTCAGAAAATCTCTGCCTTTTAAATTAACCATCGGCATCACCCTCCTGTAATTATACATCATTTAATAAAATTTTCAAATAGTTTTACAATATTTTCAAATACTTAATTAGAACAAAAGGGCTGTTCATCAGGACAGCCCAAATATTTTTTACTTTAAATGAATTTTTCAACGTAAGCAATCTGCTTTTCAACGGATTCGGGACCCGTTCCGCCTGCCGAAATTCTCTTGGAGACGCAGGTTTCGAGAGAAATCTCGGTAAAAAGATCCTCCTCAAACAAATCGCTGTACTTCTTGTAATCCTCGAGTGGCATTGTTTCAAGCACAAGACCGTTATCAATGCAATGAGCAACGATCTGACCGACAAGTTTATATGCACTTCTGAACGGAAGACCCTTCTTAGCAAGGTAATCGGCAAGGTCGGTTGCATTGATAAATCCCTTTTGAGCCGCAGAATACATATTCTCCTTGATGACCTTCATTGTTTCAATCATCGGAGCAAAGACTTTAAGACACTGCTTAACTGTAGCAATGCTGTCAAATATGCACTCCTTGTCCTCCTGCATATCCTTGTTGTATGCAAGCGGAATACCCTTGAGAACGGTGAGCATTGTGAAAAGGTCGCCGTAAACACGACCCGTCTTGCCCCTGACAAGCTCTGCCATATCGGGGTTCTTCTTCTGAGGCATGATGCTTGAGCCCGTCGTGAAGCTGTCGTCAAGCTCAATGAACTTAAACTCCCAGCTCGACCAAAGGATAATCTCCTCCGAAAAACGGGAAAGGTGCATCATAATCGTTGCGAATGCACTCATCAGCTCAACGCAGAAATCCCTGTCGGAAACGCCGTCAATGCTGTTGAGCGTGATTCCGTTAAATCCGAGCTGCTCGGCGACGAATTCACGGTTTGTATTGTATGTTGTACCCGAAAGGGCGCAGGAGCCGAGAGGCGAATAATTCATCCTCTTCATAGCGTCCTCAAGCCTTCCGATATCACGGATAAACATCATAGCGTAAGCCAAAAGATGATGAGCAAAGGTTATCGGCTGAGCACGCTGAAGATGGGTATATCCGGGTAAAATCGTGTTTTTATTATCCTTGGCAACGGAAAGTATGGCAGCAAGCAGATTCTTGATGAGCGGAATAATCTCTTCCGTCTCGTCTCTGAGATAAAGGCGGATATCAACGGCAACCTGATCGTTACGGCTTCTCGCCGTGTGGAGCTTCTTGCCGACGTCGCCTATACGCTTTGTCAGCTCGGACTCAACAAACATATGAATATCCTCGGCGTCCATATCGAACTTAAGAGCGCCGCTGTCAAGGTCGTCAAGTATCGACTGAAGTCCGGCAAGAATCTTATTGCAATCGTCGTCGGTGATGATTTTCTGCATTGCAAGCATTGTTGCATGCTTCATCGAGCCGGTTATATCCTGCTTATACATCTTGCAGTCAAAATGGATCGACGAATTGAAATCATCGGCTTCCTTGTTCAGTTCCTTGGCAAACCTGCCTGCCCACATCTTTTCCATAGCTTATAATTCTCCGAATATTTATTGATTAGTCAAGACCGGCCTTTTTCTTCATCTTTGAATAAACCTTGGTCGGCAGACCGTAAAGGTTAATGAATCCGGCCGAATCAGCCTGGTTGTAAACCTCGTCCTCATCGAAGGTTGCGATCTCGGGATCGTAGAGCGAGAACGGAGATGTTACACCGGCGTTGATGATGTTGCCCTTGTAGAGCTTAACGTTTACGTCGCCTGTAACCGTCTTCTGAGTCTCCTTAACAAAAGCAAGGATAGCCTCTGTAAGCGGTGAATACCACTGAGCGTTGTAAACAAGCTCGCCGAGCTTATGACCTACAAGTGCCTTATAGTGTGAAGTTTCCTTATCGAGAGTGATTGTTTCAAGCATCTCATGTGCCTTGTAGAGGATTGTTCCGCCCGGAGTCTCATATACGCCCCTTGACTTCATGCCGACAAGTCTGTTTTCAACGATATCAAGAAGTCCGATGCCGTTTGCGCCGCCAAGCTCGTTGAGCTTTGTAACAAGAGCTACGGAATCCATCTCAACTCCGTCGATAGCGGTCGGAACGCCCTTTTCAAAGTGAATCTTTACATAGGTCGGCTTGTCCGGAGCCTGCTCGGGAGAAATACCCATCTCAAGGAAGCCGGGCTTGTTATACTGAGGCTCGTTTGCCGGATCCTCAAGGTCAAGACCTTCGTGAGAAAGATGCCAGATGTTCTTGTCCTTTGAGTAGTTTGTCTCTCTGTTTATCTTAAGAGGAACATTGTGTGCCTCTGCATAGTCGATTTCCTCGTCACGTGACTTGATATCCCACTCTCTCCACGGAGCGATGATTGTCATGTCGGGAGCGAAAGCCTTAATGGCAACCTCGAATCTTACCTGGTCATTGCCCTTACCTGTGCAGCCGTGGCAGATAGCGTCCGCGCCCTCTTTTTCGGCGATCTCGCAAAGCCTCTTTGCAATGATCGGACGTGCAAGAGCTGTACCGAGCGGATAGTTCTCATAAAGAGCGCCTGCCTGAACGCACGGGAAAGCAACCTCGTCAAGCATCTGCTTTGTGAGATCCTCAACATAGAGCTTCGATGCGCCTGTCTTGAGAGCCTTCTCCTCAAGTCCTTCAAGCTCGCTTGCCTGACCTACGTTACCCGAAACAGCGATTATCTCGGGGTTGTTGTAGTTCTCCTTGAGCCACGGAATGATGATTGATGTATCAAGTCCGCCCGAGTAAGCGAGTACAATTTTTTTGATATCCTTCTTATTCATAATAATACCTCCGATATACAGTATTGTCTGTGTTTTATGCACATATATTAGCATAAAATGTATATTTATGCAAGACATTTTTTCTCATTTTTCGCATTTTTGTATATATGCACAACGGATTTTCAAGTGTGAGAAATATTATATGCAAATTTACAAAGCGTTTGACTTCGATAGTACGTTACCTCACACATAAATCGGTTGTTTGCTAAAAAGCGGCGAGCAGTGCAGTGAATGATAAATGAATAATAATGCATTTTTGGTGAATTGTTATGTTATTTAATTATTTCTCTGCTTTGAATTGTAACCGTAAGAAACAATCAACCGACATTTTACGGAATCAACTTATCTCTGTCCCACGTTGTTTTGGTTAAAACCAGTCGAAATGGGAACTTTTCATCTTTAAAGTATATTTTATAATATACCTTAACCTTATATTCGTTTTCCGGATCACTGTCAACCTTTGCCTGAGCTTCTTTTATTATCTGCTTGTTTTCCTCTGATGCCGCATCAACGATTCCATCAATATGTCCTTTATGCCTAAACTCATCAGCCAATTTTTCAATGAAATCACTGTCAAATATGTCTTTTCGCTGAACGATATACCTATCATGTTCCGATTTCAAATCATCAATGAATTTTTCACAATTTTCCGAAGAATAGAAATAATCCGGTATTCCTATGCATTGTTCAATTTTCTCTATATTTTCTCTTTTCATTTCCGGCATTTTTATTGAAGAATTCTTAAGTAAAAGCTCGTGAGAAGATGAGCTATTTTGATCAATAATCAATAGGTAGTAATCTCCGATCAGCAAATATTCTATCGGATCTATATAATCTATAATTCTTTTATACTTTCTTGGATAAATCTTTTTAATATTTCCATCGTAAATATATTCCAATCCATATCCTACGTGAGCATTTGAAATAAATCTATGCTTTTCGCCCGTGTCCATTGAATATCCAAGCGGAATCTCGCTTTCTATTCCTGACCCCTCTAAACTACTAAAAACATTTCCGGTTTTTGCATCAGTAAATTCTTTACCACCATAAAGAATGCTGTAAGAATAAGTTTGGTTATTCTGTTTGAAAATATCTTCGTCATTACGTGTATTAACATTAATCGGCATTTTCATAACTATTAAACAAATAATAATAGGGGTTAAAAGAATCGAAACTATCCACAAAAGAACTTTCAAATATTTTTTCTTTGCCATTTGTCTCCTCCTATACTACTCCGGAGCTTCTCAGCTTGGTTCGATGCCTACATCGCACCATAAAAATTCCGATATAAATTGCTTTCGGTGCAGAATATTCGTGGCCGCCCTCTTGAGGAAGGTGGCACGACGAAGTCGTGACAGAGGGAGTTTTAGTTTGATGAGACTTTACTCCCTCAGTCAGCTTCGCTGACAGCTCCCCCATTGGAGGAGCCCATTATCACTTTCGCCGACAGCGTCTCGCTGCGGCTCGGTCATGCCACGGCTCTGACAGTCCACCGGACTGTCATTCACTACCGTGTCGACACTTCGCTACCCTACAGGGGCGCTGAGTAGAGTTTCTTCTGCCTTTGGGTCGATGTGGTCATCAACCCCTACAAATTGTTCGTTTCTTGCACATCACCTTAGGGTGCGATGCCTACATCGCACCAAGAAAATCTAATAAAATTGCTTTCGGTGTAGGAACACTCTTGCCTTCCTTGCAGAGTAGCGTCACGGCGAAATATAAATATCAATCAACAACAGTTTTCTTTTCTGTGCCCGCTTTCAAGCTGAGGTTATCCTCACAATCAAAAAATTCTTTTCCCGATATTTTCCTCAAATTTTAAAGACATGTTTATTTTATATGTATTTCGTTATTATGAATGTCTGCACCGCTTTCCGTTTGATAAGTGAGCTTCAATCCATCGGAAATAAGCAAATTTTTCACCTGTTCCTCAGACAGATCGGGTTTGTCCGTAAGCACCACAAAGTTAAATTGACCGTCTTTTTTTGCTCCGACAGAAATTCCTTCTACCGCAAAGTCAGTCTCTATGACGGCGTGTCTTTCACTGTCAAGAATCCAACCAACATCAAACATCATTTCGTTTGATCTATTGTTAATACTAACCGTTACTTCATAGAGCCCGTATTGATCAGAATGTTCCATTACATTTTTAAAAAATTCGTCATCCGATGTATGAAAAAAATGTTCTTCGTTGTTTTCAATCTTCTCTCCGTCCAAATAAAAGGTCAACAAACCCTTTACTTGTATTTCATATTTTTTTATCATCCCATCAAGTTTAGTAAAATTGTACGAAGCATCCTTAATTTCATAATTTTCTATCTTTTCAATTGTACATTGGGAATCGGTTTCGGACTTTGACCGAACAGAAAGTGTTCCTACAATACCGAGAATCACCAAAACAAAAGCTGTTAAAAAGGTTGTTATCAAAAGAATTATTTTCTTCATAGATTCATTCTCCCTTTTTGAGTTTGTGTAACCCCACTCCGCCAGCCAAGCTTCAAAAAATGATTTACATACATAGTTTCTTGTATTATAATATAATTAAGAATATTCGTCAATAAGGATGTGTGTGTTATC
>ERZ1035032.2292-NODE-2292-length-10576-cov-11.976143_pt1 | contig 10576 bp, 5 predicted proteins | sample MGYA00520693_ERZ1035032 | MGnify/ENA primary metagenome ERZ1035032 (study PRJEB33766, sample SAMN09781740) | gut metagenome | biome: gut microbiome | host: Homo sapiens | place: Madagascar | study: EMG produced TPA metagenomics assembly of the PRJNA485056 data...
TGAAAATACTCCCGAAAAGGTATAATATATAATAAGTTTTAACTAATTATACCTTTTCGGGAGTAAACTATGAAATATTATTGCTTTTTGGGAATTCCATAAGAACAAGTAACATGAAGATATAATTTGAAATCAATCTCTATTCATGCTCGATTTCCTTCTATTCCTCTGGCTCTTGATGTTTCATCAGCGTTCCTAATTCTCTGACTTTTTTCTCAAACTCATTTCTGTCATTGATTGCGCCATTGCGTAGTTTTGCCCTATAATTATATATGGTGTTGACTGCATAGTGTAGGAATTCTGCAATCTTTGTACTATCGTCGATGCCCAGACGAATGAGTGCAAATACTCTTACTATGGCTGAGAGTTTGTTAGGGGAGGATAGATGAATTTGGTATTCTTCCTTCAGCAGTCCATTCAAATCCTCCACGAAGTTGGGGAAGAGGTTTAGGAATACCTTGTCGAAATTGGCGTATAGTTCTTCAAGTTCTTGCTCCTTGACCTCTGAACTCTTAGTCATAGAGTAGAGTTCGTTGTACTGTTTGTTTTTTAGCATCTTATTGACATTGAGGCGCATTTTGTCCAGTTTATCGATGTAGTGTGAACAAGCCCCCAGGAACTGGCCTATATATTCTTCCTTAACCCCATTCGACTCATTGAGTTTGTCGTTGGATGCTTTTAGCATACCATTGGTGGAAGATAGTTTGTTGTTGAGTTCTTCTAATTGAGTATTGGTTTTCTTCAGTTCGTTTCTTGCTTTCGACAGATACGATTTCTGCTTGTTGACATAGAATGTCAATAAAGCCAATGCAATGACCAAAAGACTCACACATATAATGGCAAAGATGAGACGATGGTTGGCCTTTTTGAGTTCTGCCTGATAGTTGTGGTCTATGGTGCCAAGCACTGGAGATATCTGCCAACTGCGTATGCGAGTACAGAATCTCTTGTTGGCGTTCCACGAAAAGTTGATGTATTTGTATGAGCGTTCCACATCTTTTTCCTTGCTGAGTATCTCTGCAAGAATCCAGAGTGAAGCTTGGTCGTTGATGGCACATTTTACATCACATATAGCAGATTGTAGTAGCCAGTATTTTACCATGTCCTCGTCTTTCAGCGAGCGGTATATTAAGTAGCGATAGTAGGCCACAATTCCATATTCGTGACTTCCTTTCTTGCACTTGCTTAATCGGATGTCGTTAATTTTAAGAGCTTCTTTCAACTTATTCTGGCTGGTTAGCAAGACCTCCTTTCTCATGAGGTAATCCTCGCTGTTAGGGGATAATATTGAAAATAATGTATCACGACAACAGTTTTGTTTTCTGTAGAATTCTTGACTTAGGTCAGTGTCAATGTGTATATTTGAAAAGCCCAGTTCGCCATAGACGTGATAAAAGGCTATGTAATAGTCTTTCTTGTTAGAGTTATTCAAAGTTTTTTTATCGATACTTTGTAGAACATGAAGTGCCTCCGTGAAAGCTCCTGATGTTGAATATTGTAAAGCAAGTAAGCTTCTCAACTTGGTAATGTCGCTCTTCATGTTGTTTCTTTTTGCCAAGTCGATGGCTTGGTGAATATAATAAATAGAAGAGTCGCTTTGGTATGCTTTGTATTCTTCGTATAGTTTGTAATATGCGGTTAGGAGTTGTTGGGGTGTATGTCCTTGCCGGCTCTGTTTTTTGATTTTAGTGATGCGGCTTTCTTTTTGGTTGATATAGTATTGTGATTGTTTGATAGCCTGATCAAGTTGCTCGTATAAGTCTTTTATGTTTTTATTCTGAGCAAAACTTGAAGTTAGTGCAGAGAAGCACATTATATATACCAAAGATAGTATCTTTTTCATTATGCTTTGTTTGTTGTAAGATTAAAATAGAATTTAACTTAAGCCTGTTCTACTGAGTAAGCAAACATTCAAATGCAAAGATAAGTTTTTTAGTGGATAATGCCAAATGTTTGGCATGTTTTTTCTTTTTATAATTCAACTTTTGCGAAAAGGGAAGTTAAAGAAGTTAGAGAATTTAAAGAATTTATAGGAGTTAAAGCCATATGTTTTATTGCTAAATATACAACCAAAAAGGCTATTGGCTATAACTTCTTTAACTACTATACCTTCCGTACATGTAAAACTTCAGTAAATGACATCTACGTGATAAGTTCATTACGAAAAAGGCTGTCCCAATCACTTGGAACAGCCTTCAACCAATCAAAATACATATATTATTCAGTACTAAACCTAAATCTACTTTTAATTTCTTTTAGATGGGTTTACAAGTCACGATTTTTTATTTCTTTTCTACTTTGAGAACTGCCTTGTCTACACCGGCAGTCAAGTCAACTGTAAATACGTATGTCTCGCCATCCTTCAGTTCTACTCCATCTTTCAGATAAACATTGCCGTTGTCGTGACCGTTACCGTCACCGATGCCGAATACCTCGCTATCAGTTGAGATGAGATGGCTGTTATCCTTACCCTTGAACTCAATACCCCAGTTGGCCTGACCAAAGAATTTAAAGTTTATGTCTGTAGCTCTGAGTTGCTTGCCTATGGTGAGTGTAACCTGATATACCTTATCCTTGATAGGAGTGAGACAGACATCAGAATCGGTGCCAGTCCACCAACCATGATTTACAGCGTTCCAAGTAGGTTTGTTGATTCCTTCGTTTCCTATTATCCAAATAGCGCCAGTACCATCAGCGTTCAATGCCATAGGCTCGTTTCCATTCATTGTCCATATGCGGAAAGACTTATGAGTGAAGTCAGCCTGTACGGTGTATCTGCCTGTGATGGCTTTGAAGGTGTAGGTACCATCTTCTTCTTTTTGGAACCAATCATTGTCGTAGAACCAATCGTCTGGTAAATTGTTGCCATTGATAGTAAGATTACAGGTAGCACCTTGTTTAATATCTCCTACCCAAGTCTTGCCCGCATCAGAATCGGAAAAATCGAGCATGGTGACTGGTAAAACATCTGTAGGTCCTGCAGTATAGTTCTTGGCATCGAAAGTAACGACTACATGATCAGTATTCTCTGACGAGAAGTTGAAATTGTTGGTTTCGCCCAAATTGATGTCCTTTCCTGTACTTGAACCAAACACGAACTTGCCATCCTTGGTAGCGAAATATCCCTTAAAGGTCTTTTTGGTGTTGGGAAGAACAGTCTGATACATGAAATTGCCAACTTCGGTCATGTCATACTTGGTTCCGTCAGCACAGACAAATTGCAAGTTTGTAAAGTGAGGACGCTTGATGTCGAATGATAACGTCTCAGTATTTGCCTTTGTCGACACATTTTGCAAAGTGAGTTGTATATCAACCTTGCCATCAGGAATGCTCTGAACGTAAGGTACTTTGAGCTTGACAAGATATTCACCCGGCTCCTTGGTACGGATAGTTGTTGCGTCTACACTCTGACCGCTGAAAAGCAAGTTGGCTTTCAAGGTAGAGAGAGCTACGCCCGCCTCATCCTTACAGTTTACTTTCACTTCTACCTCTTCGCCCATCCATACTGCTGTAGTAGGAGCGCTATAGCTCATCACTGGATTTCCAGTAGGTGTTGGAGCATTGTAGTCGTCTTCACTGCAAGCTGCCATTAGTGGTAGAGCGAGCAATGCTATGATATAATATTTGATATGTTTCATAATGGTTGTATCTATTGTTGATTAATTACTAAAATGACATTCATTATTTATTCCATTTGCACGAAATAACACCATTAGCAGGTACATTGCATGTAAAGTTATGGATGCCATCGCTTAGATTGATAGATTTTGTCTCATCTCCCTCGTTGATGATAACAGCAGCAAGGCTTCCGTCTGGATTCAAAAATTCTGCATGAGTTATCTTGCTGTCATTAATGGTACGTGAAGTAGTACCGATACGAACAGCACCAGGGGCCACCACGCTTGCCATGTGGTTGATGATGTAATAATGAGAATTATAGCTCAACTGTTTGTACCCATTCTGATTGATGTCGATGGCGCCATAGCAAGTTTGGCATCCACCATCAAGATTGGGACCCATTTTGTTGTCGAGCATCAAGTTCCAAACGAGTACGGCCTTGCAGTTTTGATTGACAGTAGCGAGTGCTACATTCTTCATATCTGCCATCAGACGTTTGCTTAAGTCGCGTCCATTATTCCATGTACCTATACTTGTTTCTGAGAAGATAAGTTCCTTGTCGGGGCGTTGGTTATGGATATCTGTCAATTCACTGTTGTTGCCACCATAGTCATGATATGCAGCTCCAACAACCAACTCGGAACCTTCAAAATTGTCACCGATAGCATTGTAGAGTTTAATAGGATAATCTTCTTGGTCTGCTATTTTGTCGTAATTGTAATTATGGTCGTAGACATATATCTTGGTTGTAAGACCACTTCTCTTGAACTCGGTAGCCAAAGCCTTTACGAAAGGAGCTTCTTCCTGCCATGGCATATATAGAGAAGCGCAGTTGGCCTTGTTCAATGGTTCATTTTGAGGACTTACAGCATAGATATTGATACCCTTTTCTTTCATTACCTTGATGAACTTCACAAAATACTTGGCGTAGGTCTCACGGTAATCAGGGTTGAGGTGTCCGTCAGTCCAGGAGTCCTTTGGAGTCTTGGTATTGATGTCAGCAACCTTCATCCATTTAGGACAAGTCCATGGTGCTGCTATGATTTTTAAACTTGGGTTGATAGACAAGATTTCCTTTAATATAGGAATCACATAGTTGTTCTCATCGCTATAAAGTTCGAAATTACTGATAGGATCGTTCTCGCTTCCCTTTTTATCGCAATAAGTATATTCAGTACTTGAGAAATCGTTGCAGCCTAATGAGATGCGAGCGTAACTAACGCCATATCCCTCTGTAGTGGAGTAAATGCGCTTTAAGAGAGCCAGGCGAGCCTCAGGATTCATCTTCATGAGATTGTAGCAAGAAGAGTAGGTGATGGCATATCCGAAACCATCGATAGTCTGGAATTTCTTATTTTTGTCTATTTCGATGGTTGTTGGCGCCATAGATACACCATCAAAAAGTTTGGCTTCTCCCTCTGCCAAGGAATATGTGCCATCGGCTGTTGTGGTAAAAGTCTTGGCAGTTCCTTGTGTAGGTATTGGGTTGGGAGCTTCGCTTGGAGTCTCAAAATCAATAGGATCTGAGAATGAATTACTATTGCTGCATGCTGTCACAGAAAATGCTGTGGCGCAGATAAACATCATAATTTTATGGTTATGGTATTTCATATGAATAGTTTTTTTTTATTGAAGTTTCGCATGTACGGAAGTTATAGTAGTTAAAGAAGTTATCACTCACTTCGGTCGTTAGAAGTTATAGCCAATAGCCTTTTTTGTTGTATATTTAGTTATAAAGCATATGGCTTTAACTTCTCTAACTTCTTTAAATTCTTTAACTTCCCCTTTTGCGAAAGTTGAGTTTTTATATTTGAAATAATTTTATCTTCACATTTTGAGATTGTGATTAGTAACCAGGGTTTTGTTCCAGGTTAGTGTTCTGGTCGAGAGCCGTCTGTGGTATAGGCAACAGGTAAGAGTTACTGTCAAACAGTTTAACTTGTTTGATGCGGCCTTTATCACGATTATCAATACCATTGAGATATTTTTCTACTTTGTTGTTGCGGCATAGATCGAACCAACGCTCTCCCTCAAAGGCAAGCTCTAAACGGCGTTCGTGAAGCACGGCTTCTATCATAGCTTCCTTGCTATTTGTCTTATCAGAAGTCAGTTCCTTCAGTTTGGCACGTTTACGAATCTGGTTTACGAGTTTCGCACTCTCGTCAAGGTTGCCCTTATAGGCTTCCGCCTCTGCCTTCATGAGGATAATGTCAGCGAGTCGAATCCAATAAATGTTGCTGTAGGAAGAACGCAACTTATACATGAATGGGTAGTTGGAGGCTGGATAATAGTTGCTCCATGTACATGCATAATATACTATAGCCTGATTCTTGCGTATTTCATCGCCTTCTTTTTCAAAATCGTTGATGATGTCGCGCGAAGGAGTAATCCACTTTGCCCATGTGAAATAGTAATCCCAGTTGTCCAACTGGCGTCCGTACATCCATGTTTCCCAGTTTCCGCTACCTGTTGTCCAATGAACCTCCAAAATACCTTCTTTGGTATTACGTTTCAGGCAATCCTTGGTTGTCTCATCGTATCCCCAGAGAGTTTCATAACTATCTTCAAGTTCTACACCTGTTGTCTTGATTACCTTATCAGCGTAGGTTATTACTTTATCGTAATCTTGTACTTCCTTTTCGGCGTAGACCTTGGCAAGCATAGCTTGAGCTACAGTCTTGGTCATCTTGGTGCGGTCAGAATTATCATTGTCAGGAGCATATTTTTCAGCATCTGTCAAGTCGGCAATAATCTGTTCATAGCACTCCTTGGGTGATTTACGAGGAGGATAGTAAGTAGGGTATACCTCATTGATGTTATCAGAGGTGATTGTTTTTGCAATGGTTGTAATAACAGGGAATGAGCCCCAAAGACGTGCCATTCGGAACATCATCAATGCACGGAAAATTTCTCCTTGAGCCTTATAGGAATGATATTCTGTATCTGAGATTTGGCCACTTTCCTTCAGTTGTTCTACGCCATTGATGAGCACATTGGCTTGAGCGATATCCTCTAAGTATCGATTCAAGTCTCGGCTCAAAACAGAGTTACTGGCATCTATAGAGTTGGTTTCGTAAGGCACCACCTCGGCTCCTGTAGTACCAGCATACGCATTATCACTATGAGAGTCGCCTATCAAGAGATAATCGAGATGGGTGTGCTCCTGGCGGTTGCGGAACAACTCATAGAGAGACTTGAGTTGTGCTTCTGCGGCAGCCTTATCCTTTAAAACAGCTGTGGATGTTTCAGTCTGGGTGCCCTGTGTTATTTCTGAAGGATCGGATATAGGCTCATAGTCGAGTGAGCAACTTGCCAATGATATCATGGTTAAGCTACCGAGCGCTAAAGTCTTGATTTTATTATATGTTTTCATTGTTGTCATGATTTTTAGAATTCAACTTTTACACCTAATACTATGCTTTTGTTGAGAGGGTATGTGCCCCAGTCGATGCCTTGTACACTACCACTATTACCATACTGATTGACCTCTGGATCCATACCAGAATAATCGGTAAGGGTAATCAGGTTGGTAGCTGATACGTATGGCTGCAAACGAGTCAGTCCGAAGCGTGAGATCAGTTTGCGTGGAACATCGTAAGAGAGGGAGATATCTTTTAAGCGAATATAACTGCCATCCTCTACGAAGTAGGTAGAGTTACGGATGTCCCACTTAGCTTTAGGTACGTTGGTGATTTGTCCTGGAATTCTCCAGCGTGCCAATACTTTGGTGCTTTGGTTCTTGCCATCATACATTCCTTCTGTTTCCATTCGGGAGACATTATAGATGTCGTTTCCATAACTTCCCTGGATAAGAATACTGAGATTCAAACCTTTATATGAGAAGGTGTTGGTCATACCGAAAGTGAAGTCAGGGTTAGGGTCACCGATATAGGTACGATCACTTGCAGAAACGAGTCCGTCGCCAGTTATGTCCTTGTACTTCATGTCACCAGTTTCAGGATCAACCCCTTCTGCTATATATCCCCAGAAACTGCCTAAAGGCATGCCGGGAGTGTTGCGTACAACTGGTTCGTTGACATAGTCGGTGGTTTTAGCATCATAATATACTTGCGTTAGAGCCAGACTTTCCAACTTGTTTTTATTGAATGAGATGTTAAAGTCGGTGTTCCACTTAAATGTTCCAATCAAGTTCTTTGAGGAGAAGGCAAATTCCCAACCCTTATTGCTCATCGAACCGCCATTATAGGTAAGACTTGTTGCAGCTGCACTTCCTGCAGGAAGGGTGATGTTCATCAGCATATCCTTGGTCTTCTTGTAATAGTAATCGGCATAGAAAGTCAAGCGGTTTCCTAATACAGTCAGGTCGAGTCCGATGTTAGTCTGTGTTGTTGTTTCCCATGTCAACTCAGGGTTGCTCAAGTTGCCTTGTGAGAATGTAGGTATAGCGTTGGCGTCATTGCCCTCACCAAACCATTGTACACGATTGATATTGTATCTTGCCAAATAACTATAGTCGCCCAAGCCACTCTGGTTACCAGTCTGTCCCCAGCCACCACGAATCTTCAAGTCGTCTATCCACTTGATATCCTTCATGAATTTCTCATTGCTCACACGCCAAGCTCCAGAGAAAGATGGGAAATAACCCCAACGATGGTGAGGAGCTAACTTGGAAGAACCATCAGCACGCATATTGGCTGTTACCATATAGGTGTCGTTCCAGTTGTATTGTAAACGAGCGAAGGTAGAGAAGATAGCCCAATCAGCAGCAGAAGAGCCTGTTCCTGTCCAGGAAATCTTGTTGGCAGCATTCAGAGTAGGGAAGTTATCATTCGCATAGTTGCTACCATTGATATAGTTTTGGCTCCACTTGCTTTGAGTCCATGAACTACCTGCCATGGCATCAAAGTTATGTTTACCCAATGTTTTTTTGTAATTCACCACATTGTCCCATACGATAACACTGCTGATATTACGTCCATCATAGCCTGTTCCAAATTCCTGACGACCAATGGTTGTAGAGATAGGGTCGAGGAAGTTGGTTGTTGTGCCTTGTGTGCGATCGAAAGACAAAGACAGGTTGTACGTCAACTCAGGCATGAAGGTAACTGTTGCTTTTCCTGTAGCCAACAAACGATTGTATGCAGATTTGTTGTTCTGCGTTCGGGCTATATTCTCAGCAGGTGAAGTGATATTTACGCCATAGAAGTTGTTGTAAAATTGATTTGGATTCTCAGGATTCCATACAGGAGCGTAAGTAGGCGTATTGACGATAGCCGTAACTACACCGCCACGGTTAGAACCCGTACCAGAAATAATACCTGTACCCTTGTTGGTATAGTCAGAATAGGTTACGCTTGCATTGAGGCGCAGCCACTTACGAATGTCGTTTTCAACAGATGCGCGGAAATTGTAACGCTTGTAACTTGATTTCTTGATGACACCATTTTCACCCGTGTAACCACCAGAGATGAAGTATCTCATTTTTTCTGTTCCATTAGTGATAGAGACCTGGTAGTCCTGTACGTTTCCAGTGCGGAAAACCTCGTCTTTCCAGTCGGTCATGTCTTTCAAACCTTCAGGGAGTTTTACCATACCAATCTCATCCATCAATTCTTTATACTGTGCAGCATTGAGTGATTCTTGATTATCGCGTACAGTATTAAACGCATAGTGTGCATTCAAGCTGATTTTTGCCACACCTGTTTTTCCCTGCTTGGTTCCGATAATGATAACTCCATTAGCAGCTCGAGAACCATAGATGGCAGCTGAAGATGCATCTTTTAATGCTTGGATATTGTCAATATCATCAGCAGCCAAGAAATCAATATTGGTCATAGGCACACCATCTACCACATAGAGTGGGTCGTTGCTACCATTCAATGATGTAGTACCACGCACACGTATGGTGGGGGAAGCACCTGGCTGACCATTGGCTTGTGAAATTTGTAGACCTGCTGCTTTACCCTGCATACCAGCAGCTGCAGATACAATAGGACGTGTAGAAAGATCCTTCGCCGACACGCTTGAAACAGCAGTAGTAACATCTTTACGCTTCACTGAGCCATAACCGATGGCAACTACTTCATTTAGCATGTTAGCTTCCTCTTCAAGTGTGATTTTGATGCCATTTGAAGCCTTTACTTCTTTATTCTTATAGCCAATATAAGAAATCTTGAGTTTGGCACCTTGTTGTACTTCGATGGTAAAATGTCCATCCAAATCGGTGGCTACACCATTTTGCGTTCCATTTTCAAGAACAGAAGCTCCAATAATGGGTTCATTGGTGTTGTCGATTACAGTGCCAGTAATCTTCATCTTTTGACCCCAGGCAGTAGCCGAGATTAATAGAACGAGTGCTGTAGATGCTAATCCTCGCAACCTCGCATTACTTTTTGCTTTTCTCATAAATTTAAGTTTTTGTTATTTGATTTTGTGTATATCTCTTTTTTATAGCTTTTGTCTTTGTGGACAGTGCTATGTTTGCTCATGCAAAAGTAATAAAAAAAGTAACAAAATGTTTGTTGATTAAATCATTAAGTGGTGAAAATAAGCGGTTGTGAATATGTAAGGTATTGATTGTTAGTGTTATATGGCTTTTGCTGTTTTTCAATTTAGTGGTGTTTTTATGAAATGGAATAAAGGTTAATATCGTAGATGTTTGTTTATTTATGTCTAAAAAAAGAGTGTAATGAATACTTCGTGAAGTGATTCATTACACTCTTTCTTGTTTAATGAAGTTTGCTTATATATATAATAAGGTATATATATATAATAAGGTGTAACACCCCTATGCGATACAAACAATCATTTGTTATGCGTTGTAAGTTTCTTTATTTTCCGAGGTTCTTTTTCTTCTCGTTCAATTCTGCTTGCTTACGTGCAAGTTCAGCTTGCTGTTTTTGTTGCAATTCCTGCAGAGCCTGCATTCTTGCCATCAATCCGCTTGCCTTCTTAGGATTGCTCTTGTTCTCCTGATAACGTTTCTCAAGGATAGCAA
>ERZ1035032.2294-NODE-2294-length-10561-cov-11.513326_pt1 | contig 10561 bp, 6 predicted proteins | sample MGYA00520693_ERZ1035032 | MGnify/ENA primary metagenome ERZ1035032 (study PRJEB33766, sample SAMN09781740) | gut metagenome | biome: gut microbiome | host: Homo sapiens | place: Madagascar | study: EMG produced TPA metagenomics assembly of the PRJNA485056 data...
CAATAAAAATCAGCCCAAAAACATTAAACCATTCCATATTATCTACCATCACAAACTCTGATTTGTATTTCTGTTTGTTTTAAAAATGGGCAACTCCGATTGGAATTGCCCACTCATTGCACTAATTATGCGATTTTTTCTTGCTTGCACCGATTTCTGCATCAAATGATGTAAGTTTGATGTAAATCGCTGTTTTTTTAGTTTTTTATCAAATGAAGTACGTCCCGTCTATTCGGTAAAACGGTACATCTTTACATCACGTCGACTGACGTCTCCGTGTGTTTTTCGCCTTATGTCGGTGTTCGCAAGCGCACACCGCCGCAAGGCTCAGTTTTCTCATCTTAATAGAGCTTTGCACCTGCCGGAATATGGTCATCAACCATCAGAAGATGAAGCTTTTCTTCGCCTTCTTCTTCGTGTACTGCACTGAGAAGCATACCACAAGAGTCAATGCCCATCATAGCTCTCGGTGGAAGATTTGTGATAGCGATAAGCGTCTTTCCAACCAGTTCTTCAGGCTCATAATAAGCGTGAATACCGCTTAAAATGGTTCTGTCTGTGCCTGTTCCGTCATCAAGAGTGAACTGAAGGAGTTTCTTTGACTTCGGTACTGCAACACACTCTTTAACCTTTACAGCTCTGAAATCAGACTTGCTGAATGTATCAAAGTCTACCATTTCCTCAAACAAAGGCTCAATCTTTACTTTAGAAAAATCAATCTTTTCAGACTCAGTTTTTACATTTTTTTCAGGTGCTTCAGAAGCTGTATTATTTACATCATTTTTCTTATTTACACCATCTAATGACTTCATTGTCGGGAACAGGAGAACATCCCTGATCGCCTGTGAATCTGTAAGGAGCATAACCAGTCTGTCTATACCATAACCTATACCGCCTGTAGGTGGCATACCGATCTCGAGTGCATTGAGGAAATCCTCATCTGTGTGCTCAGCCTCGTCGTCTCCGGCTGCTGCGTTCGCATCCTGAGCGGCAAATCTCTCACGCTGATCGATAGGATCGTTCAGCTCTGAGTAAGCATTACACATCTCCCATGTGTTGATAAAGAGCTCGAAACGCTCAACCTTTGTAGGATCTGAAGGCTTCTTCTTTGTAAGTGGTGAGATCTCTATCGGGTGATCCATGATAAATGTAGGCTGGATCAGATTCTCTTCACAGAACTCCTCAAAGAACAGGTTCACGATATCGCCCTTCTTGTGACGCTCCTCGTACTCTACATGATGCTCGTCAGCGATCTTCTTCGCCTCAGCATCATCAGCAACCTGATCAAAATCAACACCTGTATATTTCTTGATAGCATCGACCATAGTCAGACGCTCAAATGGCTTGCCAAAGTCAATCTCTATTCCGTTGTATGAGATCTTGGTGCTTCCACATACCTTTTCTGCAAGGTAACGGAACATGGACTCTGTCAGCTCCATCATACCATAGTAATCTGTGTATGCCTGATATAACTCCATGAGGGTGAACTCAGGGTTGTGACGTGTGTCAACGCCCTCATTACGGAACACTCTTCCAATCTCATATACTCTCTCAAGACCACCGACGATAAGTCTCTTGAGATAAAGCTCCAATGATATACGAAGCTTTACATCCTCATCGAGCGCATTGTAATGTGTCTCAAATGGTCTCGCTGCAGCACCGCCTGCATTGGATACAAGCATAGGAGTCTCGACTTCCATGAAATCACGTCCAGCCAGGAAATTACGGATCTCCTTTAATATCTGTGATCTCTTGATGAATACCTCCTTGCTGTCCTGATTCATGATCAGATCCACATATCTCTGACGATATCTCATATCTGTATCTGTCAGTCCATGGAACTTCTCCGGGAGCATCTGAAGTGACTTGGACAGAAGTGTTATCTCTTCAGCATGTATGGATATCTCGCCCATCTTTGTTCTGAAAGCATATCCTTTTACACCATATATGTCACCTATATCTGACTTCTTAAAGTCAGCATATGACTCCTCGCCGATCTGATCTCTGGCAACATATACCTGAATATTGCCCTTGAGATCCTGAATATTACAGAAAGAAGCCTTACCCATGACACGCTTGAACATCATACGTCCCGCAATGCTCACATTGATAGGTGAAGCGTCCATGATTGCTCTTTTCTCATTGTAATCGTTGTTGATAACTTCTCTCTTCTCTGCCTCGTCAAGACCTTCTACTGAAGGCTCCTGTCTTCCCGCAAGGAGCTCAGCCTCGAGTGCTGTGTACATGTCCTTTACTTCTATACTGTGCTGCTGCACATCGTACTTAGTTATAACAAATGGATCCTTGCCTGCTGCCTGAAGATCTGCCAGTTTCTCGCGGCGAACCATCTTCAGCTTATTAAGATCCTGCTCATTTCCCTTGTTATTCTGCTCTGCCATCTTCTCCTACAGCTCCTGTCTCTTAATATCAAGTACTCTGTACTTAAATTCTCCGTCCGGTGCCTCAACCAGAACTTCCTCACCGACCTTTGCACCCTTGAGTGCCATTCCAACCGGTGACTCATCTGAGATCTTGTTGTTCATGATATCTGCCTGTGATGAACCAACGATATCATACTCAATTTCCTCATCATACTCATAATCATACACTATTACCTTACAACCGATACCGACAACTCCTGTATCGACCTCGTCCTCATCTACGACCTCAATATTCTTAAGCATTGCCTCGAGCTGTTCGATCCTCGCCTCGATGTCTCTCTGCTCATCCTTTGCTGCATCGTACTCTGCATTCTCTGACAGATCTCCCTGCTCTCTTGCCTCCTTGATCTTGGCTGCAATCTCTCTACGTTTGTTAACCTTCAGATCCTGAAGCTCTTCCTCAATTTTTTTGAGACCTGAATAGGTAACTACATTCTTTTTCTCTGCCATCGCCGCACATACCTCCTAAAATATTCTTATGATTATATCCTATACTATGGTATAAAAAAATGCGGAAGATGGGACTTGAACCCACACGGTATTGCTACCACAGGCACCTGAAGCCTGCGCGTCTGCCAATTCCGCCACTTCCGCATGTTCACAACGAACGTTAATATAATAAACTGTCAGCTATGATATGTCAACCACTTTTTTTTCAAAATAAAGATCAAAATAAAGACTGTACCTTTTTACAAAAATACAGACCACACGACATAATATCGTATGATCTGTACTTATTGTCTGCTGATTCCCGTCTTTTATATCCTGTACGGAATCTTTATGCTTATATACTACTTAGAGCTCTTAGCACCTGCTACTGCTGAATAAGCTGACTGAGCTTTTACTCCGGCACCGCTCACTGCAGCAGCTGCAACCTTATAGTAATATGTGCCGCCCTTTGCCGCCTTCTTGTCAACATAGCTTGTTGTTGCCACACTGGCGATCTTGGTGTACTTACCATTCTTGCTTGTAGAACGGTATACCCAGTAACGCTGAGCACCTGCCACGGCATACCACTTTACTTTGACCTGTCCCGCTGCTGTGTTCTTTGCGCTGCCCATCTTTGGTGCTGCAAGCTTGTGCTGGTATTTAGCGAAGTACTTTGCATTACCCTCATATATATAATGGCTATTACCCCAAGCTCCTTCAAAAGATGACTGTGCCACTACATAGTATTCATAATCTGTCTTTACCGAATAATCCTTGTCCTCATACTTTGTAGCAGTTACATTACCCCTACACTGGGTTTCTCCGCTCTGCTTGTTTGTTCTGTATACAGAATATCCTGATGCACCCGGCACAGCCTTCCAGGAAATGACAGCCGATGAATTGGTCTTTCTGGATACCTTGACTCCCGATGCAAACGGCATACAGTTTACATTGATCTCAATTGGGGTGTCGCTGACAACTGAGCCCTTGTATGGTCTCACCCTCACATATGTGTATTTCATTCCCTTGGTACTTGTTCCAGGGTTCTTAAATCTGTATGTGTTCTTTGTGCCAGAAGAGATCTTTGCGACATTCTCTTCCTTGCCTGTATATCTGTTATACGCTGTGATCACATATCCTGATGCCCAGTAGTTCTTATCCCATGCCAGATTCGTATATATCGCAAGTGTCTTCTTGTCCTTGCTGATGGCTGTACTTATATATGTAGCTCTGAGACTATATATATTATCATCGTAGCCCATAATGACTCTTCCGGTATCATTCTGGTTCTCACATACGACCTTGCCATTTGATACATTCTGTGCCTTGAGCATAAATCTGTAAAGATGACCATTCTTCAGTCCCTTGACCGTATACGAATTGCCCTTTGTGACTCCCAGCTTGCTGTACTGATTACCGCTGATATCGGTCTGCATATACCATATCTCATATACATTAGCGCCTCTGACCTTATCCCATGTCAGCTTCACCGAAGTAGATGAGGTGATCTGCGCGATAGGAACCGGAGTGCCCATAGTCACCTTCACACCGACGGCCGCTGTGGTATTTCCAGATACCAGCTTGCCAGTCCTTGTCTCATAGTACTTTGGGATCACCTTATAATAGTAGATCTTTCCCGCCTTGACTGTGGTGTCTGTAAACTCATCACCGGTTATCGTCTTGATCTTCTTGTAGCCGCCATTTTTACTTGCCGATCTATAGATGTCAAACTGATTATAAATTCCTCTGTCTTCGATGTTTAACTTAACACCTTTGTGGTCCAACTCGGCATTTACATATATATTTTTCCAATTGTCTGCACTGACTTTAATGACAGGGGATGTTGCAATCACCTTTGTGGTCTTTATATAATCGTCCTTTTCAGCGACTACCTTTATCTGATAGTAGTACGTCTTTCCATATGCTGCATTGTAGTCATAATTGTAACAGTTCGTTCCGCCATACACCGTGTTGCTGGATATCTTCTTGAACCCGGTCTTTGGATTTGTCGATCTGTATACATAATAGTCGTATTTAGCCGAAACTCTTGATAAAAATTCTGTATTTACGTATAGTGATGTATATTTAGAGTAGCCGGTCTCGTCTATCTCACTGTTCCACCAGCCGCGTGTCGTACTTTTATCAAAAACAGGAGTTTCAAACTTTCTGTTGAAAGTCTTTGTGACTGTTGAGCCATCACTTCCCTCGGCTTCAAGCTTAAATGTGTATGTCACACCGGCCTTTCCGTAGAAATCTGTGTTTATATCCCAGTATCCATATGACGTCTTTCGTGACTCGAATTCAACTCCATTTACATATAATTTGGCACTCGTTCCTGAGCCCCAGGCACTTATCCCAACATGGTTATCTGTCACTGTAGCAGAATTTCCTGCTTCTATTCCGTCTATTGAAGCAGAAAATGTATCCTCTGCAACAACAGCCTGTCCCTGATCCAGGCTCTTGGTAGCCGCCATAGCCGGCGCAGCCTCTCCAAACATCAGTACAGAGGCAAGCGCTACGCATAATGCTTTGCTGATTATCTTTTTCTTCATACTCTACCCCTTTCCCTTTATTTGCTTATCTTGACGCCCTTTGCCTTGGATGCCGCTGACTTTACTGTCTGTCCGCAGTCATTTATTGTGTAGGCAACTACCTTGTAGTAGTACGTCTTTCCCTTTTTAAGCTTCTTATCTGCATATACACACACATTCCTGGACGTCGAAGCAACCTGTACATACTTTCCGTTTGCCTTATCTGAACGATATACCTTGTACACCTTTGTGTTAGCAGTCTTTGCCCATTTTACTGACGCGGTTCCCTTTGCAGGGTTTGTGACCGCTTTGATCTGAGGCGTTGAGAGTTTGTGGAAATATATACCATACCCTGCACTCCATCCACTGTTGAACGCCGTCTTTGATGTTGACGCATACACGCTGTATGTATATCCCAGTCCATTTGTCACATGTGTATCTACATATGAGGTTCCCTTTACCGTTGCCAAAGTCTGTGTGACGCCCAGAGCCGTGGTCCTGATCACTGTATATTCCGTGGCCCCCTTTACCGCCGTCCATGCAACTGTGACTGCTGTACCGGATTTTCTTGAGACCTTCATCTTCGCAGGACTTGGAAGCGTGTTAAGCTCATATCCATCATATTCTGATACACCGATGGTCTTTCCCTTGTATGGCAGTACCTCTATATCGGTGTACTTAAGCTCTTTTCCAACTACTCCCGTGTTCTTAAATGTATAGGATGTAGTCTTTCCGGATGTGATTGTCTTGACCGTCTCTTTCTTGTTTGTATAGTTGTTGTAAGCTGTTATCTTGTAGCCCGATGCATTCCAGTCTCTGTACCATGTCATCTGGTAATAAACTGCAACTGTCTTGGAATCTGCATTTGACTTTACAGGAGTCCTATTCAGATCCTGTACCGAGCTTGTGTATCCCATAATACGTCTGCTGCTTGCACTCATAGCATACTTTACTACGCTTCCAGCCTTCTTTACTGTGCGTATCTTCACATCATACTCGCCATTTGCTGCAAGGCCCTTGATGACGCATGAATTTTTCTTTGTGACAGCCTTCTTTACAAATGCGTCACCTACCACATCTGATCTTCTGCACCATACCTCATATGACACATCTGCGCTGTTTTCTGCATACCATTCACACTTCATTGAATTTGTGCCAACCTGTGTGAGTGTTGGTGCCGAACCGTCCATAAGATACTTTGCTGCAATGGCTTTTGTCGTGTTACCAGTAATCGTCTTACCGGTTGTCGAATCATAGTACATTGGAATTATCTTGTAATAATATACAGTTCCCTTTTTTACTTTTGCGTCAGTGTAATAATTTGCATATGCCGTAGCTATTTTCTTAAAGCCCTTCGTTGCACTGGTAGAACGGTATATATCATATCTGTTTGCCAAGTCCGACCATATACTCAGATTAACAGTTCCGTTTGCACCCTTATCTCTTCCTGATACATATGCATCAAAGCTGCACTCAGGCTTTCCATAACGAACTCCCGCAGCTCCAGACACTGCCAGAACCTTATCTGACGTAACATACTCACTTGTTCCTCTGAGTATCCTTACCTTATAGTAATATGCTGCTCCCGCCTTTGCCGTGGTGTCAACATACTCCAGGCGCCAGCTCTCTGAGGAAGTTCCCTTGTAGATGCACTTGAAACCGCCATTTGACTTTGTTGATCTGTAAACCTCATACTTATAATTGTGGCCCTTCTGATTGTGGATATTCGCTGACACACGAATTCCGTCCGGCTGCTTTATACCGGTCTCACTCACCTTTCCACTTATGCTTTCGGCTGTTATTGCCGATGTACCACTCCTAAAACCAACTGACGCAGCAACCAATTTCTCCTGGGACTTAACCACCGTGCCCTCAGAATTGGCAATCCTGACCTCCACTGTGTAGGTTGCTCCCGGAACGGCATCTATCTCCTTGCTCACGCTCAGATAATATGAATCATAATCATATGACTCTTCCGCCGCTTTCTTGCCGTTGATATAAAGTACCGCCTTACAGCCAGCTCCCCCTGCACTTATCCTTATGTTTGATCCGTACTCCTCGTCAACATTCAAATAGTCTACACGCGGGGCACTCACCGCCACATCTGCTGTGCTCTCGTCAGCCACTACACTGACCGCTTCCTTGCTGTCTGCCGAGCTGCTCTCCGCCGCTGACACTATTCCCACATCACCGAATACCATCGCGGAGGCAAGAGCAATGCACAGACACTTGCTTGCAATGCCTTTTCTCATAAATTCCCCTTTCTCTTTCCCGGTCAGGTGCATCCCATGCCCTGATCCTGTCCACTTAGCCAGTCTTACAGCCTTCAGACAGGTGTTGCCATACAGGAACACCACTTCCCTGTTTTAAATAATATTAATTCTTTTTCATTTTATATACATATTTTGTTTTAGTCAACATGATTAAACTACAAAGACAAAATTATTCAAAATGCACAATCCCTTATATGCAAAAAGGCAGTGGAAATATCGTCTACTTCCACCGCCTTACATGCGATATGTTACATCAGCTATTTATTCTTCTGTTGTACTCTCTTCTGTTGTATTCTCAGCTGTCGCAGATTCACTGTCCGCATCAGTTGCTGTCGCAGTCGTCTCCACCGCTCTCTTCATAAGGAAATCAAGGACGTTCTCCTCCGTCGCATAGAAGTTTAGGTCGTCCTCTGAATAGTACTTGTCAACGTCCTCATCGCTCTCCAGATCGTTCTCCTCAACAACCTTGGCCCTGTATGCCTTCACGTCCGCATCGTCAGCTATCAGATTATTGTCAAGAGCTATACATGATACTACGATCTTCTCCTTCATGACGCTCTCAACTATTGTATGAAGCTTCTCAAGGAACGCTGCCTCATCGCTGCATCCGTAGAAATATGCCATATAAGTGCTGAAATCTATTCCATAATTCTCTGCATTCTGCTTTGCATTGTCTACAGTTGTCTGGATATATGTCTTTATCTCATCCTCTGGATACTTGTCAAATGTGACCTTCTCCTCTACTGCCTTGAGGACTGAGGTTCTATCCTCATCATCAGCTGACTTGTCCTTATCTGTCTGAAGGTCCTCTCTGAGGTGCTCTGTGTATGCATCCGTTGTGGTGTACTCTCCACCTGAAGCTTTCTTTACAAGTGCATCTGTGTACTCCGGCACTGTTGTGACTGAGATATAGTTTACGGTAACCTTGTAAGTCGCAGTCAGTCCTGCCACTGTGGTATCTGAATAATCGTCTGGATATGTAACAGTGATCTCCTTCACTTCACCAGCCTTGCTGCCTATGAGCTGATCATCACTGCCGTCACCCAATGTATTGTTGCCAATAGTAAGAGAATAACCTGTCTTGCTGTCTTTCTCCGTTCCGGATATCGTCTCAACATAGTCAACGTTAACTTTATCGCCATCTTTTATGGCGCTGGTCTTATCTTCGCTTGTCTCAGAGTTATCGTTGCAGAAACTATCTATAGAACTCTGAACATCGTCATCTGTAACCTCTCTGGAAGCCGGGACATACTCTATATCAGTATATGCTGCCTTGTCCACCACTGCGCATTTTGAATACTTGTTAAACTGGCTTTTGTTGCTGCTGCATCCGGTCATAAGTCCCGCACACATCGCCGCCATGATTCCGGCTGCTATTATCTTCTTAGCTCTCATAATATTTTTCGCTTACCCCTTCGTTATCTTTTATATATCCAGCACTTTACTCTGCTGCTTCTGTATCTGTATCTTCTGCTGTTGTAGCTTCTGTTGCAGCTGCTGTTGTCGCATCCACAGCCTTCGCATCCTTGTAAAGCACATCGTTCATGACCTTGTAAGCAAGAGCATTGTACTTGATGTCAATAGCTGACACATTGCTTCTAACGCTCTCCTCATCAACATTGTTCTTGGCTGCATAATCAGCAATATATTCATCAGTCTCCTGATCTGTAACTGTCAGTCCCTCAGCCTTCGCTATGGCACACATTACCATCTTCTCCTTCAGAGACTCCTCGCAGATATTGTATATAACCTGAGCAAATGCATCCTCGTCATCATATCCATAATAGTACTTGATATATGTTGCATAATCCATACCGTAGTTCTCAGCCTGACTCTTGATGGATGTCACAAGCTGCTGTGCACTTGCCTGTACCTCTTCTGCAGAGAGATTCGAGATCTTACAGTTGTTGATGACCTTGGTCATGATATCGCTCTGTGCACTTGCAAGGGCTGAATCCTCCTTGCTTTTATTCAGCTCCTCACGTACAGATTCCTCGTACTCCTTTGTCGTCTTGTAATCTGTGTTGTCTGAAACAAGCTTATCGTTGTATGTGGCAGGCTTATCAATCTTGATATAGTTGAGGGTAGTCTTGAACTCCGCCTCCTTGCCCGCAAGGCTTGTCTCACCATAATTTTCTGGGAATGTAGCCGTTACAGTGAATGTCTCTCCCGGCTTATGGCCTATGATCTGATCCTCAAAATTATCTATGAATGCACCGGAACCAAGTACAAGATCATAGCCACTTCCGTTGGTATTACCACCGTTGAACTCCTCTCCGTCAACTGAACCTACATAATCTATATTGACAGTGTCTCCCTTCTTTGCTGCATTTGTTGTATCCTTGTCAAATGTTCCAAGTCCATCAACAAACTCATCTATCTTCTGCTGAACCTCGTCGTCTGTAACCTCAACGTCCGTCTTGGTATACTCAATACCCTTGTAATCGCCAAGCTCAACATTCTCTGCATATTTCTCTACATACTCATCTATGCTCTCTTCATTCGCCGCTACATCCTCTGCCACGTCAGAAGCTGTAGCCTCTTTCTGAGTATCACCCTTCTTATCATCGCTCTTATCTCCGCATCCGGTCATAAATGACATGGACAATGCCAGTGCAAGAACGACCACACACCCTTTTTTGAACTTTCTCATAAATATTACCTCTTTTATTTTTTATTTGTAGAAAACCCATTTGTTAATGATAATCTTCAACGAATTAACTTATATCATATTTCTTTGTAAAAATAAAGCAATTTGACTTAATTCATACAATTCTCACAAATAGCTGTATATATGATTACTGCCTGATACCGCTTTCTATTTTGGATACGTTTTTGTGACGCAATCAGCATCTTCCACATTAATCAAACGCAAAACTACAATATG
>ERZ1035032.2296-NODE-2296-length-10556-cov-3.407485_pt1 | contig 10556 bp, 6 predicted proteins | sample MGYA00520693_ERZ1035032 | MGnify/ENA primary metagenome ERZ1035032 (study PRJEB33766, sample SAMN09781740) | gut metagenome | biome: gut microbiome | host: Homo sapiens | place: Madagascar | study: EMG produced TPA metagenomics assembly of the PRJNA485056 data...
GTCATTTCATTCACTTAGTGCATGTGCTACTTTGCCTTTTTGCGGTCTGGGCTTTTTTACATCCCCTTTATTATGATGCTGCCGTACGGCAGCAATAACCTCTGTCCGTTTTCCTGCCATGTATTGTTTTCATAAATCACTTCTTGTCCCACGGTCACAATCGGGTGCGGCACATCCGATACGTTCACCGCGCAAAACAGGCACTCCTGCCCCCAAGCTCTGTAAAAGCCAAATAACCCGTCACCGCAAAACGAGGGCGTTAATGCACCCTTTTTCAGCGCGTCAAACCGATTTTTTAATGCAGCCAGCTTGCGAAACAGCGCACTGATTGCGCCGTTTGCCGCACGATCCCCCATGTAGGCGCGATTAAAGGGATCCTCAAACCCCTGCATGCCGATTTCGTCACCGTAATAAATGCAGGCGCTGCCGGGCAGCGTAAACAGCAAAAACACGGCTGCCGAAAGTCGGTCAACGGCCTTGGCCAGCGCTTCATCCGACAAAGTATACCCGGCGCGTTCCTCGCGGCTTTGGGGCGGATTGTCCGCACCCAAAAGCGTTAAAATCCGCGGCGTATCGTGCGTGGATAAAAGGTTCATCATAGTGTGCAGGCTGCCCGGCGGATAATTTTCGCAAAGGCTCATTACCGATTCGTTTAAATCCTCGGCAGAAAGTTCTCCGCGGACAAAACGGATGATGGCGTCACGCCACACATAGTTCATCACGCTGTCCAATATGCCGCCCTGCAAATAACGCCGCCGCCTACCGTAGCTGATTTTATTGGAGGCATCCTCCCACACTTCGCCCAAAACCAGTCCGTCCGGCTTTTCCTGCTTCACCGTATCGTACAGGGCCGATAAAAATTCGTCCGGTAATTCGTCCGCCACGTCCAGTCGCCAGCCGTCCGCACCCTGACGCAGCCAATATTTGATAACGCTGTTATCGTCCTCTAAAATATAGTTTAAAAATCCGGCGTCTGTTTCCTCCACGCAGGGCAGAGTTTTAATGCCCCACCAGCTTTTATACAGGTCGGGGTAGTGTTCAAACTGATACCAGCTGCGATACGGCGATTCCGGGTCGTGATACGCACCTCCGCCGAAACGGTTTTTAATATCAAAATAAACGCTGTCGCTGCCGGTGTGAGAAAACACGCCGTCCAAAAGCACACGCATGCCCAGCTTGTGTGCCGCATCGCACAGCTCTTTAAAATCTTTATTGGTACCCAAAAGCGGATCGGCCTCCATATAGTCCGCCGTGTCGTACCGATGGTTGGAAAACGCTTTAAATATGGGGTTTAAATACAAAACCGTAACACCCAGCTCGGCAAGATACGGCAGCCGCGCACGAATCCCGGCAAAATTGCCGCCGAAAAAGTCGTTATTTAAAATTTCACCGTTTGCATCGGGCCGGAACACCGGCGTGTCTGTCATATTTTCATGTACATAAAAAGGGGTCAGCTTTTCGCTTGTGCCGCACTGTCCCGCGCGGTTAAACCGATCGGGAAAAATCTGATACATCACGCGGCCGTAAAACGCCTCCGGCGGCAAAGTTGCGGCACGGTAACAGGTCAGCTGCCACTTGCCGCCCTCTCCGCAGCAGGGCTTGTTGTGCCCGTCACGATACACCGCCTGCGCAGCTCCGTCCCCCTGCACCAAAAAGTTGTAAAAATAAAGCCCCGGCTCGGCCATCACCAAATTGCAGCTGTAACGCCGATAGCCATCCTTTTCGCCGCAAAAATGCATGGGATATTCCGTCGTACCGCCGCCATCGCGTTCCAGCAGGAAAAGGACGCCGGGCGTACCGGCGTCCTTTATATACAGCTTAAGCGACAAAACCTCTCCGGCCGCAATGCAGCCGAACGGCTCCTTACAGTTGCGGCTGCGGCTGTCAAACAAAATTTGCATGTGCATCACCTTTCTGACCTATGCGCCCGGCCTTTTACTTTTTCTTGGATTTGCCGGGCTTGCTTTCCTCAGGCGGCATGGTAACCGGCTTTACGTGCCAAATTTTGTCGCAGTATTCGCGCACGCTTCTGTCAGAGGAGAAGATGCCTGCCCCGGCAATGTTACACAATGACATTTTGTTAAACTTGCCGCGGTCAAAATACGTGCTTTGCACAAGCGCCTGTGTACGGCAATAGTCCGAATAATCGGCCAGGGTCATATACGGGTCGCGTCCCCAGCCCGTCAGCGCGTGCACCAGTTCCGAAAAATCGGCGCCGCCGACGCCCTGCTGCAAATACCCAATGGCCTGCCGCACCAGCGGATCCGTCTCCAAAAGCTTAGAGGGGTCATATCCCCCGCGCAGGCGCGCCAGCACCTGATCGGCCGTCATGCCGAATAAAAAGATGTTATCATCCCCCACCGCTTCGCGGATTTCAACATTCGCGCCGTCTAAGGTGCCCAGCGTCACGGCACCGTTAATCATCAGCTTCATGTTGCCCGTGCCGGAGGCTTCTTTACCGGCAACAGATATCTGCTCCGATATTTCGGCAGCCGGAATAATCAGCTCAGCCAGCGATACACGGTAGTCCTCTATAAAAATAACCTTCAATTTATCACGCACCAGCGGATTTGCGTTAATCTCCTGCGCCATGCAGTTGATAAAGCGGATGATTAGCTTTGCCATCACATACCCGGCCGATGCCTTTGCACCGAAAATAAAGGTGCGCGGCTGGAACTCCTGTTCGGGATGCTCCAGCAGGCTGTGATACAGCGAAAGAATATGCAGCGCGTTTAAAAGCTGCCGCTTGTATTCGTGCAAACGCTTAACCTGCACGTCAAACAGCGAGGCAGGGTCAACATGCACGCCGTTGTGTTCTTCGATATATGAAACTAAGCGCAGCTTGTTTTTCAGCTTAATTTTTTGCAGCTCGTTCAGCACACTTGTGTCGTTTTGATAATCCTTCAGCTTAGAAAGCTCCGCAGCGTCCTTTAAAAAGCCGTCCCCGATTAATTCACGCAAGAATTTTGTTAAATCCGGGTTGGCCTGGCACAGCCAGCGGCGATACGCAATGCCGTTTGTTACATTCATAAATTTGCCCGGCATAATTTGGTGGAAGTCACGGAATACGTCCTCCTCCAGAATTTTGGTGTGCAGCGCCGAAACGCCGTTTACCTTATGGCAGCATGCCAAACAGAGATTGGCCATCTTCACACGGTCATTCTCTAAAATTTTCATATAGTTAATTTTACCCGTGTCACCGCTGTAATGCTCGTTTAACACAACCAAAAAGCGGCGGTCGATTTCGCAGACAATCTGATAAATACGCGGCAGAAGAGCCGAAAACAGCGATACCGGCCAAACCTCCAAGGCCTCGCTCATAATGGTGTGGTTGGTATAGCTCAGCGTTTGGGTGGTAATCTCCCACGCCTCCTCCCACGAAAGGCCGTGTTCATCCAGCAAAATACGCATCAGCTCCGGCACACACAGGGAGGGGTGCGTATCGTTAATATGAATGGCCACCTTATCGGGCAGGGTGTGAATATCCTTGTTTTCCTTCAAAAAGTCCTTGATAATGGTTTGCACCGAAGCGCTGACCAGCAGATACTGCTGCTTTAAGCGCAGCTCCTTGCCCTTATAGTGGTCATCCGCCGGGTACAGCACCTTGGTAATGGCCTCTGCCATCGAGTTTTCCTCCATGGCACGGGCATACTCCCCGCGGGAGAATAAGTCCATATCCAAGCTGTCCGGCGACTTGGCGCTCCACAGCACCAGACTGTTCACGGCCGGGCTGCCGTAGCCGGAGATCAGCATATCGTGCGGTACGGCAATCACCGTGCTGCAATCGTGATAGGTAATATGATCCTTGCCGTCGCGCCATTCCTCGCTGACGCGGCCGCCGAAATGCACCTTAATTTCATCCTCTTTGCGCGGCACAAGCCAAACATCGCCCAACTCCAGCCAGTTGTCGGGGAACTCCATCTGCCAGCCGTCCACGATTTTTTGCTTAAAAATACCGAACTCATAGCGAATGGAAAAACCCGTGCAGGGATAGTCGAGCGTAGTCAGCGCGTCCATATAGCAGGAGGCCAGCCGTCCCAGGCCGCCGTTGCCGAGACCGGCATCCGGCTCCATTTCACACAGGCTGTCAAACGAAATGTTATATTCGGCAAGCGCCTCTGATAGCGCCTCTGAAAGCCCCATATAATAAACATGATTTTTCAGCGACGGCCCGGTTAAAAACTCCATCGACATATAGTAAACCTGCTTGGCGCCCTTTTTTTTGCGTTCTGCCGCAAACAGGCTTTTTTTGTCGGCCAGCATCTCGCGAATCATCAGGCAAACGGTTTTATAAAACTGAATCTGCGTGGCCTCCTCCGGCTCGCAGCCAAATCGACGCATCATGGTTTCCGCAATGCGCTTTTTCAATTGTTTTTTGTTTAATTCCACTGTTTTAAATCTCCTCTCAGAACATTTACATTGAACGGTAAATCGCAGCATATTGCCCGGCCGCGCCGCGCCAGCTGAAATCGGTTTGCATGTTGGAACGGATGACCTTTTTCAGCTCCGTCTTTTTCTCGTAATAAAACCACAGGGCGCGGTCAAAGGCATCAAGCATATCGTGCGCGTTGTAGCTTTTAAAGGTAAAGCCCCTGCCCTCTCCCGTGTTTGGGTCAATGGGGTACACCGTATCCTTTAAGCCGCCCGTTTCACGCACAATCGGCAGTGCGCCATAGCGCATGGCAATCATTTGCGAAAGACCGCACGGCTCGCTTTTAGAGGGCATTAAAAACAAATCGGACGCGGCATAAATTTTGTTGGCCAAATCCATGTCAAAGCGGATGTTCGCACTGACGCGGCCGGGATACTGATAACTCATCTCACGGAACATGTTTTCATATTCCGCCTCACCCGTGCCCAAAATAATCAGCTGCATGCGGCGCTTCATTATCTCGTACCGCACATACTGCACCAAATCCAATCCCTTATGCCCCACCAATCGGCTGATGATGGAGATAATCGGCACCTCGTCATCCTGCTCCAGTCCCAGGTGCTCACGAAGCTTGCGCTTGCCGATTTTTTTACCCGCCATGGTTTTCACGTCATACCGATGATACAGGTGATGATCCGTGTGCGGATTGAACAAGTCGGTGTCGATTCCGTTTGTGATGCCACAAAATTTATAAGAAACCCCGGCAAGCACGTCGCACAGTTCACCGCCGTAATAGGCTGTTTTCAGTTCCTCGGCATAGCTTTGCGAAACGGTTGTGACCTTATCGGCCAAACAAATGGCCGAAAACACAAAATTCAGGCAGCCGCCGAACATAATGTCCGCCATACGACCCTCCGGCAGACCCAGCACCTCACCGGCAAAGGAAATCGGCGCCTGACCCTGATATTCTATGTTATGTATGGTAAACATAGTTTTGATCGGGCGATAGCTTTCCAGCCCCTGATAAAAGGCTTTTAAAAACAGCGGCACAAGCGCGGTTTGCCAGTCGTTACAATGAATGACATCCGGCATAAAATCAATATGCTGCAGCATTTCAAGCAGCGCCTTGGAAAAATACGCAAAACGCTCACCGTCGTCATAGCTGCCGTATATATTATCGCGCAGAAAATAATATTCGTTATCAATAAAATAATAGGTAACGCTGCCCTCCGTCATGCGGAACACGCCGCCGTAAAGCTGACGCCAGGCCAGCGGTACGTTAAAAGAGGTCAAAAATTCAAGGCTTGCGCCGTAACGCTCTTTAATGCTTTTATAAAGAGGCAGCACAACGGCCACCTCGGTTCCCTGCGCCGCCAGTTCCTGCGTCAGGCCATAGGCCACATCGCCAAGACCTCCGGTTTTAATATAAGGTGCGGCCTCCGCCGCTGCGAACAATACCTTCAAAACAGTTCCTCCTTCAGTTCGGACATGCAAAATGTCCAAGCGCAATATGCGCCCAAAGCATACGGTTATTCCTAAACCACTTTGCCCTTGCTGATGATAATCTGGTGCGCCGGTGCGCCCATTAAAAGCCGCCCGGCCGTTACCGTAACATCTTTATCGCAAATGGTGTAGTCAAGCTCTACTTGATCTTCAATTTTCGTATTTTGCATAATAATGCAGTTTTTAACCACAGCGCCTTCGCCGACCGTTACACCGCGGAACAAAATAGAGTTTTCCACCGTGCCGCGGATTTCGCAGCCGTCCGCAATCAGGCTGTTTGAGATCTTGCAGCCGCGCGCATAGCGTGTGGGCACCTCGTCGCGGATTTTGGTGTAAATCACGCCGTGACGGAAAAACACCTCGTCGCGCACGTCCTGGTCAAGCAAGGCCATGTTGGCCGCAAAATAATGATTCACATTATCCACGCGTAAAATCCGGCCGTCAAACTCCAGGTTTGCCATGGGGATGTATTTGTAGCGCGCCTGAATAATTTCGCGCTCAAAATCAACAAGGTTGTAAGAATGCGCCTCTGCCAGCAGTTCCAGCAAAAAGCTGCGCTTCATAATATACATGCCGATGCCGCTCGAAACCGTACCCGGCATGCCGTAGTGCATTAAAACATCCGCAATGCGGCCGTCCATATCGCTCCTGACCACCAAATCCCGCGCATCCTCCTGCCCGGTGATGGCCTCTTTTTTTGTAATCACGCTGATTTGTGCGCCGGAAGCAATATGTTTTTTCAGCATCGCACGGTAATCCATATTGCAGATGATGTTGGCGTCCGATAAAACGATATATTCTTCATTCGACCGCTCCAAAAACCGATACGTGCCCCACAGCGCTTCGATTTTGCCCTGATACACGCTTTTTTGCCCCGTGCCGAAGGGCGGCAGAATGAATAGGCCGTCAATTTTTCTGTCCAAATCCCATTCTTTTCCGTTGCCCAAATGATCCATTAACGACTGATAGTTTTGCTTGGTAATCACGCCGACATTTGTAATGCCGGAGTTTACCATGTTGGAAAGCACAAAGTCAATCAGGCGGTAACGGCCGCCGAAGGGCAGTGATGCAAGCGTACGGCGGCTGGTGATCTCGCCCAGCCGTTCATCATATATATTTGAAAAAATAATACCCATCATGCTCATTGTGTCCGCCTCCCATCTATGCCGGTTTGTTCGTTATTTTTTTCTTTTCGGGTATCACCGTAATTTCGGGCCGTGTGCCGTTTTCGGCCGCAAGCCCCACAACCGCGCCCGATTCGATTAAAACGCTTTGCCCCACAATGGCATATTGCACACTGGCGCCGCTTTGCACTGTTACGCCCGGCTGCAAAACCGAATCCGTCACCACCGCGCCGGGTTCAATCACACAGTCGCTCGAAATAACCGAGCGCACCACCGTGCCGCCGATGTTGCAGCCCTTTGTGATAATCGAATCGGCAAGCTCCGCGCCGTCTGCCACAAAGGTGGGGGGACTGTCGTAATTGCGCGCATAAATCCGCAAATCGTCCTCATCGTTATATAAGTGGCAGGCCGGATCCAGCATGTCCATATTAGCCTCCCACAGACTCTCCGTGGTGCCAACATCCTTCCAGTACCCGTTAAACTCCCATGCAAACAGGCGCTTTTGGTCACCCAGCATGGCCGGAATGACATTTTTGCCGAAATCGTGTGCCGATTTTTCGTTTTTGTCATCCTCGGTTAAATATTTTTTCAAAACATCCCAGTTGAACACATACACGCCCATAGAGGCCTTTGTGCTTTTGGGCTGCTTAGGTTTTTCCTCAAATTCGGTAATGTGCCCGTCCGCTTCGGTGTTTAAAATGCCGAACCGGGAGGCCTCCTCAAGCGGCACATCAATCACGGCAATGGTGCAGTCTGCCTTTTTTTCTTCGTGGTAGGCCACCAGCTTGCCGTAATCCATTTTGTAAATATGGTCGCCGGATAAAATCACAACATAGCTCGGATTGTAACGCTCAATAAACGGTATGTTTTGAAAAATGGCGTTTGCCGTACCCTCGTACCAGGACTTGGAGTTAATTTTGGTATAGGGCTGCAAAATGTGTACACCGCCGCGGTTTCTGTCCAAACCCCAGGGTTGGCCGTTGCCGATGTAATCGTTCAGCTCCAAGGGCTTATATTGTGTTAAAACGCCCACCGTGTCAATACCCGAATTGACACAGTTGGAAAGGGTGAAATCAATAATTCTGTATTTGCCGCCAAAATGCACGGCCGGTTTGGCAATATGCCGCGTCAGTGCACCCAATCGGCTGCCCTGACCGCCTGCCAGCAGCATGGCGATACATTTTTTTCTGGTCATATGTCCTTCAGCTCCTTTCGTTTGCTTCGCTGTTTGTTTGCAATCTCATGTCATGTGCCTAACGTTTTTTCGGCTGCTTTAAGTCAAAAAATGCAGCCGACATAGGGGCAATGGTGATAACGGCGCTTTGCGCAAAGCCGTGCGAGGGTACCTCCTCGGTTTTGGTGGCCTTTTGCAGCACCCCTTCACCGCCGTATTTTACATCATCGGTCGAAAACAGGCATTTAAGCCGTGCCGCCTGCGGCAGGCCGATGCGATAATTTTCGCGCTTAACCGGTGAAAAATTAAAGACGCACAAAAGCCGATGTCCTTTGGCATCCTGCCTGGTAAAGGCTAAAATGTTCTGCTCGTTGTCATCGGGAATCAGCCAGGTAAAGCCTTCCCAGCTGTCGTCAATTTCCCACAAGGCCGCATGGGCAAGATAAAAGCGGTTTAAATCGCGCACGCAGTCATGAAAACGCTTGTGATATTCGTAATCCAAAAGCAGCCAGTCAAGCCCCTGTTCGTAATTCCACTCAATAAACTGTGCAAATTCACTGCCCATAAACAAAAGCTTTTTGCCCGGATGCGCCATTTGGTATCCCAAAAACGCGCGGAGATTGGCAAACTTCTGCTCGTAGCTGCCGGGCATTTTGTTAATAAGAGAGCGCTTGCCGTGCACCACCTCATCATGCGAAAGCGGCAAAATATAATTTTCTGAAAAGGCATAGGTCATGGAAAAGGTAATCTGATTATGTGCGCCGCTTCTGAAGTACGGGTCTTTGGACATGTACGAAAGTATATCGTTCATCCAGCCCATATTCCATTTAAACAAAAAGCCCAAACCTCCGTTTTCGGGCGGCATTGTTACCATCGGCCAGGCGGTGGATTCCTCTGCAATCATCAAAACGCTTGCATCCTTTTGATAGGCCGCTCGTTTTAACGCCTGCAAAAACGAAGTCGCACCCAAATTTTCGCGTCCGCCGTATCGGTTGGGTCTCCAGCCTCCGTTCTGCTTGCCGTAATCTAAGTACAGCATAGAGGCAACCGCATCCACGCGGATGCCGTCAATATGATACTGTTCCATAAAAAACAACGCATTGGAAATTAAAAATGACCGTACCTCGCCGCGCTCGTAATCAAAAATACGCGTTCCCCAGTCGGGATGCTCATTCATCAGCGGATCGGCGGATTCGTAGCAGCAGGTGCCGTCAAATTCATACAAGCCCATGGAATCCTTGGGAAAATGCGCCGCCACCCAATCGATAATCACACCGATGCCGGCCGCGTGACAATCATCCACAAAGCGCATAAAATCGTGCGGTGTGCCATAGCGGGAGGTCGGTGCGTAGTAGCCCGTCACCTGATAGCCCCAAGAGCCGTCGTACGGATATTCGCTCACCGGCAAAAGCTCGATGTGCGTATAGCCCATCTCTTTCACATAGGGAATCAGCTCCTCTGCCATTTTGGCATAGCTGTAACATGCACCGTCCGGATACCGCCGCCAGGAGCCGAGATGCAGCTCGTATATATTCATCGGCCGGCGCAGCGGATTTTGCTTTTGCTTTTGTCTGCGGTAAGCCGCATCCGTCCAAACAAAGCCGGACAGGTCATACAGCTTGCCGGCCGTGCCGGGGCGCGTTTCAAAATGAAAGCCGTACGGGTCGGCCTTTAAGCGGATGTCTCCTTCTTTCGTTTCAATCGAGTATTTATACATATCATACTCTTTCAGGCCGTCAATCTCCGTCTCCCAAACACCGCCGTCGCTCACTCGGTGCATGGGGTTTTTGCCGCGATCCCAATCGTTACAATCACCCACAACGGAAACGCTTTTGGCATTCGGCGCCCAAACGCGGAAAACAAAGCGATCCGTTCCGCTTTTGTGCGCACCCATAAACCGATACGCACAAAGGCTTTGACCGCTGTGAAACAAAGCGTATTCTTCCGGCTTTACCTTTACATCGTTCGTACTTTGTTTTGTCATTCCATCATCGTCCTTCATTTTCTCAGGTAGACCCACTCAAATATATATATTCAAATATACACAAAAATATACCATCGCAAGCAGAAACCGGTTTGACCGCACCATCATGGCTTCCCCTTGAGGGGCCGCACCATCGGCCCGGTTTTCTTCGCAAAGAGAACACTTTTTTAATCATATTCAGTGTACCACAAAAGCGGTGTTATGTCAATTGATTTTAGGTTAACAATAAGCAAAAAAATTTGCCTATTTTTTGGTAGAATTAGCCAAATAATAAAATTCTTTCCTTCTTTTTTTGAATGTGATGTACAAAAAAACCATGGCTACGGCCACACAAAGGGCTGTTATGCCGCTGCCGAGCCGCGCATGCGGAACGGACATAGGGATTGAATTGTCACAGGG
>ERZ1035032.2304-NODE-2304-length-10500-cov-5.585352_pt1 | contig 10500 bp, 9 predicted proteins | sample MGYA00520693_ERZ1035032 | MGnify/ENA primary metagenome ERZ1035032 (study PRJEB33766, sample SAMN09781740) | gut metagenome | biome: gut microbiome | host: Homo sapiens | place: Madagascar | study: EMG produced TPA metagenomics assembly of the PRJNA485056 data...
TCATCCAGTCGAAGATTTCCATCGGCAGCGGCGGTTTCATCGGGCAGGGGCTTTTCGAAGGCACGCAGAGCCAGCTGAATTTCCTCCCGGAAAATCATACTGACTTCATCTTCTCCGTCATTGGGGAAGAGCTGGGCTTCGTCGGAGCCATTTTCGTTCTCTTTTTATTCTTCGTTCTTTTATACAGGACACTTATGATTTCCCGCTCTTCGGGGGATGCCTTCGGCAGCCTGCTCGCCTGTGGGATCTTTTCCATGTGGCTCTTCCAGATCTTCATCAATGTCGGCATGACCCTCGGCATTATGCCTGTCACCGGCATCCCGCTGCCTTTCATGAGCTACGGCGGCTCAGCTCTCCTCATGAATCTTCTCTGCGTCGGGCTTTTGATGAATATTTATTTAAGAAGGAAGAAATTGATGTTTGATTGACTGGGGATTAGGGATTAGTGGCTAGGGATTAGGAGTCTCAAGTGATTGGAGACTGGAGACTAGTGACTGGAATGCCAGCTCATGGCATCGCCATTATTTATACTTCGCGGCGCTTCTATATTTTTATGCGCCGCACCACAACCCTGAACCCTGAACCCTGAACCCTGAACCTTAAACCCATTGAACCAATACAACCACAAACCTGTAACCCCATTTATTTTAGGAGTATCAAATGAACCGTGTAACTATCGATCCCGTATGGCTGATGCATATCCAAAAGCCTGCCCGCTACATTGGCGGAGAGTGGAACAGTGTGGTGAAAAACCACGATGAGATCCCGGTGAAAGTGGCGCTGGCATTCCCTGATGTCTACGAAGTCGCCATGAGCCATCTGGGACTCAAGATCATCTACAGTGTCCTGAATGCCAGAGAGGATGCGCTGGCAGAGCGCGTGTATGCGCCATGGGTGGACATGGAAGCGATGATGAGAGAGAAGCATATTCCTCTCTTTTCGCTGGAAAACAAATGCCCGGTCAAGGACTTCGATGTACTTGGCTTCACCATGCCGTATGAAATGTGCTACACGAATATCCTGAACATGATCGACATGGCAGGCATTCCTGTCTGGGCAAAGGACCGCAGCGACGAGGATCCCCTCGTCGTCGCCGGCGGCCCCTGTGTGTACAATGCAGAGCCGGTCGCTGATTTCTTCGACGTCTTCTTCATCGGAGAATCCGAAGAAGCCATCGGAGAGATGGTGGATATCGTGAAAGCATGGAAAGCAGAAGGGAAGCCCGGCGGCCGCAAAGAGGCGATCCGCCGTCTCGCTCAGATCGATGGCTGCTATGCGCCGTCCCTCTATGAGGTCTCTTACTATGAGAATGGCGTCTTCCGCAGCATCCGTCCCATCGACGAAGCGGCCCAGTTCCCTGTGAAGAAGCGTGTCATCCGTGATGTCGACCATGTCCACATCGATGACAAGCCGATCCTCCCGCATATCGAGATCGTGCATGATCGTGCCGTCTTGGAAATGTTCCGTGGCTGCAGCCGCGGGTGCCGTTTCTGCCAGGCGGGGATGATCTACCGCCCTGTGCGCGAGAAGAGCGAAGAGAGACTGCAGGAGATCGCAGATACCCTGATCAAGAATACGGGCTATAATGAGATTTCCCTCATGTCCCTCTCTTCGGCAGACTACTCCTGCCTGCCCGAGCTTGTTGATCACCTCTTGGAAAATTTCAAAGACAAGCGCGTGAGCGTCAGTCTCCCGTCACTGCGTGTCGACAGCTTCTCCATCGACATCGCGAAAAAGATCCAGCAGGTCAGAAAGAGCGGTCTCACGCTGGCACCGGAAGCCGGCACGCAGCGTATGCGCGATGTCATCAATAAGGGCGTCACGGAGGAAGACATCATGGGTGCCTGTGCGAATGCCTTCAAAAATGGCTGGAAAAAGGTGAAGCTCTACTTCATGATGGGCCTTCCGACGGAAACGGATGAAGACTTGAAGGGCATCGCCGATCTGGCGAACCGCATCCACGAGCTCTATCATGAGATCAAGGGGCGCTATGACCTGCGCATCACCGTCAGCGTCTCGAGCTTCGTGCCGAAGCCTTTCACCCCGTTCCAGTGGATGCCGCAGTGCAGCGTAGAGGAGATCGAGCGCAAACAGCAGTATCTGAAGAGCCTTTTCACAAACCGCCATATCAAGTACGCCTATCATGATGCCAAGACAGGATATATCGAAGCGGTCCTCGCTCGCGGCGACCGCAAGCTCTCTTCTGCCATCTACACCGCATGGAAGAAAGGCTGCACCTATGACAGCTGGACGGAATTTTTCCACTTCGACGTCTGGATGGACAGCTTCCGGGAATGTGGTATCGATCCTGACGAGTACGCAGCGCGCATTCGTGATTTCTACGAATGTGAACCATGGGATCATATCGACAGCGGTGTCACGAAGGATTACCTCCTGAAAGAATGGCGCATGGCCGAGAAGGGGATCCTCACCCATGACTGCCGCCACCAGGCCTGCAATGGCTGCGGCGTCTGCCCGATCCTCGATGTGAATCTCCTCGATCATAAGGTAGAAAGCAAGGAGCCGAAGCGTGTTTTCACGTATCGTCAGCCGAAGGCGGGGGAGTAGCTGTTTAGTGGGTAGGGATTAATAGCTGGTAGCTAGTGACTAGTAGCTAGGGATTAGGAATTAGGAATTTTCCCTCTTACCATTTCTCCATACTATCGGTTTATGAAATCGATACGAAAGCGAGGTCCATCGGGCCTCGCTTTTTACGTGTTATATTTTCACGTTCTGTTTTGGGCAAACAAAAACCGTCATGACCATTTTCGATCATGACGGTTTTCTTTTGGGATCGGGTATAGCGGAGTAGCGGGAAATGTGAGGCAAACTTCCTAATCCCTAGCCACTAATCCCTAGCTACTAGTCACCAGCTACTAGTCACCAGTCACCAGTCACCAGTCACCAGTCACCAGTCACCAGTCACCAGTCACCAGTCACCAAGCCTCAGAACATATTCAGGATGCCCTTGAAGCCATAGTAATTGGTCGGCAGGAAAGCATCCACATACTTGGATACACCGATAGGCTCCGGTGCGGTGAGGAAGAGAAGGAAGAGGCCGAGGACGGTGAAGCCGATCGCGATGAGGCTTGCCTTGCCCTTGCCGGACATTTCATAGTAGCCGAAGAGACGCAGACCGAGTGCGCCGAAGAAGGTGATGCACATGCCGGAGAGGGAGAAGACACCGAAGAGGATATTCGCCATCAGGAAGCCGACATAGAAGACCGGCAGGAAAATGAAAGGCAGATTGTATGCGATGCGGGTCGGGTTCACGCTGCGGCGCATATCATCCATCCAGTCTGCCATATCGAAGCCGAAGAGGCCGAGCGGGATGAAGGAGAGCAGGATGACTGTATCCCAGATGCCAGAAAGTCTGTCGCGGTCCTGTCCCAGCCACCATACGAAGGCGCAGAGGAAAAGGCCGACAGCGCCGCCTAGAGCATAGTACCAGGCAGCGGGGATGAATTTCACTGCAATCATGGAGATCGTGGTCAGGAGAGAACCGATCACGATGTACTTGGTGAGTTCCCCCTTCGAAAGCTGTCTGTCCTCCGGGATCTCCGACTTGATCTGCGCGAGGATCTCCACCATGAAGAGCAGGAGGAAGATCGCCAGCGCTGCGAATGGATACAGGAAGAGAGAGATCACGATCAGAAGGACAGGGACAAAGACACGCATCCCTTTGAAGACCTGCAGCTTCTTGAAATTCAGCTTGCGCTTCTGGGTGTAAATGGTGAGGCGCATAAAGACCAGGTACGTCAGCATGATGCCCACCGTTTCCATCGGTTCACTCCCCATGTAGAGCAGCGCACAGAAAACGAGCATTGCCATATTCGCTCCGGTAAAGCGGCAGATCAGCGTACTGAAAATGCCAATGTTCAGAAAGGCCACTACGGCGTCAACAAAATTCAAAACATCCATCTCCTTAATAAAAAATAGAATTATCTTTTCTAGTATATATGGTGCGCGGGTTTTACGCAAGGGAGGTTGGGGGATTCGTGACTGGGGACTCGTGACTAGGGATTAGGTCATTCTCTCGCGTTTTCCTAGAACCCTATCCGGCTCGCTATGCTCGCCATCTTCCCCGCGCGGGGAAGTATAGTGCAGAGAAGCGGAGAAGCGGTATTCTCGTATACCACGCTTTTGCATGACAGCTGAGCAGCCCCTTGAAGAAGGGGCGCGCCGAAGGCGGAGGATAGATCTGCCCCGCAGGGGCAGCCTTTTACGGGAAGGGATGAAAGGGGATGTGAGCGGCGCTCGGGTGCTCTCGTAAATCGCAGGCTTGAGACGGTTGTTCTCTCACGTTTCCCTAGAACCCTATCCGGCTCGCTACGCTCGCCACTTTCTACACGCGGGGAAGGCTATAGTTCGGGGGATAGTGTGTATTCTACCTCCTTCCCTTGGAAGGAGGTGCCCCGAAGGGGCGGAGGTTGGCTCCGCAGCGGTATGAAAAGGAATGTGAGAGAGTCCGTTTTCCCGTATAGTCATCCCGAGCGGAGCCGAGGGATCTTTTTCGGCTACGGGTTTCTTTTTTCCTGTGTGAATCTGTCTGTATGAAACACCGTAGTGTCCAGTTCATATGGAGCATGGCGTTTCCCGTTATCCGTTGTTCTCGCATCCTTGGCTTGACCGCGAACGGAAAAGATTTCTCGCTTTCGCTCGAAATGACGATATGGGGAAAGCGGTATTCTCCTTTCTCATCCCTAGTCCCTAGTCCCTAGCCACTAGTCACCAGTCACCAGCCGCTAGCCACGCATCCCTCTTGCGTCATCTGTTATAATAGAAACGTAGAAATATATCTCTTCAGGGCGGGGCGGAATTCCCCACCGGTGGTAAAGATCTTCTGAGCCCACGAGCTGCAGATGTCCTGCAGTAGATCTGGTGAGAACCCAGAGCCGACGGTTAGAGTCCGGATGAAAGAAGAGTGGTAGACTTTTTGGCTGTCCACCTCCCTGAAGGAAAGGAAGGTGGATTTTTTGCGTATCGATGAAGACAGAAAATTCATGAGCCGTGCGCTGGAGCTAGCGGTGCGCGGCATGGGACATACCCGTCCGAATCCGATGGTCGGGGCGGTGCTTGTGAAAGATGGCCGCATCATCGGCGAGGGCTGGCATGAAGTATATGGCGGGCCGCATGCGGAAGTGAACTGTTTCGCTCACGCGACAGAAGATCCGAAGGGGGCGACGCTCTATGTGACGCTCGAGCCCTGTTCGCACTATGGGAAGACGCCGCCGTGCGCTGACCTCGTGGTAGAAAAAGGCGTCGACCGCGTGGTCGTCGCGATGGAGGATCCGAATCCTCTCGTCGCCGGCAAGGGAATCCGCAAGCTGAAGGAAGCGGGGATTTTCGTGACGGTCGGTATCATGGAAGAGGAAGCGAAGAAGCTGAATGAAGTCTTCCTGAAATACATCACGCAGCACAAGCCCTTCGTCCTCTACAAGGCTGCGATGTCTCTGGATGGCAAGACGGCTTGCCACACGGGGGACTCCCAGTGGATTTCCTGTGAAGACTCGCGGGAAGAAGTACATGTCCTGCGCGGCTGCTACAAGGGCATCATGGTCGGCGCGGGAACGATCCTTGCGGACAATCCGCAGCTCACTGCCCGCACAGAGGGGATGATAGATCCCGTCCGCATCATCGTAGACGGAAAGCTCTCCGTGCCGCTCAAAGCGAAGGTATTTCAGGAAGAGGGGGAGAATATCATCCTCACCACAACGGCCTCGGATGAGGGGAAGCGCAAAGCGCTCTCGGATATGGGCGTCGATATCATTATGACGGACGGCGAAGAGAACGGCAGTGTCGATCTCGAGGCCGCCATGACGGGGCTCGCTCTGAAAGGCATCGACAGCATCCTCTTAGAGGGCGGCGCGACGCTCGCCGCGTCTGCCTTTGATGCCGGTATCGTCGACAAGGTACGCATCTATACCGCGCCGATGATCATTGGCGGTGTCTCTGCGCCCGGGCTCATCGGCGGCGAGGGCGCACCGACCATCCCGAAGGCCATCCGTCTCCGTGACATCCAGACGCAGATGACGGGGAAGGATCTCGTCATCGAAGCATATGTAGAAAAAGAAGCCAAAGAAGAAAAGGCAGAGTCCACGCGCCCGACGGACGTCGACCTGCTGAAGAGAGAGGAAGAGCCATGTTCACAGGGATCGTAGAGGAAATCGGGACGCTTCGCAGGATGAAACCCACAGCATCTTCCTGCACGCTCACCATTTCTTGTGAAAAAGTCCTCGAGGGGACGAAGCTTGGCGACAGCATCGCGGTGAACGGTACCTGCCTCACCGTGACGCGGATGGATACGCACTCTTTCGACTGCGACGTCACGCCGGAGACGCTTTCCCGCACGTCGTTTTCCATGGTGCGCGTCGGTTCGCCCCTGAATCTCGAGCGTGCCCTTCGCCTCTCGGATCGCTTGGGCGGTCACATCGTGCTCGGCCATGTCGATACCACGGGACGCCTGATCTCCTTCATCAAGGACGGAAACGCGGTGAATATCACGATTTCCGTCGAGCAGAAATGGATGAAATACATCATAGAAAAAGGCTCTGTCGCCATCGACGGCGTGAGCCTCACGGTCGCAAGGCGCGAAGCAGACCGCTTCACGATCTCCCTCATCCCACATACGGGGGAGAAGACCATCCTTCTCGGGAAGCACCCGGGAGCCCCGGTGAATGTCGAGTGCGACTACTTGGGGAAATATGTGGAGCAGCTCATGAAAAAGGACACGGAAGAAGGTCTCACCATGAGCCTGCTTGAGACACTTTCTGGAGGAAACTATGGAATTTAAATTTGACCCGATTGAAGATATTTTGGAAGAAATCAGGCAGGGACACATCGTCATCATGCAGGACGCAGAGTCCCGCGAAAATGAAGGCGACTACATCTGCGCCGCAGAATTCGCCACGCCTGAGAATGTGAATCGCATGGCATCCGAAGCGAAGGGCGTCATCTGCATGCCGATGTCCGAGGAGATCGCAGAATCCCTGTACCTGGGACCGATGATCCGTCACAATACGGACAATCACCAGACCGCGTTCTTAGAGTCCATCGACTACAAGGACTCCGGCACCGGCGTCTCTGCCGCTGCCCGCTCCATGACAGCCTTGGAAGCCATCAAAGATGGCGCAAAGCCGGAAGACTTCCGCCGCCCGGGGCATCTTTTCCCGCTGAAAGCTCGCCGTTGGGGCGTCCTCGAACGGCAGGGCCATACCGAAGCAACTGTCGACCTAGCCCGCCTTGCGGGGCTCAAGCCCGCCGGCCTGTGCTGCGAGATCATGAATGAAGACGGCACCATGGCCCGCCGCGAAGACCTCTTCCGCCTTGCGAAGGAAAAAGGTCTCAAGATCGGCAACATTCAGGAGCTCATCGAATACAGGAAAAAGCATGAGATATTCGTCGAACGCATCACCGCCGCCAAACTCCCGACCAAGTACGGCGACTTTGAGATCTACGGCTTCGTGAACCGCATGAATGGCGAGCACCACGTCGCTCTCACCATGGGCAAGGTCGATGACGGATCTCCCGTCCTCTGCCGCATCCACTCCGAATGCCTCACCGGCGACTGCTTCGGATCGCTCCGCTGCGACTGCGGACAGCAGCTCTCCGCAGCCATGCGACAGATCGCCAAAGAAGGCCGCGGCGTCCTCGTCTACCTGCGTCAGGAAGGCCGCGGCATCGGCCTCATCAATAAGATCCGCGCCTATGCCCTGCAGGACGAAGGCTATGACACTGTCGAAGCGAATCTCAAGCTCGGCTTCGCTGCCGACCTTCGCGAGTACATGACCGGAGCGCAGATCCTTAGAAATCTCGGCGCGACCCACATCCGCCTCCTGACAAACAACCCGCAGAAGATCGACGACGTCAGCGAGTACGGCATCACCATCACCGAGCGCGTCCCCATCGAGATCGCGCCCACCAGAGAAGACGAATTCTACCTCAAGACCAAGCAGGAAAAAATGGGCCACATGCTGAAGCTAGACCAGGACATCGTAGAACCGAAGGCATAGGATTTTAGTGACTAGTGATTGGTGACTGGTGACTGGTAGCTGGGGATTAGTATCTAGGGATTAGGGGTGCAAAGTAACTGGTGACTGAAATGCCACCTTCGGGCATCGCCCTATTTATACTCTGCGGCGCTTCTGATTTTTATGCGCCGCACCACCACTCCTAACTCCTAACTCCTAACTTCTAACTAGAGAGCAAAGCTTTCATTCACAATCCATGGGCAGCACGCCCCAGGGGATAACCCTGAACCTTGAACCTTGAACCCTAGACTTTACCATTTACAAAATATGTTACATATACCCAAAGGAGACTTCCTCATGAATATCATTTCCGGACTTTTCAATGAAAGCGACATCCGCGTCGGCATTATCGCTTCCCGTTTCAATGAAGTCATCGTTTCCAAACTCATCGAAGGCGCAGCCGATGGTCTTGCCCGTCACGGCGTCGATATGGACAAAGTCGATCTCGCGTGGGTGCCGGGCGCCTTCGAGATCCCGCTCGCAGCGAAGAAAATGGCAGAAAGCGGCAAATATGATGCCGTCATCTGCCTTGGCGCTGTCATCCGCGGCGAGACCGATCACTACGAGCACGTAGCGACCGAAGTCACGAAGGGCGTCGCTATGGCTTCCCTCTCCAGTGGTATCCCCGTCCTCTACGGTGTCCTCACCACCGACACCATCGAGCAGGCCATCAACCGCGCCGGCCTGAAGTCCGGCAACAAAGGCTTCGAATGTGCGATGGATGCACTCGAAATGGCGAGCCTTTTCAAAAAGCTGGAAAAATAAAAATCATAGAAAAGCAGCCTGTCGGTTTTCATCGGCAGGCTGCTTTTCTATTGTCTGTTTCCCTCATACAGATACAAAATATGATGAGAGAATGCTTATTTTCTGCTTGTATATTGCGGAATCTCTCTTCGCTTTTTCTCTTTTTTTTGTTACAATACAGGTAGAAAGGCGGTGATGCCATGGGACGATTCAAACAATGGGAAGAGCTGACCATCCAGGATAATTTTCTTTTCCAGAAAGTCATGCAGAACCAGCGGATCTGCAAATACCTGATCGAGAAGATTTTGGGCATCCGGATCGAAAAGATCACATTTCCAGAAGGCGAAAAATCCATAGACAACCGCTACGACAGCAAAAGCATCCGTCTGGACGTCTATGTACACGATGAAAACGGCCATGTCTATGACATCGAGATGCAATGTACGAATGGCAGCGAAGGGGAACTCCCCAAGCGGACCCGCTACTATCAAGGCATGATCGATATGGACGAGCTGAAAAAAGGGCAGTACTATACAGAGCTGAAAGAGTCCTTCATCATCTTCATCTGTACCTTCGACCCCTTCGGCGAAAATCTCCCCATGTATACCTTCCGCCATCGCTGCATCGAAAAGGAAGGTCTGGAGCTGGGGGATCTTTCGACAAAGATCTTCCTGAACGCGAAAGGCGAAAGTGATACCCTTGACCCGGATATAGCAGCCTTCCTGCGCTATGTGGACGGGAAAGCAGCAGAGGGTGCATTGACGAAAGAAATCAACGAAGAAGTGATCCGGATCAAAGAACATAAAGAAATGAGGCGAGAATATATGACACTTTTGATGGAACTCCAAAAATATAAAACCGAAGGCATGCAAGAAGGGATCGAAATCGGCATGAAGCAAGGTATGGAAAAAGGCATGGAGAAAGGTATGGAGAAAGGCATGAAGCAAGGCATGGAGAAAAAAGGTAGAACAGTGATCATGAATCTGCTCAAACTGAACATGCCGATCGACAACATTGCTGCCGCGACAGAAAGTCCGATCCCGTATGTGAAAGAAATTGCGCGAGAAGCGGGATACTCTGTCTGAAATAAATACCAGAGCAGTGAGCCGAAAGGTTCACTGCTTTTGATTATGACTATATGTTCTTTCTGCGTTTTGATGAAGCAGCCTTCCTGCGTTATGTGGACGGGAAAGCAGCAGAGGGTGCATTGACGAAAGAAATCAACGAAGAAGTGATCCGGATCAAAGAACATAAAGAAATGAGGCGAGAATATATGACACTTTTGATGGAACTCCAAAAATATAAAACCGAAGGCATGCAAGAAGGGATCGAAATCGGCATGAAGCAAGGTATGGAAAAAGGCATGGAGAAAGGTATGGAGAAAGGCATGAAGCAAGGCATGGAGAAAAAAGGTAGAACAGTGATCATGAATCTGCTCAAACTGAACATGCCGATCGACAACATTGCTGCCGCGACAGAAAGTCCGATCCCGTATGTGAAAGAAATCGCGCGAGAAGCAGGATACTCCGTCTGAGAAGAAGCCACGAATGAGTGAGAGCAAAAAATCAATAGAAAAATCCCCATGGGCTGCGGCATGTGTCATGCCATAGCCCATGGGGATTTTTCTTACAAAGACAAAAAAAAACATCCGGAAAAGGCTTCCCACCTGTGCCCGATGCAGGCGGAGCTCGGAATCGGTGACGGTCGTCCATGAGCACCGAAGTGC
>ERZ1035032.2306-NODE-2306-length-10497-cov-14.166922_pt1 | contig 10497 bp, 8 predicted proteins | sample MGYA00520693_ERZ1035032 | MGnify/ENA primary metagenome ERZ1035032 (study PRJEB33766, sample SAMN09781740) | gut metagenome | biome: gut microbiome | host: Homo sapiens | place: Madagascar | study: EMG produced TPA metagenomics assembly of the PRJNA485056 data...
AAAAGTACGTGAAGGAGACCATGCGTCCCGAAGTAATGGGCGGCATCGGAGGTTTTTCCGGAGCGTTTTCCTTAAGTGCTATCAAAAATATGGAGGATCCCGTGCTCCTGTCCGGAACCGATGGCGTAGGCACCAAGCTGAAGCTGGCGTTTTTAATGGACAAGCATGATACCATCGGTATCGACTGTGTGGCCATGTGTGTGAATGATGTGGCATGTGCAGGCGGCGAACCTTTATTTTTCCTGGATTATATTGCATGCGGACGCAATATCCCCGAGAAGATCGCTACCATCGTAAAGGGTGTGGCAGAGGGCTGTAAGCAGTCTGACGCAGCACTGGTAGGTGGTGAGACCGCAGAGCATCCCGGACTGATGCCCGAGGATGAGTATGATCTGGCAGGATTTGCAGTAGGCGTGGTAGAACGTAAGGATCTGATCACCGGTGAGAATATCAAGTCCGGCGATGTACTGGTGGGCATCGCTTCCTCCGGTGTACATTCCAATGGTTTTTCTCTGGTGAGAAAAGTATTCGATATGACAAAAAAGAGCCTGGATACCTATTATGACGAGCTGGGTAAGACTCTGGGTGAGGCACTGCTTGCTCCCACCAGAATCTACGTGAAGGCTATGAAGTCTGTGAAGAACGCAGGCGTTAAGGTAAAGGGCTGCAGCCATATCACCGGTGGTGGTTTCTATGAGAACATCCCCAGAATGCTTCCCGACGGCATCCGTGCAGTCGTGAAGAAAGACAGCTACGAAGTACCTGCTATTTTCCGCCTGATGCAGAAGAAAGGCAATATCACAGACGAGATGATGTATAATACTTACAACATGGGTCTGGGCATGGTACTGGCACTGGATCCCGCAGATGTGGATAAGACTCTGGAAGCTCTGAAGGCAGCAGGAGAGACTGCTTATGTGGTAGGTACCTGCGAAGCCGGTGAAAAGGGTGTGACCATATGTTAAGAGTAGTCGTACTGGTATCCGGCGGCGGCACGAATTTACAGGCAATCATTGATGCTATTGCAGCAGGTAAGGTTAAAAACGCACAGATCGTGGGTGTCATCAGCAATAACAAGACGGTGAAGAGCTTAGAGAGAGCACGCAATGCGGGAATCCCTGCGGTCTGTGTGTCTCCGAAGGATTATGAGAGCAGAGAAGTATTTAATGAGGCACTGCTTGCAAAGGTGAAGGAGTTCGCTCCGGATTTAATCGTACTGGCAGGTTTCCTGGTGAAGATCCCGGAGGCAATGGTACACGAATACAGCAACCGGATCATCAATATCCACCCGTCCCTGATCCCTTCTTTTTGCGGCGTGGGATACTACGGACTACATGTGCATGAAAAGGCACTGGAGCGCGGTGTGAAAGTCACCGGAGCTACGGTACATTTTGTGAATGAAGGCATGGACGAGGGTCCCATCATTGCACAGAAGGCAGTGGCAGTGGAAGATGATGATACCCCGGAGATCTTACAGAGACGTGTCATGGAGCAGGCAGAGTGGCTGCTTCTGCCGAAGGCGATAGATGATATTGCCAACGGACGGATCTGCGTGGCAGACGGCAAAGTAAAGCATACAAACAGCAAAAAATAAGGAAGGCAGAAGATATGGGTATGAAAGTATTGATCGTAGGCGGTGGTGGCAGAGAGCATGCCATTGCAGCCTGTGTGGCAAAAAGTCCTAAAGTGGATAAGATCTATTGTGCTCCGGGCAATGCCGGAATCGGTCAGATCGCAGAGTGTGTTCCCATCGGAGCCATGGAATTCGACAAGATCGTGGCATTTGCGAAGGAACAGACAATTGACCTGACCATCGTAGGTATGGATGATCCCCTGGTCGGCGGACTGGTGGATGCACTGGAGGCAGAGGGCCTGCGTGCTTTCGGACCCCGTAAAAATGCAGCGATCCTGGAAGGAAGCAAAGCATTTTCCAAGGATCTGATGAAGAAATACAATATTCCCACCGCGGCTTATGAGAATTTCGATAACGCGGAGGATGCTGTTAAGTACCTGAAGGAGCAGGCAAGCTTCCCCATCGTGCTGAAGGCGGACGGTCTGGCACTGGGCAAGGGTGTATTGATCTGCAATACTTTAGAAGAAGCACTGGCAGGTGTGGATGAGATCATGCTGGATAAAAAGTTCGGTGCAGCCGGCAACCGTATGGTCATCGAAGAGTTCATGACCGGTAGAGAGGTCAGCGTACTTTCCTTTGTGGATGGCAAGACGATCCGCATCATGACTTCCGCACAGGACCATAAGCGTGCGAAGGACGGAGATCAGGGGCTGAACACCGGTGGTATGGGAACCTTTTCTCCCAGCCCCTTCTATACCGAGGAAGTGGATGCATTCTGTAAGAAATATATCTACCAGGCTACCGTGGATGCCATGGCAGCGGAAGGCAGACCTTTCAAGGGAGTCATCTTCTTCGGACTGATGCTGACAAAAAACGGTCCCAAGGTACTGGAATACAATGCCAGATTCGGCGACCCGGAGGCGCAGGTGGTACTGCCCCGTATGAAGAACGATATCATCGAAGTGATGGAGGCCTGTGTGGATGGCACACTGGATCAGATCGACCTTCAGTTTGAAGACAATGCTGCGGTATGTGTGGTCCTGGCAAGCGACGGCTATCCCGTATCCTATGAGAAGGGATTCGTGATAAACGGTCTGGAGAACTTCGACGGAAAAGACGGTTATTATTGTTTCCATGCCGGAACGAAGCTTACGGACAAGGGAATCGTCACAAACGGTGGTCGCGTTCTGGGAGTGACAGCAAAGGGAGCTACCCTGAAGGAGGCACGTGCCAATGCCTATGCGGCAACGGAATGGATCTCTTTCGAGAATAAATACATGCGTCATGACATTGGCAAGGCAATCGATGAAGCGTAAGGCAAGGTCAGGATACAAAAGGAGTTGCAGATGAAAAAGACAGTACAGAGAATAAGTAAATGTAAAGCTTTCTGGGGAATGCTTGCACTGGTACTTGTGTTGGGAGCAGGACTTTTTGCCGGGGATCTGGCAATCGTCAGTCATGCGGAGAGTGCGGCCAAGGTAACGGCATCCAGTGCCAAGATCCGTAAGAGTGCGGACTCTTCCAGTGAAGTCATCGGAAGTGCGACCAAGGATAAGACAATCTCCATCAAGAGTCAGACCAAGGGTGCAGACGGTTATACCTGGTATGAAGTGTATGTGGATGCGAATACGCTGGGATATATTCGTTCCGATCTGGTAAGCATTACCGACGGATCTACCCCGTCGTCTTCTTCAGGTACAACAACGACTACAACGACTACAACGACTACGACCACAGCGACACCGGCGCCTGCTGTGAATGAGACCCCTGTGGAGGTTACAGCAGTGGAGCCTCTGAGTGCTACCGTAACCGGCGGACAGTCCGTACGTGTGCGCAGCAATGCTTCTACTACCAGCCAGATTGTGACTACTGCGGAGAACGGAATGGCGCTGACCGTCACCGGTCAGGCTACCGGTACCGATGGCAAGACATGGTATCAGATAACCTTTATATCCAACAGTATTGAGGTGACCGGATTTATCCGTTCCGATTATGTGGCATTGTCCGGAGAATTGCAGGCACCTGTGGAAGAACAGCCCGCAGAGAAACAGCCTGTGGAAGAACAGCCCGAGGATACCCAGACGACATCAAAGGATTGGGATACCCAGTTACAGGGAGATGCCTGGTATCTGTTAGATATGGCAGGACAGAAGCAGTACAAGATCGAAGACCTGTTCAATTCCATAGATCAGATCACGGAGATCAACGCACAGTTTGACACAGATCAGAAGAAATTAAAGAGTCAGAAGGCAGTCATCATTGCACTGGTGATTCTGTTAGTATTTTTGGCAGCGGCAGTAACACTGCTGATCTTCAAGATCAAGGATATGATGGATGCGGCTGACTTCTCTGATGCGGAGGAAAGCGTCCGCAGAAGAAGAGTGGACAGACCGAAAACCGGTAGACCTCAGGGAGGCAGACCGGCGGGACAGAGTAGCAGACCCCAGGGCTCACAGAAGGTAATGCATGAAGTAGGTGCAGAGAGAAGACCCACGGGACAGGGACAGAGATCCGTAACAGGGCAGCAGACAAGACCCACAGGACAGGGAGCAAGACCTATGGCAGGGCAGGGAGCAAGACCCGCAGGACAGGGAGCAAGACCTGCAGGGCAGCAGGCAAGACCCGCAGGACAGGGTGTAAGACCTGTGGCAGATCAGCAGGCAAGATCAGCAGGACAGCAGGCAAGACCCGCAGGGCAGGGAACAAGACCCGTAGGACAGGGAGCGAGACCTGCAGGGCAGCAGGCGAGACCCGCAGGACAGAGCGGCAGACCTGTGGCGCCCCGGGTAGACCGACCGACCAGACCTGTACAGAAGGAAGGCAATCAGGATCCCGGCTGGAAGTCCAAGAACTTCATGTCCGATGATGATGAATTTGAATTCGAATTCCTTAACTGGGACGGTGACGAAGAACAATAAAAATCTGAGTAATCATAAAAGAGAACGGTATCTTACGAAAGTGGGATGCCGCTTTCTTTTTAAAATTTTGATAAACTTTCCGGGTCTACGGTTGACAGTATCGCCTTCACTGTTATAATAAACGTATAACAATCGGTGACATGGGAAGGGAGTGATTTTGATGATAATAGAGATAGATTTCAACAGTGATGAAGCGCTCTATATGCAACTGCGCAATCAGATCATCATGGGAATTGCCACGTCACAATTTCATGAAGGAGATTCCCTGCCAAGTGTAAGGCAGCTGGCGGATACCATCGGGATCAATATGCATACTGTAAATAAGGCATACACGGTCCTGAAGCAGGAAGGCTATGTCAAGGTAGACAGACGAAAGGGCGCAGTGATCGCTCTGGATGTGGACCGGATGCGTGCAGTGGATGAATTACGGAAGGAACTGCAGGTAATACTGGCTAAGAGCAGCTGTAAAAATATTTCCAGGCAGGAAGTGCATGAGCTGATTGATGAAATATATGAAGAATATGGAGGACTGAATTGATGCAGTCACAGTTTACGGATAAAGCGCAGAACGCGCTTGCCCAGGCAGGCAGATGTGCCAGAAGCCTGAAACAGGGCTATATCGGAACCGAACACATTCTGGTGGGACTTTTAAAGGAAGAGTCCGGTGTAGCAGCCAAAGTATTAATGGATAATGGTGTGCAAATAGACCAGGTCATGGAAATGATCCGGGATCTGATCGCTTTTGAAAACGGTGTGGCAGTGAAGGACAGAGAAGGGTATTCTCCCAGAGCGGCGAGAATCCTGGAGGAAGCACACCGTCAGGCAGCCCGTTTCGGACAGAAACAGACCGGCACAGAGCATCTGCTGCTGGCACTGATCAAAGAAGGCGAGAATGTTGCTGTACGTCTGTTGAACACGTTGGGGGCCAATGTACAGAAAATATATGTGGATACCCTGATCGCCATCGGACAGGATGGCAATTTGTATAAGGAAGATCTGGGGAAAAAGGGCGACCGCAAGGCAAAGCAGTCTACTCTGGAACAATACAGCAGAGATCTGACGGCTTTGGCAAGAGAGGGCAGGCTGGATCCTGTCGTGGGCAGAGAAGAAGAGATCCGCAGAGTCGTACAGATCTTAAGCCGCCGCACGAAGAACAATCCCTGTCTCGTCGGAGAACCCGGTGTAGGTAAGACCGCTGTGGTAGAAGGGCTGGCAGCCCGGATCGTAGCGGGAGATGTGCCTTTTACCGTACAGAATAAGAGAGTACTGACCTTGGACCTGTCGGGAATGGTAGCGGGTAGTAAATATCGCGGTGAGTTCGAGGAACGGATCAAGAAAGTATTAAAAGAAGTAACGGAGGACGGGAATATCATTTTATTCTTGGATGAACTGCATACGATCATCGGAGCCGGAGGGGCAGAGGGTGCCATTGATGCTTCCAATATCATGAAACCTTCCCTGGCGAGAGGTGAAATCCAGTTAATCGGTGCAACCACCATTGCAGAATATCGCAAATACATTGAGAAGGATGCAGCGCTGGAGCGTAGATTCCAGCCGGTGACTGTCGAAGAACCCACGGAGGAAGAGGCTGTCCGCATTCTGGAAGGCATCAAGGGAAAATATGAAGATCACCATCATGTGGAGATTACCTCGGAAGCCATCGAAGCTGCAGTCAGACTGTCCAGCCGCTATATTAACGATCGTAATCTGCCGGATAAGGCCATCGATCTGATCGATGAGGCGGCAGCCAGTGCCAGACTGCATGCGTTGGACGTGCCGGATAAGGCGAAGGAGATCTCCGACCGGATCCATGAGATGGATCAGGAGATGGAGAGAGCTATCCGCATGGAAGCTTTTGACCAGATGGCAGAGATCAAAAAGAAGCAGGATGCTCTGGTGAAAAAGCAGGAGCGCCTGATGAAGAAACGGGAAAAACAGGAAGCAGGCAGCACTTTAAGTATCGGAGAGAACGAGATCGCCGAGGTTGTTGCCCAGTGGACCAAGATTCCCGTACAGAAGCTGGCGGAAAAAGAGAGCGAGCGGCTGTTAAAGCTGGAGAAGACCCTGCACAAGCGTGTCATCGGCCAGGAAGAAGCAGTGAGTGCAGTGGCTAAGGCAATGCGCAGAGGCCGTGTGGGCCTGAAGGATCCCAACCGTCCCATTGGTTCTTTCCTGTTCTTAGGACCTACCGGTGTGGGTAAGACAGAGCTGTCCAAAGCACTGGCAGAGGCAATGTTCGGTTCCGAGGATGCCATGATCCGTGTCGATATGTCCGAATATATGGAAGGACATTCAGTCTCCAAGATGATCGGGTCACCGCCCGGATATGTGGGATTCGAAGAAGGCGGACAATTAAGCGAGAAGGTACGCCGCAATCCCTACTCTGTCGTGCTGTTCGATGAGATCGAGAAGGCTCATCCCGATGTATTTAACGTACTTTTACAGGTGCTGGATGACGGTCATATCACGGACTCCAAGGGACGTAAGGTCAGCTTCAAAAATACCGTACTGATCATGACTTCCAACGCGGGTGCACAGCGTATCGTGGATCCCAAGAATCTGGGCTTTGCCACAGAGAAGAGTGAGACCAAAGATTACGAGAAGATGAAAGCGGGTGTCATGGAAGAGGTAAAGCACAGCTTTAAGCCGGAATTCATCAACCGTATTGATGATATTATCGTGTTCCATCAGCTGAATAATGAGAACATGAAGGAGATCGTGAATCTGCTGGCAGCCAATCTCCATAAGAGATGTGAGAACCAGCTGGGAATTCATCTGACTATCACCGCGGCGCTGAAGGAACATCTGGTATCCAAATATGCGGATAACAAGATGGGGGCAAGACCTTTAAAGCGTGCGATCCAGTCGGTGGTAGAGGATGCTCTGGCAGAGGAAATCCTGCAGAAAAAGGTGGTGCCGGGAGATAAAGTATCCGCCGGATTCAAGGACGGAAAAGTGGTATTTACGGTTAAAAATAAATAAAATTTTTTGTAGAAAAACAGTGTGAGATATATTATACTGTAACTATTCAAAACCCCATTCGCAAAGGACAAAAGAAAAAGATAGCGGATGCAGTTACTTTCAGGAGGACAGACAGATGGCAGTAGTGGAAGAAATACTTCGCAGTGAAGCAGACGGATCTATCAGCTTTGGTAATCACAAGCTGGCCAAGAAGGCAAAGGTAGAAGATTATGAGCATGCAGGAGATCTGCTGAAGGTTAAGACCTACAATGAGATGACAAAGTTAGAGAAGAACGGCATGTTTTTATATGAATCTGTTCCCGGAACCAGTGTGCTGGAGTTTAAGGAATCTGACAACAGCGTGGAGTTCATCGTAGAGGGTGATGAGGATTCCCAGATCACCGTAGGTCTGAAGGATGATACCGAGTACGAAGTATTGATTGACGGCAAGAACGTAGGAACCATGAAGACCGGACTTGGCGGCAAGCTGAGCTTAAGCGTAGAACTGGAAGCAGCAGGTGAAGTACCTGTTAAGATCGTAGAGGCGTAAGGACGCACTGCAAAGGAGTCCAGGCACGGAGGATATTGTAGTACTTCGTGACTGGGCTCTTTTTTAAATATTCAGGGTCTGTCAGAGGCGGTGTTGCAAAGGGGCTCGGAATAGCTATTACGTCTATTGAGGAGATAGCATGGCAAAAGGAAAGACAGCCACCGTTTTTTTCTGTCAGAACTGTGGCTATGAATCCACGAAATGGCTGGGACAATGCCCCGGCTGCAGAGAGTGGAATACTTTCGTGGAAGAGACGATAGATAAAACAGAATTAAAGAATACCGGAAACGGTGCGAAGAGAGACAGAAGAGAGGCATCGGAACCCTGTGTACTGTCTGAGATCGCCATCCGGGAGGAGAATAAGACCCTCACCGGGATCAAAGAACTGGACCGGGTGCTGGGAGGCGGTATCGTACAGGGATCCCTGACACTGGTAGGCGGAGACCCCGGAATCGGTAAGTCCACACTGTTATTGCAGGTCTGTCATAATCTGTCTGCGGCGGGACATAAGGTACTGTATATCTCAGGAGAGGAATCCAAGGTACAGATCAAGATGCGGGCGGATCGCCTGGGCACTTTTTCGGAGCATATGCTCCTACTGTGCGAGACGAATCTGGACATTATCAGTGAAGTGATCCGCAGGAGTAAACCGGAGGTCGTGATCATTGACTCTATTCAGACCATGTACAACGAAAATGTGTCGGCGGCACCGGGAAGCGTATCCCAGGTGAGGGAATCCACAGGCATCCTGTTGCAGCTGGCGAAAGGACTGGGAATCTCGATCTTCATTGTAGGTCATGTAACCAAGGAAGGTACGGTGGCAGGTCCCAGAGTGTTGGAACATATGGTGGACACGGTACTTTATTTTGAAGGGGACAGACATGCGTCCTACCGTATTCTGCGGGGCGTAAAGAACCGTTTTGGATCCACGAATGAGATCGGTGTCTTCGAGATGCGGGAGACGGGGCTGGCAGAGGTCAAGAATCCTTCGGAATATATGTTGAACGGTCGACCGGAGAATGCCAGCGGTTCTGTGGTGGCATGTACCATGGAGGGCACCAGACCGCTTCTGATCGAGCTACAGGCGCTGGTGTGCCACAGTAATTTCGGCATTCCCAGAAGACAGACTACCGGTACGGATTTTAATCGCGTAAATCTCCTGATGGCAGTATTGGAGAAGCGTTCGGGAGTACAGTTATCCTCCTGTGATGCCTATGTGAATATCACCGGCGGTATTAAGATCCAGGAGCCGGCGATTGATTTAGGGATCGTGCTGGCGATTCTGTCCAGCTTCCGGAATAAGGCATTGAACCCGAAGATGGTTGCCTTCGGAGAAGTGGGCTTAAGCGGTGAAGTCCGTGCAGTCAGCATGGCAAAACAACGTGTGGCAGAGGCCGAGAAGCTGGGCTTCGAGGAATGCGTGGTGCCTTACGTGTCACTGGAAGAGTGCAAAAAGGGAAGTAAGATCCGGGTCATCGGCGTAAGCTCCGTGCAGGATGCGGTCGATAAAGTATTTGGCTGATGATCCTAAACTGTGAAATGCATTTGAAAAAGAGACCAGCAATGGTCAAAAGATATGAGGAGGGCAAAACATGCCTGTAAAAATAGGAATTGATATCGGCAGCAGCACAACGAAGATCGTTGCTTTTGAAGGGAAACATATGCTTCCGCCCATGGCGGTCAAGGCTGACAGCCAGGTGGCATCTCTCTATGGCGCATTCGGCAGATACCTGTATGAGAACAACCTGGAACTGCCGGATGTAGAAGGTGTCTACATCACCGGCGTTGGAAGCAAGTATGTGGAGAAAGCGGTATATGATCGTCCTACCTATAAGGTAGACGAATTCATAGCCACCGGAACCGGCGGTTATTACCTCACGGATAAAAAGGAAGTCATCGTCATCAGCATGGGCACCGGAAGCTTCTTCGTCAAAGTCACTGAAAATGAGATGAAGCATTTAGGCGGTGTCGGCCTGGGCGGCGGAACCATCTGCGGACTGTCCTCGATCATGCTGAACACCGGAGACATCCATGAGATCGTTCCCCTGTCCCGCAAGGGTGATGTGACGAAGATCGATCTGCGGATCGGTGATCTCGCCAAGGAAAAGCTCCCGGGTCTGAACCTGGATGTGACTGCATCCAACTTCGGCAAGGCAGATGCCCAGTCCAAACCCGAAGACATTGCAGCCGGTATTGTACATATGGTCATCGAGAATATATGTCAGGCTGGAATCTTAGCCTCCGTGAACACCGGTATCAAGGATTACATTCTCATCGGCGGTCTGACCAAATTCTTCGAGTGCCGCCAGATCATCGAGGACTTCAAGAGCCTGTGGGACGTGAAGATCAGTATTCCGGAGTACTCCGATTACGCTACAGCGATCGGATCCGTGATCGCGCCGGATTCGGATAAAGAGGAGATCTGATAATATAGCTGCAAAGACAACACCCCGGCATGGCGCGGGTCTATAAATCGCGTCGTGCCGGGGTGAAAT
>ERZ1035032.2312-NODE-2312-length-10480-cov-3.350600_pt1 | contig 10480 bp, 7 predicted proteins | sample MGYA00520693_ERZ1035032 | MGnify/ENA primary metagenome ERZ1035032 (study PRJEB33766, sample SAMN09781740) | gut metagenome | biome: gut microbiome | host: Homo sapiens | place: Madagascar | study: EMG produced TPA metagenomics assembly of the PRJNA485056 data...
CCGGTACGGCAACAAAATCCTGTGCCGCATCATACAGATGGTTCAGGGACACCTTCGGCGGCGACTATAAGCAGCTTGACATGCTGGCGCAGGGGGTGGATATAGGCTGTGACGGACTTGTGTTTCATCCGTATTTAAACGGTGAGCTGACACCATATGCCAACCCCTCTCTATGTGCGGATTTTGTAGGGGTGCGTTCATCGCACACAAAAGCTCATTTTACAAGAGCGGTGCTTGAGGGAGTTGCAATGAGCATGCTGGATTGCAAGCAAGTTCTTGAAAGGCTTCAAATACCTCATGAGGATTGTGCGACAATCATCGGCGGAGGTGGAGAAAGCCCCCTTTGGCGGCAGATGATTGCAGACTGCCTTGCACTTAAGCTGACGCAAATGAAATATGCGGATTCGTCATTTGGCAGTGCGATGCTTGCCGGTGTTGCGACCGGCGTTTTCTCAAGCTATGAAAAGGCGTTGGCAATCTGTAACAAAAAGGTGTCAGAAACCCTGCCGAATCCTGAAAACACAAAGCAGTACAGAGCGCTTTTTAAAAAATATAAGGCGATTCAAACGGCGCTTGAGCCAATATATAACGGTGAATACTGATGAAAATATTAGTTTGCGCAAAAGTATGTGACGGGGAACTGAATCCCTTTGACCAAAGTGCTTTGGAAATGGCACTGTCTATGGAAAACAGCTGTGTGACCCTGCTTTGCATGGGACCGCAGGCATGGGCCGATATATTACGCCCCGCAACAAGGCTTGGCGTTAAGAGAGTGATTCTTTTATCCGACAGAGCCTATGCCGGTTCGGACACTCTCGCAACCTCATACGTATTATCGCAGGCTATACAAAAGCTTTCGTATGACCTGATTATATGCGGCAGAAAAACCCTTGACGGAGAAACGGCACAAGTCGGGCCGTGTCTTTCCGCCATGCTGGGTATTCCTGTTATCACCAACGTGTTTGATGCTCAAGTGAGCGGTGATTCGGTTGTTTGCAAAACAGAAGCAGGAACAGAAAAAACAAAGCTGCCTGCCTTGCTGACTGTTGAAAGGACAAAGCAGCTGCGTTTTCCGTCCATATTCTCAAACATCGGAGAGATTGAGATTTGGACAAACAACGAATTGTGCGCCGATATATCAAAATGCGGCTTGTCAGGCTCGCCGACCAAGGTTCTGCAAAGCTATGAAAGCGTAAAAGGGGAACGGACATGCAGTATGATATCGCCATCGGAATGTTTGCCGTTAATCCAAAAGCTTTTCATGCAGCAAAAGCAGCAAAGACACATAAAGGAAAGCGATACAAAGCTTGCGTCTGTTTGGGCAATCGGCAATGAAGTATATGAAAGCGCAAGGGCGATTGCAAAACATGTTGTCCTGCTGCCGAAGGATACTCCGCAAAGCATCGCAGGCAAAGCCATAGAAAAGAAGCCGGAGGTGATTTTATGGAATGCGGATTTTTGGGGCAGAAGAAATGCGCCGATTGTGCAGGCGCTTCTACAAACCGGCCTGTGTGCAGATTGTACGGAGCTTGAAACAGACGGAACGAGATTGTATATGATAAGACCCGCAAGGGGAGGTAATGTAACGGCGAAGATACAATGCGATGCTTATCCGCAAATGGCTACGGTCAGAACAACCGATTTGTGCGATTCGGAGCTGATTGTATCGGCAGGTCGGGGTGTGGCCGATCAGATGGATGCCGTTACGAAATTTGCGGATAGCCTCGGTGCGCGGCTTTGTGCATCAAGAGGTCTGGTCGATATGGGAAAGCTCGGATATGAGGCTCAGGTTGGCTTAACGGGAAAGCTGGTCAGCCCCAAAATATATATAGCAATCGGCATTTCGGGTGCCGTGCATCATACGGTAGGAATTCAAGATGCCGATGTTGTTATTGCAATCAACCCTGATAAAAATGCAAGAATTTTCGATTTTGCGGATTACGGCGTTGTTTGTACATTTGAAACATTTTTAAACATGATTTAAGAAGGGGCGGACATGCCGTTTTGTCGGCTCTGCCGGGTCGGGCATTCACAAATCGGGCGGCAAGCGGCTTTGCGCTCATTTTTATCTTTACTGTGTCATTTGTTGATTCTATGCCGGAATCTTGAAAAAACATTGTTGCAGGCGATGGTTCTGAAAAGAATCTGTTGAGGTCGTTTTTTTGTTACTAATGAACATATTTTGGGTTAAATTATTCTGATAATTTGAAATATATAAACAAATATTGAAATTGACGCACATAATTTAGAATGTTAAAATTAAGTTGTAAGAGAGGAGAAGTCAGCGATTTTATGTGCTGGCGGACAGGAGGGTTTTTATATGGTTACATTGCATTTAATCGGAAAGACAGATGAGGTGGCACAAGGCCTTTGCGAGCTTGAAAATATATTGCAGTTCAGTTTGTCGGAGGAAGGAATATCGGTTTTGGTTGAAAAGGCGGACAATGGACTTAGTGTGCATTGTGAGGTTGTTGACGGGCAACCCAAATATCATATTACATACAGCAGAATTCCTGAATTTTTTCGTGCGTTTTCAATTCTTATACATTCTGTCAAAAACAAGATAACAGATGTATGCGTGAGTGAAACGGCGGCCTTTGAGAACTGCGGCATATCCATTGATTTGTCGAGAAATGCCGTTTTGAAGGTATCTACATTTAAAGATATTATAAGACGTATTGCTCTTATGGGGCTGACAAGTGTTATTCTGTACACCGAGGATATCTACCGCATGGCAAAATATCCTTATTTTGGCTATATGCGCGGCGCTTACAGCGAAGAAGAGCTTAGAGAAATTGTTGCGTATGCCGAAATATTCGGTATTGAGGCAATCCCGAACATACAAACCCTGGGGCATCTTGAAACAACGCTCAGATGGGGCTATGCACGGGATATGCAGGATACCTGTAGTGTGCTGCTTATTGATGAGCCTAAGACATATGAATTTATTGAAGAAATGTTTAAGGTTATCAGAAGATGCTATAAGACAGAAAAAATATTTATCGGTATGGACGAGGCACATGGTGTCGGAACGGGAAATTTCTTGGCAATTAACGGATATGAGGACAGATTTACCATTCTTGAAAGGCATCTTACAAAGGTGATTGACATTGCCCAAAAGTATGACTTTACCCCGGCCATGTTCAGCGATATGTTTTTTCGGCTTGGCTCTAAAAACGGTGGCTATTATGACCTTGAAGCAAAAATGCCTGAAAATATCGAGTCATATATTCCCCAAAATGTATCCATGATTTATTGGGACTATTACCATACAGACGAAGAGTTTTATGATGTCATGATTCAAAATCATAAAGCGTTGGGCAGAAATATTGTTTTTGAAGGCTGCGTGTGGACTTGCAATACATATGCCGTTAACTATGGCCAGACCTTTGTGACAACGAAAGCAGGGCTTGCATCATGCAGAAAGAATCATATTAAAGATGTATATGCAACGTTATGGGGCGACGACGGAACCGAAAGCAGCATATACACCGCTTTACTGGGTTTTCAGCTTTATGCCGAGTATAACTATTGCGACAATGTAACCGACGAGCATTTGCGGAATATGTTTACAATATGCACAGGCTGTGATATGGATGCATTTTTATTGCTTGATGTAGATAATTTTGATGCGACCGAAACAAAGGGAATCCTTGCATTAACCGTTTCAAAGCAGCTTTTGCTTCAGGATATTTTATTGGGGCTTATGGATAAAAGCTTTGAAAATATGAATTTTAAAGAACATTTTAAAAAGGTTTACGAAAGGCTTTCCAATGTTCGTGAACAAGGGGAGCTTAATTATCTATTTGATTTTATGAGAAAATATGTCAAGGCGGTTTATACAAAATCCGATATCGGAATCAGACTGACACGGGCATACAAAGAGAATAACCGTGAAGCTATGGCAGATATTGCAGATGAGATTACAGAAGCAATAGCAGCATTCGGAGAATTTACGGAGGCCTTGGCGGATATTTGGTATCAAAACAACAAGCCATTCGGGTTTGAAAGACTGGATTTGCGCCTGGGCGGTGTTGCGGCCAGAATGGAAAGAGCCAGAGAAAGAGTTGTGCAGTATTTGAACGGAGATATACAGAGCATAGATGAGCTTGAAGAGGAAAGACTGATTTATGACGGTGAAGAAAATCCTTACGCTTACAGAACCTTCTCCGAAAGATATATGTCGGTATCGCATCCGACAATGATCATTATATAACGTGTAAAGTGGATGATTATGATGAATGGTTTTATTTTAAAACATGCCAACATCATTGGCGCAGACGGTATTGTTTATAATACGGATATAAAAATATGTGAGGGCAAAATTGCAGACATCGGCATCTTCGATGAGGAGGGGATTGACTGTACAAATCGGTATGTAAGCCCCGGCTTTGTCGATATTCATACTCACGGCGGTTATGGCTATGACTTTATGGATTGTACGCAGGAAGCATTTGACAACATTTTACGCTTTCACCTGGATAACGGGACAACAACCGTTTTACCCACAAGTGTCACCGCGCCTGTAGCGGCCGTTCGAAGGTTTATCGAAACGGCGCGTACCTATATAAGGCACAAGCCGCCATATGCCAAAATATGCGGTGTACATCTTGAAGGGCCGTATCTTTCTTTGAAAAACAAGGGCGCTCAAAAGGAAGAATATTTATTAAATCCCCAAAGAGATGATTACTCTTTTATACTTGACAATAAAGATATTGTACGCACCGTGACGATTGCGCCGGAGCTTGATACAGACGGCAGCATGACGGGGCGCTTGTCTGAAAACGGCATTGTGGTTTGCGGAGGACATGATAACGGAATATATCCTGCATTTCTTCCTTCCGTTCAAAATGGGTTAAAGCATCTTACGCATATATTCTGTGCCATGTCAGAGCTTAGGTTTGAAGGAGGTGTCCGCAATGTGGGGCTTAGAGAATACGGCCTTTTGGATGATAACCTGACCGCAGAGATAATCGCGGATAACAAGCACATTCCGAGTGCGCTTGCCAAATTAATTTTAAAATGCAAGGGAAGAGAAAAGGTAGCGGTGGTATCTGACGCGTTGAGGTGTGCAGGCATGCCTGCCGATGGCAAATTGTATCGTCTGGGCATGAATCAAGACGAATCCGCGCAGCTGTTCAGGGTCGATGATGGCGTAGCCGTTTTGGCGGACGGGTCAAGGTTTGCCGGAAGCATCACACCGGTTCATCAAATGGTTAAAAATCTTATAGAAGCCGGTGTTGCCGTTGCCGATGCATTTCGCTGTGCAACGATTAATCCGGCTCAAATCATCGGCGCAGAGCATATAGGTAAAATCGAAAAGGGATATTGTGCCGATATTTTGGTTCTTAATGCAAAGTTTGATATAGAAAAAATATTTATTAACGGAAATATGTACAGATAGGGAGGAACAAAAGTGATTAAAACAATAGGTAATATCGAATTGAAAGTGGTCGAAAAGGAGTGGGACGTATATTTTGATATGGCTCTTGCCATGTTACGGGAAATTATGGAGAACAATGCAAAAGGCAAGCCTACGGTGATGATTGTTCCCGTCGGGCCGACGGAACAATATCCGATTCTTGCCCGATTGGTCAATCAGCTTAACGTTTCTCTTAAAAATGTATGGTTTTTTAATATGGATGAATATATGGTAAGCCCCGAAGCTGAGCTGGACAGGGACAATCGCATGAGCTTCCATTACAGAATGAATACCGAGTTTTACTCCCGGGTTGATGCGCATTTGATTATGCCCGAAGGACAAAGGCTCTTTCCCGAACAGGGCAGGGAGAAAGAATATGATCAGATGCTTGCGGATTTGGGCGGCGCCGATATATGCTTCGGAGGGCTTGGCATAAACGGACATATTGCATTTAACGAGCCTCCCGAAGAATTTGTTTCCGTTGATGAATTTAAAGAATACGGAACGAGGGTTTTACCGATATCAAGAGAAACAAAGACGATTAATGCCTATGGGTACCAGCGCGGAGATCTGAGAGGAATGCCCGAGTTTTGTATAACGATAGGCATGAAGCAAATTCTCGCTTCAAGAAAGGTTTACATTGCGCTAAACCGCGAGTGGCAAAACGGAATTGCAAAGCACGCGCTTTATGATGAGCCGCAGGCAGCGATTCCCGCCTCCTTACTGCAGCTTTTGCAAAACGTCAGATTCTGTACCTGCAAAAGCATTGCGGCAGGATTATTTTAAATAAGCATTGGATGCTGTAAAAGCTTAGTGAGAAAGGAATGAGTCATCGGTGAGTCATCTGCGTCAAAATCAAGTCAACAAAAGCAGCAGAAAAAACATAAAAAGAGACGTTTATATGTATTGTCTGCTGCTGCCTGCCATTATCTGCGTTATTATTTTCAGCTATATTCCGTTATCGGGTTTGCTGATAGCCTTTAAGGATTATAATGTTTTGGAGGGATTTGCCAAAAGCCCTTGGGTGGGGCTTAAGCATTTTCAGAACATTATTGCGCTTCCTGCCTTTGCCAAGGCGGTTAAGAACACGTTTATTTACAGCGGAATATGCCTTTTCGGGCAGTTTCCGTTTCCGATTATCTTAGCTATATGTATCAACGAGATAAAAAACAGCTTTACCAGAAGGACGGTACAAACCATATCATATCTTCCCTATTTCTTATCCTGGGTTTCTGTTGTGGGATTTGCGTATTCGCTTTTCTCGCTGACAGGTTCTTATAACGACCTGATGGTAAAAATATTCGGGGAATCATATGAACGAACCAATATTTTGCTGGAAAGTAAGAATTTCGTCGGAGTTCTTTTCTTTTCGGGCTTGTGGAAGTCTACAGGATGGTCATCGGTTTTATATCTTGCCGCTATCTGCGGCATCGACCAGTCGCTTTATGAAGCAGCAGAGATAGATGGCTGCGGCCGGCTGAAAAAGACTTGGTACATAACGCTCCCGTGTATCAGTACAACGGCGGTAATCGTTCTTATTCTCGGAATCGGCAGTCTTGTCAATTCCAACTTTGAGCAGGTGTATGGTTTCCAGAACGTCTATATACAAAACGATACCGATGTTATTAATACCATCACATACAGAGAAGGTATTCAGAACGGAAATTATTCGGCGGCAACTGCACTCAGCGCTGCACAGGGTGTTGTTTCTATTATTCTTGTTTTGTGTACAAACGCTGTTTCGAAGAAAATAGCAAAAATCAGTATATGGTAGGTGCGAAGATGATGAAAAAAATTAAAATAGGGGATATATGCTTGAATGTTTTTCTGTTTATTCTTTTATCTGCATTCTGCATTGCATGCCTGTATCCCTTTATCAATCAGATTGCCATTTCCTTTAATGAGGGAATGGACACGGCTCGCGGCGGAATTACACTGTTTCCGAGAAAGTTTACGCTGGAAAACTATTCATCGCTTTTTGCGGACAGCAGCTATTTAACCGCCGGTATCATTACCGTTGCAAGAACAATTTTAACAACCTTGCTGCATGTTACCGTTGTTTTTGCTGCCGCATATGCACTGACCCGCAAAGGCCTGTTTGGAAAAAAGGTTATCACAACGGTTTTCGCGCTTACGATGTATTTGCAGGCAGGCCTGATTCCGGTTTATATATTATACAGGTATTTGGGCCTCATAAACAGCTTTTGGGTATATGTGCTGCCTTACGGATTTTCATTTTACAATACGATTATTGTAAGAAGCTTTATTCAGGAAATTCCCGATTCACTTGAAGAATCGGCATTAATCGACGGAGCAAACGAGATTGCAATTCTGTTTAAGGTTATCTTTCCGCTGTCGCTGCCCGTGCTTGCCACGGTTGCCTTATGGACGGTTGTTGCGCAGTGGAACGACTGGACGTCATCTTTGTATTATATAACGAACAAAGAGCTTTATACGCTGCAATACGTGCTGATGCGTATCATTAAGCAGGGCGAGCAGCTGAGAAAGGATGCTCACCTGCAAGGTCAGACGGTTGATACAGCCGTTAAGACAACATCAGAATCATTGAAGGCGGCCATGCTTGTTGCAACCAGCCTTCCTATCATTGCCGTTTATCCGTTCCTGCAAAAATATTTTGTTAAGGGCGTTACGCTCGGGGCGGTTAAGGGATAAAAAATAATATAGTGGAACATGGAGGAGAACGAATATGAAAAAAACATTAGTAATGCTTATCTCTGTTGTATTGGTTGTGGGTGTTGTGCTTAGCGGATGCGGTAAAAAAGAAAAACCCATCACGCTCGGTGACAATAACGAGTATCTTCCCACAGACGAATTATCTGTTGAGCTGTGGTACACGCAGGGAACAGATTATACCGCCGGAAACGGTATTCCGGATGATGTTGTGAAACAATGGGTTGAAGAACGCACCTTGGTGAAAATTGCAAACATATACGGTAACGACGGCGGTCAGTGGGATACCAAGCTGTCACGCCTGGTTGCGGGAGATAATCTGCCGCAAATGATTGTGTGCGATGCCGGCCAGGGTCCTTCTCACTTTGCAAAGCTGCAGCAAAATAACCTGATTTGGGAAATTACAGATGAAATGCTTGAAAAATACGCGCCCAATTATTTAAAGCGTGTTGAAAAAGGCGCTCTGGAGGATTTCAAAATAGACGGCAAGCTTTACGGACTGCCGTTTAACCAGAAAGCAACGAGTGTTTCGGTTCCCGGCATTGATGAGGAAACCCTTAAGAATATTTCGGAATACATTGACGGAATAACCTCCGATGACCAGATGTGCCTTTGGATCAGAGATGATATTTTAAAGATGATTTATCCCGAATGTAAGAGCTGGGATGAAATTGAAAAGGCTGCGGCAGAAGGTAAGCCGATTGCGGATATCTGCTTTGATATTCCCATTCATACAAAGGAAGAGCTTGTTGATTTCTTTTATAAAATTAAGGAGCTGAACCTTAAAACAGACAACAACAAGCCTGTGTACGCCTACGGATATTCCGGAGGAGATAACTGGGAGGCACTGACATATCTGGGCGCATATATGGAAGGGTATGCACCGTATAACTATGCGGCCGCATGGAATACCAAAAAGCAGGAAATGACGGTTCCTCTTGTCAGTGATATGTGTAAGGATGCGGCAGCGATTCAGAACAAGATGATTCGCGACAAGGTCATTGACCCCGAATCGCTGGTTCACACAATCGACCTTTATAAGGAAAAAGCCTTAAACGGTCAGTATGCAATATTTGCGCCCGGCTATGCGGGATATGCCGATAACATCAATCCGATGCTTAAGGAAAACAATGCTTCTTACCGTATTCGTCCGTTTGTTGTCAATATCCCCAATAATGACGAATATCTTCCCACCAAACCGGTTGAAGCGGCAGGCGATTGGGAAACATCTGTCTGCTTTACAAAGAAAACCTCTGAGGCAGAGCTTATTCAGCTGCTGAACTATGTCAATGTTTGCAGCTCGGAGGAGTTTGACGAGGTGTATTGGTGGGGTCCGAAGGATGCGGGACTGTATAAGGAAGAAAACGGAAAGCGCACCTACGTTGACGAGGCCTTTAACGAACGTTTTATAAAAGGGAATACAGGCGCATTGGATGAGAAGCAAACAAAGGGAATCGGTATGTCCACCAGCACAACCGGTATGTTCTATATAACCCCCGTCAGAACCAAGCAAAATGCATTTGCGCCGACAATTTATAACAAAACCTTTACGCTCCCCGTATATTCGGCTGTTATAAAATTTACGACAGATTCACCGCATGCAATCAAACAGACCGGCCCGACAACCTCTGTATGGGCATCGCAGTATGTGGCAATTCCGGACTGTGTAACATATTGGGCCAGCCGCGAAAAATGGGAAAATGCCTTTAAGATGGTGTTTACCGCCGGATCGGATACGGAGTTTGAAACGAAGTGGGAGGATGCGGTGAAAACGCTTGAATCGGTTGTGGACGTAAAGAAAATGGAACAGGAAATGACTGCCGTTGCCAAGCAAGAACTGCAGTAATTCGGCCATTTGTGAAAAGATGAGGTATAAAAACTTATGATATCAGACATTCTTGTAAAAATAACAGACAGCCTGTTTAATATTAAAAGCAGTGATTTTTCCGAAAGCTGCCCCATCGGCATTATTGATGTAAATAATTGGGAATGGCCGCAGGGCGTTGGCATGTATGGGCTATTTCAGTGCTATAAGAAATTCGGAAACGAGGCATATCTGCAAAGACTTCAAAGCTGGTATGACGCGCATTTGAGCCAAGAACTGCCCGACAGAAATGTCAACACAACCGCCCCCATGCTTGCACTTGCGTTTTTATATGAAGAAACGGGACGTGAGGATTATAAGGCGCTGTGCATGGATTGGGCGGAATGGGTGATGAACGATATGACGCGCACACCGGAGGGCGGCATACAGCATAGGGTTTCGGGCGAAGAAAATCACGGTCAGCTATGGAGCGATACTCTTTTTATGACAGTTTTGTTTCTTGCGAAAATGGGACAGCTGCTCGGCAACACAGAGTATATAGA
>ERZ1035032.2313-NODE-2313-length-10467-cov-15.934499_pt1 | contig 10467 bp, 7 predicted proteins | sample MGYA00520693_ERZ1035032 | MGnify/ENA primary metagenome ERZ1035032 (study PRJEB33766, sample SAMN09781740) | gut metagenome | biome: gut microbiome | host: Homo sapiens | place: Madagascar | study: EMG produced TPA metagenomics assembly of the PRJNA485056 data...
CGGGAAAAGGTCCGACCTTTTCCGCATCTTGCAAAACCAGTGAACACTACGAATTGCATGCTTGCATGGAAGTGAGTGGTGTGAACGCCAAATACACCGAGCATAAAATGCGAGGTGCAAAACCAGTGAACACAACTTTTAGAAAGGAAGAAAAAAGCAATGGTACAGATAAAAAGAAATTGGTTTAACACAGGAATTTTTATATACGAAAGGGGATGGAAGCATGGCAGATGGAAAGAGAAGATACAAATCTGATAGGAAAGATTATAAGGTGTCTGTGAAACTGTCAGAGAAAGATATGGATATATTAAATGTTGCACTTAAGCGGACGGGAATGACAATGAGTGCATATACCAGGGAATTAATCAGAACAGGCGGTAACATTGATAGCAGTTATCCGGATGACAGGGCAAGAGTAATACGGATTGTTGCAGGCATTGCTAATAATATTAATCAGGCAGTAAGGCTTGGAAATTCACAGGGAAAATTATATTACAGTGATATTGATAAATTGCAGAGCAGTCTGGATGAGGTAAAGAAAATATTGGGGGAGGTGCTGGAAGTATGGCGATTACAAAGATCTTAAATATCAAGGAATCCAAAGGTAGAAATCCAGCATCACATCTGGAAAATGCTCTGAACTATATCCAGAATCCAGACAAGACGGAAGAATGTGTATTGGTGGGCGGTATTAACTGCCTGCCAGATACAGCATTTGAACAGATGGTAGAAACAAAGAATATATTTTATAAGTCAGGTAACAGGCAGGGGTATCATGTGATCATATCATTTTCGCCGGAAGAAAAAGTAACTGCAGAGCAGGCAATGTATGTGCTGGAGCATTTTGCAAAGGATGTGCTGGGTGATGATTATGAGGCAGTGTATGCGGTCCATACCGACAGGGAGCATATGCATGGGCATCTGATATGGAACAGTGTCAGTATGACAACAGGCAGAAAATATAATTCGCCTAAAGGCAACTGGAAGAATCATCTGCAGCCGATTACGAATAAATATTGTGATGAGCTGGGACTTTCAATAATGCCTGCGGAGTACAGCAAAAATCCTAAGAATATCAGCAGGGATAAATGGGAAAAGGAAATGTCAATGAAGGAGATTATACTTCGTGATGCTAAGATGTGTGCGTATGCGGCAGGAAATGTGGAGCATTTTCAATATCTTATGAAGAGTCTTGGGTATGTATTCAAAAAAGGTGCGTGGATGGAAGTGCAGACACCGGGATTGAGATATTATCATAATCTGGCAAAGATGGATGAAATGTTTGCAGAGGATAAGCTGAGGCATCATGTGGATATGCCTTGGATGAGCAAGCCTCACTTTTATTCGTCTGATATCAGAGGATTGCACAGAACGAAGCTGTCACCATATCAGAAGCGGTTTTATGCAAAGCTATATAGACTGAGGATTGTGGAACAGAAACGATTTGTTGTTGGTGGAGCAAAGTATACCGAAGATTTGAAAAGGTTTCATCAGCTGCAGGACGAATATCTGTTACTGGTAAATAATGATATCAGAGATGTTGTGGGACTTATAGATTTCAGAAGTGAGCAGAAAGATAAAATACAGCGGATTGATGACAGACAACAGGAGATATATAGGGAAAACTCCAGCAGAAAACGAAAGATTAAGACGGATGAGCAGTACCGGGAATATCAGCTGTGGCACATAGGAGTGCAGGAAGAACTTGATGAGTTGAAGCAGGAGAAAAGGGATGTTAAGAAGCAGCTACAGCTTGTGGAAGGTATTATGAAAGAGGATTTGTATACTGCTTATTATGCGGTGTCAGAGGACGAAGAGATTGTTGGGGATAATGAGATTGAGATACCGGGGATGGAAGATAATGCTGTGAGTGAAGAAGTAGTAGTCGAACCAAATTCAAATGATTTATTAATGAGCCGGAATAATAGTCAGAATGATAAGTTTGGACAGGAAAAGCAAGCTGATGGTATCAAGAAACAGCAGAGTATTTTATATGATGATGGAATGTCAGAGGTTGATAATCTGTCGGATGTAGTTGTGACAAGAACAGATGGAAGAGTAGTTGATATGATAGGTAAAATTGAATATGCAGAAGCTAAAGAATTAAATCCTGCGGATAGAGCAGAGAGGATTATTAGGAGAATATTAGAGCTTGGGGGTTATGAGAATGTCGACGCTTCTACTAAGGCTGATGTATTTGAATTTGATATTACCAATGTAAGCGGCAGTATAAGGTTGTTCTCGGATGCAATGAAAAGGCTGGGGTTAAAACTGGATGGAGACGAGCTTTATGAAGAGTTTCAGAGAATTTATGATGCGAGCGTTGGTAGAGATGTTGATAAGGAAAAGATTGGAGATAAGATTTGGAATAATGACAGAGGAAGGTGATTCCTCTGTCATAACATCGTGTAGAAAGTATTATTTTAGCAAATGACTATATAATATATGGCTAAATGGAAACATAACAGAAGTTTTGAATTATGCTGTGAAAAGTTTATGAATATTTTTTGCAGCAATGGGACTGACAACTACTGCTCCTAATACACTAAAGGAAATAATGATAAAATATAGTACATTTTGCCGGCGTTCGCCATTACGACATTCATAATTCTTATCCAATGATGTTAGTTTTTCTTGGGTGCTCATGTCATTGGATGATTTAATTAGTGCTGCTTTCGTTATGTATTTTTCTTTAGATGTATTTTCCGCATCAGTGATAGATTCATATGCTTTTATGTACATATTTTCAATGATACTGTCCTGTATGGTGCTGCTTTTAGTTGTTGTCTGGATATAATTATTTTCATTCATGTGATGCCTCCTAATTAATAATCTTTAAATTGACAAGAGTTATTTTAAGATTTATCCTTATAAATGTAAATACTGGCAATGATATATAAGCGATGTAAATAATAAGAACAAGAGGGGAAAATATATTATGAATGATATAGAATATAATAGGGCACAATGTTGGTGCAGTCGTCTGCATAAATTGATGAAAGAAAAGAATTATACTCAAAAAAGCTTCTTGAAAGAATATAAGGAAAAATACGGAGGCGGAACGCAGGCAAATATAAGCAGATGGCTACGTGTAGGAAGTAAAATTGAAAATGGAAAAACTATAGGTTTTCCTTCATATGAAACAATGTCAAATTTGGCAGATTTTTTTGGAGTATCAGTAGGTTATCTTATTGGTGAAACAGATTATGAATCATTTGAAATGGAAAAAGTGTGTAAGTTTTTAGGGCTGGAGGAAGAAACCGTAAAAGCCATAAAAGGAATAACTTTTGGTGAAAATATGGGCATTGGAGCAAACAATATGAGCAGTGAATATAAATCAGCATTTCGCTATATTTTAACAGCAAGTAGTTTTCCTGTTTTTATTAAAGAGGCCAGAGAATATGCAGAAAATGTTTACAGATTGAAGCATCCGATAAAATATATGGATATAGTTTCTGCAAAAATGAGAAAAGATTTATTTGATTTGGCTGTTCAGTGTATGGATTATCAATTTATATCAGATGATGAATATGGGAGAATAGATGATTTTGAGGAAAATAGTGTAGAACCTACAGAAGAACTGTTAGAGGCAATTAGTATATTGAACGATGCACAAGATAAAGATTATGCTCAAAAATGTTATATAGAACAAATGGTTAAACTTTCTGAATATGAACTTCAGAAAATATATTTTGAAGTTATTAAAGAATTAACAAAAGAAGAGCATTTGCCAGATATGGTAATCCCTATGTATGTTGAAAAAGATTTAACAAATAAAGGCTAAAAAATAGCTTTCTGCTTGTGAAAAGTTAGTGATAGTTGTTTTTGATTTTAATTTACTAGCAATTCAGCATTACGATATTAAGCATGTGAAATATTTGGTTTTAAATATATAGTCTTTACTTTTTCAAATATTCAATTTGAAAAAAGAGATATATGTGGTACAATATTAAATGGGTTTTTACCTGCAAATTTACAAGTAAACGACTGTTTGGATATTTGAGGAGAATAAGTATGGCTATTTCGTACAACAACTTATGGAAAACATTGATCGACAAGGGAATCAATAAAAGTGAATTGTGCAAAAAAGTTAAGATAAGTACAAGCACCATGGCGAAAATGACAAATGGAGAGCCAGTCAATTTATCTACATTAGAGAGAATATGTAAAGAACTGGATTGCAATATAGAAGATGTTGTTGAGATTAAGAATGCAAGCAATATTCAGAACTAAGAATATTGTAGAGTGAGGTTAGTATGCTAGAGAAGATATGTCCGGTTCATAACGTGCCGGTATATGGCGATAAATGTATAAAAGATGGTTGTGAAGCAAGACCACTTGTTTCTACTACTATTTATTGGTGTGAACATTGTAAGGTTCCTGTGTTTGAGAAAGAATGTGATTTGTGTGGTAGAGAATGTACCTATATGGCAACAGATTTAAGACCGGTATTTCCAGAAGAAAAATTGTTGCTTGCGATACTTATGGATTTTGAGAACCCATTGTCATATGAAAAGTCATCGGTTTGGAACAGCAATGCAGGATATTTTGTGGATGGAAAAAGAATAGAACTATCTATTTCAGAGATAAATAGTAAGTCATTATCAGAAGTTGATAAGATCCGTGAGCAGTATGATAAATATCTCCCACAAATTGATTATGAATATTTTGATCAGATGGTAGAAAGATTCGTTGAAGCGAATAGAGTTCGTTATCATGATATTGTGGATGAAGCAATAAATTATATTCAGAGTTTTGAAGATAAATATACGTTTGATGATATGTTTATTTCTTTTAGTGGTGGTAAAGATTCGACTGTAACATCAGATTTGGTAATGAAGGCGTTTGCCAACAGTAGAATAATGCATATTTTTGGCGATACGACCTTAGAGTTCCCACTTACGGAGGAATATAGAAAGAGATTCTCAAAAAAACATACAGTAATAAGAGCTAAGAATTATGAAAAGAATTTTGAAGAACTTTGTGAACAGATAGGACCGCCATCACGAGTAATGAGATGGTGTTGTACAGTTTTTAAAACGGGTGCTATTAATAAAACACTTTCTCAGGTTTTTCAGGATAAAACAAATGTATTAACCTTTTATGGAATTAGAAAGAGTGAGTCTGCTTCAAGAAGTAAGTATGATAGGGAGAGTGAAAGTCCTAAAATCACAAAGCAAACTGTGGTTTCCCCAATTATAGATTGGATCGATTTTGATGTATGGCTATATATCTTATCTGCGGGAATTGATTTCAATGATGCGTATAGATTGGGATATTCCCGTGTTGGATGTTGGTGCTGCCCAAACAATGGTGCATGGTCCGAATTTTTATCAAAGGTTCATATGTTCAACAAATATGAGCATTGGAGAAACTTATTGGTGGACTTTGCAAAGAAAATTGGAAAGCCAGATCCAGAAGAATATATAGATAGTGGTAATTGGAAAGCACGACAAGGTGGACAGGGATTAGAAATATCTAATACATCTATTATAAAATTCGAGCCTTGTGCAACGGAGGAAAACGCATTCAATTATGAATTGCAAACTTTAATTACAGAAGATTTGTATGAGATGTTTAAGCCTTTTGGATATCTGAATTTTGACCTTGGTAATAAGAGATTAGGTGAGGTATATGTGCTTGATCGTCAAGGAAACGTTGTGTTGGTGCTTCAAGGAAAAATTGGTACAAACAGATTAAAGGTAATAATTAAGAAAATTAATATTGCAGGTGCAAATAGTTTAACAACAGCTGAAATGAAAATTAAATGTCAGCTTACAAAATATCAGATGTGTCTGGGATGCAAAGCATGTGCAAGTGTATGTAAGCATAATGCGATTACGGTTCATACATTCCCACAAGATGATGATGATCCAGTGGTAGTGTATAGAATTGATGATGAAAAATGTGTTAGATGTACAGAATGCGTAGACCATTTCAACGCTGGTTGCTATATGCGAAAAGTATTGACGATTAAAAGGAGCTAATTATGGCGGCTATTAGATTAAAAGGACATGAAAAATTTCATCTTAGAGAGGGATGGATAGCAAAAGGATTATATGGTGTGAGTGCCAATCCTAGAGTTTTTTCAGGAAGTGATGGAACAGATCAGCTTGGAGTTGGCACCAATATGGTTAAATCTATTAAATATTGGATGCTTGCAATGGGTCTGATTAAAGAAGGACAAAAGAATGGAGCGGAACTGACAGATCTTGGGAAAATGATTCTGAAATATGACCCTTTTTTAGAAGATGACCTATCATTATGGTTGCTTCATTCTTATATATCAAAAAATAATTTTCGTTCAACGGTGTGGTATTTGTTTTTTAATAAATGTCAGGCAGAAGAATTTACTAAAGAAGAATTATATACCGTTTTAAGAAAAGAATTAATTTCATATGCGGAAACTGATTCGTTCCCAGAATCGTCATTAAAGGATGATATAGATGTTCTTCTCAATATGTATAGTAAAGATACAAAGAATGATGATCCGGAGGATAAAAACAAATGTCCTCTTGCGAGTTTAAAACTAATCAAAAAAGAAGGCAATGTGTATTATAGACAGCAGCCGGATATGAGACATTTTAGAGATGAAATTATCCTATATGAATTAGGCAATATTTTTGAAGAGGAAAGTTCAATAGGTATTGATTATGTAGCGGAACTTGCAGCTAATATTTATCATCTGTCCAGGGTTGCTATAAATACAATATTAGATAGATTGGACAATGCGGGATACATTACGGTTAACAGAACCGCAGGTCTTGATGAAATATATCCTAACAAGAAAATTTCGGTAAAAAAGATTATTGAAGATTACTACACAAGGTAGGTAAATTATATGCAGTTAAGAGATTATGTTAGATTCAATAGTGATTTTAGAGATTCCGTAAATCTATATTTGGATTTAAACAAAGTGGATAAGATTAAAAGTTATATTCCTACAAAATCGTCAGTAGATATTTTGGAGCAATATCTGGATGCTGTCTTGGATAATAAACAGCATTCAACATTATTGATTGGACCTTATGGAAAGGGAAAATCACATCTTTTGCTTATGTTACTGGCGGCATTGACATTAAAAAACAACGCTTCAAATGATGCTTTGATGGATGAGTTGTGCGACAAAATCAAAAGAGTCAGTGGAGAGGTACAGAAGAAAGTATCGAAAGCCTATAAGCAAGGAAAATACCTGCCTGTTCTGATTATGAGTACACAAGGAGATTTGAATCAGGCATTTTTAGTAGGATTGAACGAAGCATTAAAAAGAGAGAGGTTAACGGGAATCACTCCTGACACTTTTTATACCTATGCGGTTTCTACAATCAATAGATGGAAGAAAGCATATCCGGATACATATGCCAATTTTTCAGAGATGTTGAAAGAATACAAATATACGGTTACAAGTATTACATCAGCATTAAAAAATTGCGACGAGACAGCATTAAACATTTTTAAAATAATATATCCAAAGCTTACATCAGGAAGTGAATTTAATCCCCTCGTAGGTTCAGAAGTACTACCTATGTACAAAAATATTGCAGACAAGCTTGTAGAGGAATATGGATATTCGGGAATCTATATCGTTTTTGATGAATTTAGTAAGTATATTGAAGGACAAGATAAGAAAATTGCTGGAAACAATATGAAGATTTTGCAGGATATGTGCGAACTGGCTAATGCATCGAAAAATGCAAAGATATTTATTACGATGGTTGCACATAAGAGCATTAAGGAATATGGAAAGTTCTTGTCTGTTGAGATTATTAACTCATTTACCGGAATAGAAGGTCGAATAAAGGAAGTATTATTTGTAACATCATCGAAGAATAATTATGAGTTGATTCAAAATGCCATTGAAAAGGATGAGGCATTTGAAACAGTACATCAAACTATGAGGTACATATCAGATGAAGCGATAGATTCATCCTACAAGCTTCCAGCCTTTTCGGGATTTACAAGGGAGGACTTTGAAAAGATTGTTGTTAAGGGCTGCTATCCACTGAGTCCTATTACAGCATATTTACTCTTGAATATTAGTGAAAAGGTTGCACAGAACGAAAGAACGTTATTTACATTTATTTCTAAAGAAGAGCAATATAGCGTAGCAAGAACTGTAAAAACAATGGCAGAAAACAAAAATTGGATTATTGATGCAGATCTTATCTACGATTATTTTAAAAACCTGTTCAAAAAAGATGTAAATAATGAATACATTCATGGTGAATGGCTTAATGCAGAATATGCTTTAAGTCAGGCATCGGATTCAAATCAAAAGAAAATGCTTAAGTGCCTTGCGGTTATTAATATTGTGAACAAACCAGATGAATTGCCGGCTGACGAACAAGATTTGTATATGGCTGCTGGAGTACCTGATCCAGAGGCGACATTGGCAGGCTTATGTGCGAAAGGATTGATATACAAAAAAGGTTCTAATAACTGCTATGTATTTAAAACTAGAGCAACATCAGAACTAAAGACAGAAATAAAGAAGCGTATGAATGTAAAGAGTGGCAAGGCTAATTTTAACAAAGTGTTGTCGTTGGTATCAGATACGCAATATATTCTTCCAAAACATTACAATATGGATTTCACAATGACTAGATATTTCAGATACGAATATATGTCAGTGGAAGAATTCCTTTCTATTAATGATTTAAATGTTGTTTTGGATGATAAACAAGTATGTGATGGAAAAGTATTAGCTTTATATTCAATTGATGATATTGACTACACAGAACAAATATCTGAAAAGCTCAATTTCTGTATGAATAAGAAAATAGTTGTCATATACAGCAGAAAGCAGATGAGCTTACAGGACAAGTTGCTTGAATATGAGGTGCTTCAAGAAATTAAAGGCGATACATTGTTTTTTACTTCTGAGGAAAACAAGGTTTTATTAAAAGAGATACCAATTATCGAAGATGATTTGTATAGAGAAATATATCTTTATCTTGATACAGCATTTGAAGATAGGGACGAAAGAACAATTTTTTATGCATTGACAGATCATGTTGAAGTGGATAATAAAAAAAGAATATCAGATGTTGTTGATGCTGTTTGTAGTCAGGTATATTCAGGAACTTTGTCAGTAAATAATGAACTGATAAATAAAGAAAATATTACAACTGTTCCAATAAAAAAAGCTAGAAAAACAATTATTGATCGTTTGATTCACGGAGAAGATTGTACTGATTACTATACAGGAACTAGTGCGGAATCAACTATATACAGAGCTCTTTTTGTAGGTACAGGTATTATCTCTAAGGAATACCAAAATAATGCAGAGACAGTAATGAATGTTTTTAATTCGTTTATTGAGAGTGCATGCGATAACAAACAACCTTTGTCAAACCTACTTGAACAGTTATCAGAAGCACCTATAGGTATGAGAAAGGGTATTATTCCAATATACCTTGCATATGCGCTTAGTTTGCGTAAGGAAGATATTGTAATTTACTTTGATACCAAGGAAATGGAGCTTAACTCTGATATCGTTTTGAATATGTGTGAAAGTCCAGATGATTATTATATCTTCATATCTATGGAAGATATGAAAAAAGAACAATATTTAACAGGACTGTGCGATTTGTTTGGGGTAAGCGAGAGTAAAAACAAGTCAGAATCTCGTTTGCAGAATATTCTCTTAAGTATGCAACGTTGGTTTAGAGCATTGCCGCAGGTTACAAAAAATATTAAGAAACAAGATAGATATTTTGGCAATAGTATAATCAGTAAAGCGTTTCCTAAGGTAAAGGGGCTGCTTCAAAACGTTGAGGCAAATCCATATGAAGTATTGCTGGTGGACATGCCAAAGGCATTTACATGTGAAAATGACTTTGAAAAGCTCATTGAGTTATTGACCGAATTGAAATCAAAACTTAATAAATATTATGAGTGGGTTGCACAAAATGCAGTTGAATCTACAATAGAAATCTTTGATAAGAAGAAAAAGAATGATCTTGTACATACTTTGCAGGAATGGTATGAGGAACAAAGTACATTAGCAAAACAGGGATTACATTCAGGTTCAGTGACGGGACTTATGAATGTTATTGCAGATATGAAGACATTTGACGAGTTAGAACTAGTGAAAAAAGTGGTTCATTCTGTGACGGAAGTATATTTGGATTCATGGAATGATAGTTCTATGGAGAGGTATTTAGAAGCATTGAGATCAGTTAAAGAAGAAATTGAGGGAATCAATGATGAAAATTCTTCAACTGGAAAACTTGAACTTTCGTTTGTTGGTAAAAATGGAGAGAAGATTGTCAGGTATTATGAGCATGTCAATGAAGGTACAGGAACAATATTGAAAAATATGCTTTCTGACAACTTGGAAGATTTTTCTGATTTGTCGGTGAATGATAAGGTTGCCATTCTGCTTGAAATGATTGAAAAGCAATTAAGCTAGGAGACCAGCTATGAAAAGTCAACCATAAATTAGTAAAAAATTTCTTTTTCATA
>ERZ1035032.2330-NODE-2330-length-10405-cov-3.692754_pt1 | contig 10405 bp, 17 predicted proteins | sample MGYA00520693_ERZ1035032 | MGnify/ENA primary metagenome ERZ1035032 (study PRJEB33766, sample SAMN09781740) | gut metagenome | biome: gut microbiome | host: Homo sapiens | place: Madagascar | study: EMG produced TPA metagenomics assembly of the PRJNA485056 data...
GGTGCTGCATGGCAACGGAACGTGGAAAAAGATTGATCTGAGCGGGAAAACGGTGGAAATCACGGCTACAGAGCTTACGGGGAAAAGCACCGCCGACCGTGCGGCGATGTATGCCGCCGGAACACGCCTGCTGAAAGTGGTGAACGGCGATACGGAAGTATTGCTGGGGCTGGATGCGGACGGGAGCACGGAGTGGCTGGGGAGCAATAAACCAATACGGAATCTGCTGGATAATAGCGATTTTGAAATCGCGCAGGAAGGCTACGGCGGAAGCCATGGCGCGCAGGCCTATGCCTGTGATCGCTGGAAGCTGATAAGCGGCACGGTAAGCCACGGCAACGCGGGCCTTACGCTGAACGGAACAATAGCGCAAGTGCTGGAAAATGCCCCATCAGGGCCGGTAAGGGCTGCCGCTTCCGCTGGCACGATCACTTATGATGCCAGCGCCAAAACCGTGACGATTGCCACAACGGAAGCTACTGTAATTGCCTGGGCCGCCCTATACGAAGGCAGCTACACCGCCGACACCCTGCCGCCATACACGCCCAAGGGGTACGCGGCGGAGCTGGCGGAGTGCCGCAGATATTACAGGGCCAATGAATTTTTTAATTGCTCAAAAACGAACGGAAACTATTTCAGCATATCCGAAAACATTGAAATGCGCATTGTGCCAACAGTAAATTTTATTTCTTTTTCGCCATACGGATCTGCTACCATCACGGATTTCAGCGGATGCCAACTCACCATAGCGCAGACAACGCCGGGAGTGAAACGCATTACCTATGCCGATCTTCCGACGTGTGTTGCACACAGCGTCGGCGGATTAGCAATCAATCTTAGTGCCGATCTATAAGAAAGGAGCACCCTATGGAAATGAATCCCTACGCCGTGCTTGCGCGCGTGGACGAACAAAACCGCATTATCGCGATCAACAGCAGCGCCTTTGTGGCAGATGCCAACGGATGGACGAAAATTGCCGAAGGCTGGGGAGATAAATATCACCACGCCCAGGGAAATTACCTGCCAAAGCCCCTGATGGATGAGCGGGGCGTGTACCGCTACAAGCTGGAAGAAGGCCAGGCCATGGAGCGCACCCAGGAGGAAATGGACGCGGATTACGCCGCCCGGCCTATGCCCGCCACACCGAAAACCAACGCGGAGCTGGAAGCGGAAAACGCGCTGCTGAAAGCCCAGGTACGGGCTGTGGCCGACAGAAACGAATTTGTAGAAGATTGCATCGCCGAAATGGCGGCGGTGGTGTACGCGGATGAGCCGACTGCATAAGGCGAAAACAGCGCTTGAGCTGTTCGCAATAAAATGGATTTTTGGAAAGGAAGGTATCACAATGATGGCGATGTTCTTTGCGCAAAGGGTAATCCTGGGGAAAACGATTTTTGAGCAGGTGCCCAAGGCCCTGAAAAAGGGCGTGGCGGAGGTGCTGATCGACAGCGGTCTGCCGGAGCTGGTGCCCGCCGAGTATGGCGGAACGGCTGGTGATGGCGAATGATCGCCTTTTTAGCCGGAGCCATGATCGGAATGCTGATGGGCCTGCTGGTTGCCGCCCTGTGCCGGGCCGGGAGGGATGATTGATGAGCGACAAAGAAGCCGCCGCCTTTGCCCTGAGCAAGGTGGGGCAAGGCTACATCTACGGGGCCAAAGGGCAGGTGTGCAGCCCATCATTCCGCCAGCAGCAGGCCAACCAATACCCAGATCAGGCCAAGTACATTCTGGATGTGGGAAAGAAGTGGGACGGCGTGCCGGTGTGGGATTGCGCCCAGCTGACCCGGTACGCCGCCAAAGCCGCCGGGGTAACGCTGCCCAGCGGTGCCACCAGCCAGTGGCGCAAAGGCCCATGGAAGCGCAAGGGAGAAATCGGCACCCTGCCGCAAGGCGAGGTGCTTTTCTTGTACCGGCAAAAGGGAAGCGTGATGCAACACACTGGCATTGCACTGGGCGATGGAACCTGCGTACACGCCCGTGGGACGGCCTACGGTGTCGTCCAGCAGCCATTGGCCGGGTACGCCTGGACACACTGGGCCAGCCCGTGGGAGGGCATAAAAACGCCTGAAAAGGGGGAAGAAAGCGAAATGGAATACGCCATTGTTTCCGCCCAGAGCGGCGGCACGGTGCGAATGCGCAGCGGCCCGGGCCAGAATTATGGCACTCTTGCCAATATTCCCATCGGCACGCGGGTGGAAGTGCTAAATTCGGGAACGGAATGGAGCCTGATCCGGCATGAAGGCGCTACCGGCTACATGATGAGCCAGTATTTGAAGGCCGCCGAAGCGGCCCAGGACCTGACCACAGACCAACGGCTTGAAGCGCTGGAAAAGCGCGTGCAGGCTTTGGAAGAAATGCAGAAAGGAGGCTGAAAAATGACGACAGGCGAAATCATTGCCCTTGCATCCTGCATTGTGGCGCTGATCGCGTTGGTGCTTTCCAGCAGGCGCGATACCCGGGGAAGCGCCGCCGACCAGGCGAGAGTGGAAACCACGCTGAATGGTATCGCCGCCGGCGTGGATGATATTCGCGTGGAGCAGCGTGCCATGCGCACCCGGGTGGACGATTTGTCCGTGCGGGTGGGGAAGGTGGAGGAAAGCGCCAAATCGGCCCACCACCGGCTGGATACGCACGAAAAACGGATTGAGCACATCGAGCATATGGAAAGCGAGGAAAAGAAATATGAAAATCAACTGGCTTGTACGGATCAAAAATAAGGCCTTCTGGGTGGCGTTGATTCCCGCCGCGCTGCTGCTGATTCAAACGGTGGCGGCCCTGCTGGGCTTCAGCCTGGATTTGGGCGATGTGGGAGATAAGCTGCTGGCGGTGGTAAACGCCATCTTTGGCGTGCTGGTGATTTTGGGCGTGGTGGTAGATCCCACCGTGGAAGGCATGAGCGACAGCGCACGGGCCATGCAGTACGACGAGCCGCCCGAAAACTGCAAGAAGTGCGATAAAGCCGAGGCCTAAAAATGGAGCACGGAAGGGCCGAGTACGAAAAGGCCATTGATGGCTGGGTGCGAAGTGAGCGTGATCGAAAGGCGCTGAAACGGAAGTACCTGGACGGCTTCACCTATGAGGCCATTGCCGAGGAACTTTGTATCAGCCCGAAAACCGTGCAGAATATTGTGAAGCGATGGCGCGCGGCCATTGCAAGCCATTTATAAGGCGAGGCCGGGGAGAAATCCCCGGCCTTTTTGCGTATCTATTTGATCAGGCTTTCCACGGAGCAGCCCAAAACGTTGGCGATTTTAAGGAGCGCATCGGCCTTTGGCATATTCGATCCGTTCTCCCAGCGAGAAATCGTCTTGCTGGGGCGGCCGATTTTTTCGCCAAGCTGCGCCTGGGTAAGGCCAGCCGCCAGACGCGCGGCGGCAATGGGAGAAGAAGCTCCACGGGGACGGGGATCAGTTTTTGCCATCGTACTTTCCTCCAATAATCGATTGATTCTGCTTATGCAGAGAAAATGAATATTTTTTTCGGCCATGAGCCTTTCCCGATATTCATCCAGCTGTGTCCACGATTCCGCTGCTTTGTTCGTTTTCAGCACTTCTTCGGGATTGATATGCAAAAGGGAATCTTTTTCTACGATGCCCACAATGCGCACGGCCTGCTGAACGCCGTTCACCTCTTCGGAATATCGATTATAATGCTTTTTCGCTTCCCAATAATCCGGGCCGGAAAAAATTTCGCACCCATGGGGCTTCTCGGAGGCTACATCATCGTTGCGCACTTCCACACGGAAGCTCGCATAATAGCGATTGATGGGCTCATCAATGCCGGCCCCCAGCTTTTCGCCGGCTTTCCATGCCACTTCCCACAGCCATTCCTGATCATCCGGGAGCTTTTCCAGCTCCTTTTCCATGCCGGCGGCCCGGCACAGCTCCTTCATGGCTTCCACATCTTTTTCGCCGGAATCAATAATGCGCTGGGCGAGCGCTTTGATATCCTTCATGCTTTTCTCCATCCTTTCTGGCTTTATGAGTTTTCGACGCTTTTCTCCTTCTTGGCGGCGCGGCACCTGGCAACGATTATGGCGTTTTGAGATTTCGGGCCCACGGCGTAGCTGCATTTGATATAGGGCATATTCAGGCGCACGGCCTTTTCCGATATGCCCAGGTATTGGGCGATTTCCGGCACGGTAAGGCCCGCCAGGCGCAGGCGCGTAACTTCCCGCGAACGCTCCGTTGGATAAACGCCATTGCTGATTAAAATCCGCTTGATCGTCTGATGGGAAAGTTTCAGCGCCTTTGCCGATGCTTTTACGCTATTTGTGATCTCGTAATTCGCAAGAATTTCTTTTTGATTCACTGCGTTCACCTCCCCCTTGACAATTTTCCATGAATGTGATATATAATAGGCATATCCAATTTGAGGCGGATTGGAGAGAATTGAAAAGTGTTGGGACGTCACTTTTTCAAGAGAGAGCGCGAAAGCGCTCTTTTTTTTATTCGCCCAGAATTTTGTTGATTTCCGCCAGCCGGGCCAGCAGCGCTTCCCTTTCCTTCGCCAGTGCTTCCCGATCCACTTTTACATCGCCCTTGATGTGAATCGTGTACCGGGGATCGGAAGCGGAAACAAATTCATCCGCCTTGGATTTGGGAACGTTGTACACTTCCACCACGCACCCGGCGGGGATGACCGTCGTCCAGTTCCGGGCGCTTCCATCGCTCCGGGGTTTGCCGGAGATAAAGGCCGCGTCGTCGCCGATCTTCGCGCCGCTGTCCCGGCCAAACGCCCTGGCGATGGTTTTTCCGGCGATGGCAATCGGCTCACATCGCCCGATCACATCCTTAGAAAATTCAATCACCAGCGTTACGGTTTCGGCGGCGGGATCCTGATCCGTTTCGCCGTAAATATCCATCATGATTTCCCGGGCCGCGCCCAGCGCGTCGGCCTTGATCTCCCAGCGGCGGGATTCCATATCCCATTTGCCACCCATCATCTTGATGCGGCTGACGAAGTTCGAATTGTAGGGGCTCCTGATGTAGGCCTTGCTTCCCTTCATTTCTACTTTGATAGCTGGCATGTTCTTTCCTCCTGCCCGGCGGCTTATCCCGTCTGCGGCTCTCTTTCCATGAAAATTAGAATTTTTCCAAATGGCACGCGGCGGAGCCTACATACACGAGGGAAGCGCCTTCGTACCAGGATTCGCCAACACATTCCATATAAAGGAATTTGCCGTTTTCGGGATTGAACCAGCACTCGATAGCGCCATCGTAAGGGGCTTTGCGGGCCATCGCGCGGGTGTGGGCCATAGCCTTTTTATTATCGGTAGCTGAGGCGATGTAAGCATTAGCGATCTTTTTCATGGTGGTAATCTCCTTTCAAGTCTTGGGCTTTATCCCTTTCGACTGTCTTATTATAGCACATTTATGGGGAATAGTAAAGCGTTTTTCAAAAATTTTTCTGGAAAATTGCCGGAAATTTTCCGCTTTTCTTCCTGAAATTTATCCCTTTTTTGGCTGGTGGTTTTGGGCCGCCCATGGCATCATGGGGGCAGGAAAGGGGCGGAAGGAATATGGCCAATTATCCAGTATACGGAATCCCACAGGGCTACCAGCCGATGTACCAGCAGCCCATATACCAGCAGCAGATGCAGCCTGCCCAGCAGCCGCAGCAGAATGCGGGCATGGTTTGCCGCCCGGTAATCAGCCGGGAGGAAGCGCTGGGAACGCCTGTGGACTTTATGGGCGGCACGACGATCATGCCTAATCTAAGTGATAAAAGAATCATTTACGCCAAAGTGTTCAACGCACAAACGGGCCAGGCGGATTTTGGCGAGTTCCACCGTGTGACGGGGCAGGAGCCAAAGGGGGAAACGCCACAGGCATACGCCATGGAAAGCGATGTGCAAGCCTTGCGTGAGCAGGTGAAGGAGCTGGGGGAGAAGCTGGCGGCCATGCAGGCCCGCAGGCGGCCCAAGAAGGAGGAAACGGGCGATGATGAATAATCCCTTGATGCTGCTGATTCAGGCCGCACAGGGCGGCGGAAACCCCATGCAGATCATCGGCCAGATGGCGGGCAATAATCCCATCATGGCCCAGGGCATGCGGCTGGTGCAGGGCAAAAGCCCGGATCAGCTTAAGCAGATGGCCCAGAATATGGCCCGGGAACGGGGCACCACGGCGGAAGCCGTGCTGCAAAGCCTAGGCCTGAAATAGCGATGCACCCGTGGGAGCGCGCGGCCCGCGATGCAAAATAAAATCAAAGGAGATATAGAAAGATGGCGGATAATGATTTTTCCAGCGGCTACGCGGTAGGCGTAAGCGAAGGCAATCGCAATAATGGCGGCGGAATGTTCGGCGATGGCAATTGGCTGTGGATCATCGTGGTTTTTGCCCTGCTTTTCGGCTGGGGCAATGGAGGCTTCGGCGGCAATCGCGGCGGCCAGGGCAGCGCCGTGGACGGCTATGTGCTCACCAGCGATTTCGCCAACATCGAGCGGAAGATCGACGTCGTGAACAACGGCCTGTGTGATGGCTTCTACGCCCAGGCGCAGCTGGTGAACGGCGTACAGCAGAGCATGGCCAACGGCTTTGCTCAGGCGGAGCTTTCCAGGGCCAATCAGCAGGCGGCCATGATGCAGCAGCTCTACGCCATGGGCACGGCACAGCAGCAGTGCTGCTGTGAAACGCAGCGGCAGATGGAGCGGGGCTTCGCGGACGTGAATTACAATCTGGCCACCCAGGCGTGCGATACCCGCAATACTATCCAGAATGCCACCAGGGATATTATCGATAGCCAGAATGCGGGCACTCGCGCTGTGCTGGATTTCCTCACGCAGGATAAGCTGGCCACCTTGCAGGCCGAAAACCAGAGTTTGAAGCTGGCGGCCAGCCAGGCCAACCAGAATAATTATCTGGCGGGAGTAATGAATCAGGAAACGAATCGGATCATCAATCGGGTGGCTCCCTATCCCATTCCGGCCTATCAGGTGGCCAATCCCCTTGCCGGTTGCGGCTGCAACAACGTTTGCGGCTGCGGCTGCTGCTGATGGGTGAACGAATTTCGGGGCGGGAGCAATCCCGCCCCTGATGAAAGGATGAAAGAAAATGGCATGTAAAAATGTTTGCAGGCTGTGTGATCGGCTGATCATCTCCCAGGCGGTGAGCTTTACGGGCGGCAATCTGGTGGTAAATCTGCCCGCCGGAAGCTATCAGAATGGGCAGAAATACTGCATTGTGGTGGCCCAGGCAATCCCGGATGCCACCACCATCAACGCGCCCGTGTACATCACGATAGGCACGGGAACGGCGCTATACCCGCTGACGAAGTGCAACTGCGTCCAGGTTACGGCCTGCGGAATCCGCACACGCACCAAATATTCCACCATTGTTTCCAACACGGCCACCAGCGGAGCCTTCAAGCTGCTGGGCCGCCCGGCCTGCGCGCCTAATAATCAGCTGGCGGCGGTGGATGGCACGGCCCCCACCACGGAGGGAGGCGCTACAACGTGAATGGAATGATGATGCGCATGCTCACGCAAAAGCATGAAGAATACGAGGAGCGCCCGGAAGAGCGCCGACGTGAAAACGAAAGCCGAAAGCGAATGCGGGAAGAGCCATGGCAGGAGCCGGAACGCTGGCCGGAGCCGGAAATGCGCCGCACCATGGCGTACAGCTATCCCATGCGGAGCACGGAGCCGATGCGCCGCCCGGCTGAGCCGGATCACACCATGCCACGGGCCGGGCTATATGATGGCAGTGGTATGGGATTTGGTGCTGTGGCCCATTATGAAGATGGGCAGCGGCAGGAAAGCCGCCCGGCCATTCGCGCCACCGGCACTGTGTGGATGAATCAGCCGGAAGATGATGGCGCGGAATTTGATCGGGAAACTGCCGAGCGATGGGTGAGAAGCATGGAAGGCACTGATCCCAATCATCCGCGCGGGGGCAAGTGGACGGCGGAGGCGCTAAAGCCCCTGGCCCAGAAGAATGGCTTCCCAACGGATGGGCCGGAATTTTGGGAGTTTTACGCCATGGCAAATGCCATGTACAGCGATTACGCCGCCACGGCGAAGCGATACGGCATCAGCACGCCGGAGTTTTACGCGGAACTGGCCAGGGACTTCATCCACGATGCGGATGCGGAGCCGGATAAGGTGGAGCGCTACTACAAATATATTGCCAGAAAATGAAAATGGCCCCGCTGAAAGGCGGGGCTTTTGCATGGGCGATTTATGGCGGCATATACATATGCCGCCATAAATCGCCCACGCACGCAAAAAGAAATTCATTCATCCTGCGAAGCCAGCCGCGGATATACTTCCAGCTCAAATTGATTGCCATCCACCACCGTGCGGCCATTGATGATATTCCCGCGCTGGGATTTGTGATACACAATTTTGGATATGCATGATTTCAGCATCCGATTCTTTTGCCCGGCGCTGGAATGATCGTACACATCCAGCAGGGATTTGATTTGATCGTAAAGCTGGGCAATGGGCACATACTGGGTTTTGGCCTGCCGGTTTGCCTCGGCAATTTCTCCATCGAGGGCGGCCATGCGCTGCTTGAGGGCGATGCGGCGGGCCGTGAAAAGTTCCTCTGAATATAGGCCCCGCTCTAGCAAATCGTACAGCTTGTCCAGCTGGGCCGCTGTGGCGGCCTTTTCCTTTTTCAGCGCATCGATGCGGGCCAGGGCGGAGGCGATGGCCGGATTGGGATCGGGCTGCCAATCCGTTTCCGCCGCTTCCATCCATTGGCGCAGGGTGGAAAGAATGGATTGCTCCACATCCTCAAAATAGGTGGCCACGGTAGGGCACCCGGGCGTGTGGCAGAATAGCCGATCCCGCTGCCGGCCACAGGCGGCCTTGCGGCGCATGATGTGCCCGCATTCGGCGCACACCAGCAGCCCGGCCAGCGAATTGGCGCAATATTGCCCATCATTTTTGGGGATGCCCTGGGCGTGATTGAATCCGGGGCTGGCGGCTGTGCCTCTGGGCCGGGGGGAATGCAGCTTGCGCTGGCAGGCGTCGTATAATTCCCGGCTGATGATGGCCGGGTGGAGCCCCTGCACAAGGGTGTAATCCCTGGTGATCGCGCGCTTTTTGAGGATCACGCCATTCTGCATCACTTTGATCTGCTTATCGTGCCCATCCCGAATCATGCCCAGATATACTTCATTGGTGATCATCCGGTGGATGCGGCTCTCGCCCCATACGCTGCCATATTGCCCGGTGGGCGTGCCTTCCTCCCGAAGCTGGCGGGCGATCACCACCAGCCCATCATCCGTGGCGGCGTACTGCTCAAAAATGCGGCGCACCACAAGGGCCTCCTGCTCATCAATCGCCAGCGTGTAGCCCTTATCCCCCTGGATTTTCACTTTGCGATAGCCATAGGCCGGGCGGGAGTAAATATAGCGCCCCTCCATCACGGATTGCTTGCGGCCCGCCTGTATGCGCCGGTTGATGCTTTTGTATTCCCGCCGAGCCATGAAAAGGCCAAATTCAAAGTATTCCGTATCAAATTCATTATTGGGATCATACGTTTTCGCCAGGGTGATGATCTTCGTGCCGCTGAATTGGAAGGCTTCCGCCACACGCCCCTGATCGGTGGTATTGCCGCGGGCCAGCCGCTCCACCTCCGTGCAATAAATCCCGGCCCACATCCCGGCGGCCACATCGTGTAGAAGCTGCTGCATCTGGGGCCGATTATCGATGGATTCGCCGGAAACGATTTCTCGGTATACATGGCCGATATCATGGCCATTGCGCCGGGACAGATTTTGCAGCATCGCCAGATGCCGCGCCAAAGTTTCCCCTTCGCCACGGGCCTCTGCCTCCATATCGGCCCGGCTTTTTCTCAAATAGATGGCGTATTTTTCAGACATGGAAAACGCCTCCTTTTCCAAGATGAAAAAGGCGGCTGACGGGGAGGAAGGACGATTGGCCATAGCGGATAAGCCCGCGATTGCCGCCGGTAACATCCCAGATAAACCACACACAAAGCAGCCCAATCAACGAAAGGGCCACAACGCGCCAAATCATTTTATCACGATTTACGGATTCCAAATGCCGATCCCGTGCGGCGTTTTCCATCTGGTGGGACTCTTGCAGCGATTCCACGGCGTGGGAGCTGGCCATGTGAAGCGCGTCCAGCTCCCTCTGGTGCGCCTCCTTCATATCCATAATATAATCCGATTGAAAAGGAAAATCCTGATCGCCCTTTGGCAAATAGGATGCCGGATCAAGCCGGATGCCCAGCGCGCAGCAGATGGCGTACACCCGCACAAAGCCCGAATCCGTATTTGTATTGAGAAAATTATCGATTGTGCCCTTAGAATTCTGCGTCATATCGGCCAGCTGCTGGGAAGTTACGCCCTGCATTGCCATTTCCTGCTTTACGGCTGCCCGAAGATCATCAATTTTCCATGGCTGTTCAGGATTTCGGCTGTTTTTTTC
>ERZ1035032.2331-NODE-2331-length-10400-cov-7.349444_pt1 | contig 10400 bp, 10 predicted proteins | sample MGYA00520693_ERZ1035032 | MGnify/ENA primary metagenome ERZ1035032 (study PRJEB33766, sample SAMN09781740) | gut metagenome | biome: gut microbiome | host: Homo sapiens | place: Madagascar | study: EMG produced TPA metagenomics assembly of the PRJNA485056 data...
TTTTAACACAATAATATCAAAATATCAATACCGTTCAATTTGAAAATCAGCCATAATTTCTGATAACCATTTCAACCTTGCCCAAAACGGTCAACTCGTCAACGATAATCGGCTCGTAGCTTTCGTTTTCGGGTTGCAGGCGAAAATGACCGTTTTCCTTGTAAAACCGCTTAACGGTTGCCTCGTCGTCGATAAGTGCAACAACAATGTCGCCGTTTTGCGCCACCGGTGTTCTGTTCACAACGATAATGTCGCCGTCAAGAATAGCGGCGTTTATCATCGAGTCGCCCTTGACGCGCAGAGCAAAAAGGTCGCGGTTTGCGGATTTTGAGGGAATCGGTATGTAGTCCTCAATGCTTTCGACAGCAAGTATCGGCTTGCCTGCCGTAACCGTGCCGACAAGCGGAATGTGCCGAGCGTTGTCCTGCGACGAAATGCGGATTGTGCGCTTCAAATTTGCGTCACGCACGATGTAACCTGCATTTTCGAGGGCGTTGAGATTATATTGCACCGATGAGGTCGATTTCAGCCCCACCGCGGCACCGATTTCGCGCACCGACGGTGCAATTCCTCGCTCGTCGATTGTGTCTTTTATGAAATTGAACATCATTTTTTGTTTTGCGTTCAAGCTGTTCATAAAGCCGCTCCCTTGCTTAAACTCTCTGTCATAAATTAATTATTATATTATATACTACCATTAAGTATGTATTTTGTCAAACAAATGTGCTATAAATTGTGCGACGCGTCGCCAAACTCTCAATTATTTGAAAAAAAGTGTTGACATTTATATAAATATACGATATAATCTTGCTTGCAATTGGAAACGGCTTTATAGCTCAGTTGGCTAGAGCACGCGGTTCATACCCGCGGTGTCACTGGTTCGAATCCAGTTAAAGCCACCATGGCCCGGTGGTCAAGCGGTCAAGACACCGCCCTTTCACGGCGGTAACACGAGTTCGATTCTCGTCCGGGTCACCATTGCAAAACCTGCTCTCAGAGCAGGTTTTTTTATTGCCATTTAATTTATAAATATCGGCATTATTTGACGAAATTGATCTGTTATAGTATAATTATTACACAAAATATTTTCGGAGTGTGCAGTCATGGCAATTCAACCGCTTTTGATATTATACGGCGTGATAGCTTTTTCGTTTATCATCACATCAATTTTTATGTTCAAGCCAAAGGGCAACGAAACGGTGCATATCATTTTCTTTTGGCTTGCCGTTGCGCTTGCAAGTCTTGCAACCTTTATTAACGCCACAGCAATACCTGCGGGTGAAAGTGTCAAAACAATAGTTGCGTGGTGCGGCCTTTTGCTTGCCGCTGTTGGCATCATCGTCAGAATGATTGCCGGCAAAACAAATGCGGCGGCAAACATACTCGTTATGCTCAGCACTGTTTATGCCTGCGTTTGCTATTTTATATTTTGATTTTTTATGTGCTCGCAAAAAAGGTGAATAATGTCAATATCCGTTTTGTCATACACCATTCTTGCGCCCACCGTGTCCTCAATCTCGTTGAAAACGATTTTTGAGTTGTTAAAAACAAAATCTATCGCATAATAATCGCCTTTAATCAGGGCGGTTATTTTTTTTATTTTTTCGATTTCTTCATTCGATAGGTTATACGGAGTCGCTCTGCCGCCGAGGCAGTAGTTCGAGCGAAAATCCGTTTTGCTCTCTCGCAAAATCGCTGTGATTATCTTGTTGTCGATTATCCAAACGCGCAAATCTTTGCCTGTGTCGCTCGCAGGCATTTGGCACACGGCATTTTCGTCATAATCCTCGGCGCTGTCACACCAAACAACGCCTGCTCCGCCGTGACCGTCGCGCGGCTTTTTCACAAACGGCGGATTTTTGTAGTGCGTGGACATAATTTCAATGCCGTTTTTCTCCATAAAATCATAGCAAAGCTGTTTGTCATTTGCGATTTTTGACAGGGCAGAGGGATTGAAAACGCGCACGCCCCTTTGCTCGTAATATTCGGCGATTTTGTAATCGTTTGTGCGGTTGATTACATAAAGCGCATCGCCGCGGTAATCGGGGGATTTCAGCTTTGCGCCGAGTTCACGCTCGATTTTTTCGACAACAAAACTGTTGCGCCGTGCCTCCTCGGGCGGATAAATTAAAATCGGCTTTAATTCGTTTCTCATATTACTTGTTTATCATTTTTTCGATTGCCTCAAAAATCATCGGTGCAATGTCAATGCCCGTGCACTCTTTCAGATTGATTATGTGCGCGTTGGAATTGACCTCGCAAACGGAGTCGCCGCCGATTATATCAACACCGCCGAATGTCAGCCCCAAAATGTCGCACGCCTTTACGGCAAGTGCCTTTTCCTCATCGCTCGGTGCGTATATTTCGGCTGTTCCGCCGTTTGTTATGTTTGAGCGAAAATCGTTTTTGTTTGTCCTTTTCATTGCGGCAACGCATTTGCCGTCAACAACCTCTATTCTCACATCACTGCCGTTTGCCTCGGCGATAAATTCTTGAAGAATAAACGGTTTTTCCGTTATATGCGACAGCACATCGGCTCTGTTTTCGCACAAATACACCTGCTGCCCGAACGAGCCGAAGCATTCTTTAAACACAAGCGGATATTTCAAAATCAGCGCCGCAGAATCGACAAATTCGCCGTAATCGGCTTTGAAAAAAGACATCGGCGCAATAATCGTTTTTGGCTGTTTTACTTTTCCGTCAAGCGCAATATATGTTTTTGCCTTGTCGTCACAAAGCGCAATTGATTTTGCACTGTTGAAAACAGGCACGCCTTTATTTTCAAGCATTCTCGCAACATTTGTGTCCTTGTCCCAAAAAAGCACAAAATCGGGCGTTTCGCTTTCAAAAATCAGTTCTTGGTTTGTTTTAATTTTAAGCTCACAGCCAAAGTTTTTTGCACTTTTAACAAGAGAGTTGTGCAAAATATCATACTTTTCGCCGTGTAAAAAGTTATTTATTGCCAAAAAACCCTTCATTTTGCCACCTGCCTGCATTATTCTGCATTTATTGTATCACTGTGTCTTGCTTTTTTCAATGAAGTATTGTAAAATGTACTGTGTATTTATAATATAATAACTAAGGAGCTTTGATATGACAGAGTACAAATTGAAATACGGTTGCAACCCAAACCAAAATCCGGCAAGGATTCATATGGATGGCAGGGAGCTTCCGTTTGAAATTCTCAACGGCGCGGCAGGATATATTAATCTGCTTGATGCGTTCAACAGCTGGCAGCTTGTTAAAGAACTTAAAGAGGCTACCGGTTTGCCGTCAGCCGCAAGCTTTAAGCATGTTTCACCGGCAGGTGCGGCGGTTGCTCAGCCGCTCGACGAGGTTGACAGAAAGGTTTGTATGGTTCCCGACGGGCTCGAGCTTTCACCGATTGCCCAAGCTTATGTAAGAGCAAGAAGCTGTGACAGACAGTCATCTTTCGGCGATTTTGCGGCTCTTTCCGATGTTTGTGACATTTCCGTTGCAAAATTCCTCCAAAAAGAGGTTTCCGACGGTATCATTGCTCCCGGATATACAGACGAGGCGCTTGAACTCCTTAAATCAAAGCGCCGCGGCAATTTCCTTGTTATTAAAATGGACCCCGACTATGCTCCCGATGAAATCGAAACAAAGCAGGTTTTCGGTATCAAGTTTGAGCAAAAGCGCAACAATGCCAAAATCACAATGGATTTGTTTGACGATATGCCGACAAAGGTCAAGGAAATTCCGCAAATTGCAAAAATCGACCTTCTCATATCAATGATTACTTTAAAATATACTCAGTCCAACTCCGTTGTTTATGCAAAGGGCGGTCAAACCCTCGGCGTCGGCGCAGGTCAGCAAAGCCGAATCCTCTGCACAAGAATGGCAGGCGACAAGGCAGATATGCTTTGGCTGAGAAGAAACGAAAAGGTTTTGAGCCTTCCGTTTATCGACGGTATTCGCAAGTGCGATGCCGACAACGCTATCGACCTTTATATCAGCAACGATTATGAGGAGCTTTTGAAGGACGGCGTATGGCAGAGATATTTCACCGAAAAGCCACAGCCGTTCACAGCCGAAGAAAAGGCTCAATGGCATGAGAAAATGGACAAGGTTGCTCTCGGAAGCGACGCTTTCTTCCCGTTTGAGGATAATATCGAGCGTGCCGTTAAATCTGGCGTTAAATATATCGCTCAGCCGGGCGGCTCGGTAAGAGACCAAAATGTTATCGATTGCTGTGACGAGCACGGCATTGCAATGGCGATGACAGGCATCCGTCTTTTCCACCACTGATAAGATATTCACCCCGGTTCATTTTGAAAAGGCTTGTGATTTAATGAAAAAAATATTTTCGCTTTTTCTCTGCGCCGTTATGGCGGCAAGCGTGCTGTTTTGCACGCCTGTTGCATCGTTTGCGCAGGAGGATAATCAAATAACCGTTTCAGCCGATTCAAGCGATATTACAGAGGATTTGCGTGCCGCATTAAAGCAGGCGGGATTGAGCGCAACACCCGAAAATCGCTTCACCGTTAAGGTTGAGCCGGGCACCTATGAACTGACAAGAGGGCTTAATATTTATTCAAACACAAATTTTGACCTCACCGGTGTCACATTCATAAAAGCAAACGGCTATTCGGGTGCAACAATGCTCAAAACCGGCTTGGCTGATGATGTCAGCAAGGGCTACGATTATTATAAAAACATAACTGTCATCGGCGGCACATTTGACGCAAATGCCGCGTCAATCGAATCAAACGCAGGCGGAATTTGGGCAATCCATCATACGGATAATTTCAAGGTCAGCGGCACAACATTCAAAAATTGCCGCAACAGCCACCATATTTCGATTGCCGGCTGTCGAAATGTCACCGTTGACAATTGCACATTTGAAAACAGCTATCGCTCCTCCGGCAACACCGCAAACAACGAAGCTATCCAGCTTGACATTCTTGACAAGCGCCACTATTCGGGTTTGCCTGCGGCGTCATATGACGGCACGGCAAACAAAAATATCAAAATCACCAATTGCCGTTTTAACAAGGTTAACCGCGGCGTAGGCTCTCACAGCTCGCAAACGGGAAATTATATGAACGGCTTTGTTGTGAAAAACAACACCTTCAACAATGTTGACGGCTACGCCGTTACCGCAGTCGGAATTATAAATTGCGACATCAGCTACAACAAAATCAACAACTGCGGCGCAGGCATTTTTTATCGCACGGTGAATCAGAATTTTGCCAACACTTATCATTATAAGGACGGCATCACGCGCGACCCGGCGACAAAAATCTGCAACAATGTTATTTCGACAAAAAAGTCACCCGACAAATGCTTTAATGTTGTTCCGTACGGCATTAAAATTTACGGTGTGAATGTTTCAAAAAATTCAAATTTACCGAACGATAAGGATTCAACCGGTAAACAGCGTGTTATTAAGGCAGGCGATTACAGGGCATACAATGTTACTGTCTCGTCAAACACCGTCACCGTTGGCTATACCGGCTATGGTATTTGGCTGAACGGCTCTGTCGGTACAAAGGTTTCGTCAAACAAAATCACCTTGGCGAAAAACACTGCCGTTAAAGATACCGTACACGCGTTTCGTGCGGATTATTGTTCGTCACCGACCGTTTCGTCAAACAGCATAAACGGCAACAATCTTTCTTACAGCGGCAACGGAATCAATCTCACCGGCACAAGCGGTGCAAAGCTCACATCAAACACGGTTACAAAATTCAAAAAGAGCTGTGTTTTGCTTGATAAAAAATCTTCGGCATCGTTGAGCAAAAACAAGGTGTCATACAGCGGTGAGCACGGCATTTATGTTCGAAATTCGTCAAAAGCGGCGTTTTCAAAAAACACCGTTTCAAAAAATAAATACAAGGGTGTTTATTTTAAGGACACCACCGCCGCAAACACAATGAGCGGCGACAAAATCAGCGCAAACGGCGAGCACGGCGTTGCTTTCAGCAACTCAAAGGGCAAGTTGACTTCCGTCACAAGCTCCAAAAACTCCGGTTACGGAATTTATTCAAGCAAGAAAAGCAGAGTCACCGTCGCAAAATGCACCGTATCGTCAAATAAAAAGGACGGTATCTACTGCAACAACAAATCTTCAACCGCAATTTCATCCTGCACGGTTTCATCAAACAAAGGCAACGGAGTTTATTTTACAAGCGGCGCAGGCGGAAGTGTAAAATCAACAAAAATCACTTCCAACAAAAAATATGGCATTTATATAACGAAAAAAGCCAAAAAAGTTGCAGTCAGCAAAGTTAAATACAGCAAAAACAAAAGCGGAAAAATCAAAAAATAATTCCGCCGATTAATCAATAAAAAACCATATCAAAGGAGATTATAAATTATGGTAAGAGCAATTGTAGGCGCTAACTGGGGCGACGAGGGCAAAGGTAAAGTCACCGATATGTTCGCTGAACAAAGCGATATTGTCGTTCGTTTTCAGGGCGGTGCCAACGCAGGACACACTATTATTAATGAGCACGGCAGATTTGCATTGCACCTTATGCCGTCGGGTGTTTGCTACGACCACGTAACCTGCATTATCGGCAATGGCGTTGCATTGGATATTAACAAGTTCATCAAGGAGCTTGACGATGTTAAAAAGGCAGGACTCAATCCGCACCTTTTGGTCAGCGAGAGAGCACAAATCCTTATGCCTTATCATATTCTTCTTGATACATACGAGGAGGAAAGGCTGGGCAAAAACGCATTTGGCTCGACAAAAAGCGGCATTGCTCCGTTCTTCTCGGATAAATATTCAAAAATCGGTATTCAGGTAAATGAGCTTTTTGATGATGAAACACTCCGTGCAAAGCTTAAAAATATCTGCACACTCAAAAATCTCACCCTCAAATATGTTTACAACAAGCCGCTTCTTGACGAGGACGAGCTTTTCAATACCTGTATGGAATATAAGGAAAAAATCGCTCCTTATGTTTGCGATACTCACAAGTATATCGCCGATGCCATCAAGGAGGGCAAAAACATTCTCCTCGAGGGTCAACTTGGCACACTTAAAGACCCTGATTTCGGCATTTATCCTATGGTTACATCTTCCTCAACTCTTGCAGGCTACGGTGCAGTAGGCGCAGGCATTCCGCCTCACAAAATCGAGGATATTGTTGTTGTTACAAAGGCATATTCGTCGGCAGTCGGTGCAGGTGAGTTTGTTTCCGAGATTTTCGGCGATGAGGCACAAGAACTTCGTATTCACGGCGGAGACAAGGGCGAGTTCGGCGCAACAACAGGCAGACCGAGAAGAGTCGGTTGGTTTGACTGCGTTGCATCAAAATACGGTATTGAGTGTCAGGGTGCAACCCAGGTTGTAATGACGGCTCTCGATTGCCTTTCATATCTTGACGAAATCAAGGTTTGCACAGCTTATGATATTGACGGCGAAATAACAAAGGATTTCCCGACAACTCATGTTCTCAAAAAAGCAAAACCTGTTTTCAAAACCCTCAAGGGCTGGCACTGCGACATCAGAGGCATCAAAAATTACGATGACCTTCCGCAGGAGGCAAAGAATTATGTTGAATTCATTGAGGGCGAGCTTGGCCATAAGATTACAATGGTTTCAAACGGCCCCGAAAGAGAAGCAATTATCCACAGAGCATAATCATACATTATATATAAATCCCGAGAGCATCGCCCTCGGGATTTTTATTATAAGCGGTCGGAGTTTGTCTTTGTTCCCTTTACAGCGGGGCATATTGTGTTCGTCCGATTGCAAAACGACAAACCGGAGGCAAAATGTATTCACCTCGGCATTCTTTGACCTATTTTAAACATTTTTGCACACAAAAAGGGAGGTATTGCCTCCCTTTGATTTTTAGATATTAATTATGTACTTAAAACAACATTCCTATCATCATTTCATTAAAATCGGGAAAACTGCTTCCTGCCAAAACTCCGAGTGAGGCTAACAAAACCGAAACAAGAACACCAACTCCTATGCAAATTGCGTAAACGACAATTTCAGCAACAAGAAAGTTTTTAATGCTCTTGTTTGTTGTGCTGCTGCAAAGCCAAACAATCCAGCAAATAATGTTTACAACCGGAATTGCCGAAAGAATCAAAAGACCTACCCACTTGCCGACTGTAACCGGCTTTGATGTGTTGTCATAGCTCGGTGCAACATTCTGCGGCTGATAGTATTGCTGTTGTTGCTGTGGCTGATAATATTGTTGTTGATATTGCGGTTGAGCCTGTGCCTGCTGCTGTGAATAGTCATATGTCGGCTGTGTCGGCTGTGTCGGTTGTGTCGGTTGCGGCGCATAATACTGTGCCGGCTCGCCCGGTGCCTCATACTGCGGTGCCTCATACTGCTGTGCCTCATACTGCTGTGCAGGCTGTGCCTGCGGTGCGGCATTGGCGTCTACCAATGCACCGTTGCATGCAGAGCAAACATTTGCACTGTCATCATAATACAAATTGCAATTTGGACATTTTTTCATAATGTAAAACTCCTCAAATATATTTTTGTTTTGTTTATATATACTGCGAAACTAATCGCTGTATTTCTGTTTTCTCACATCAAGGTGGCGAACATCGATATAATCGGGCAATCCGTTTCTGTATGGTGTTTGAACAACGCCCTCAATAAGCGGTCTTAAATAATCCACCATATCCTGCGTAACATCGTTGCCCTCGGGGTTAATCCAGCTCCTCGGCACAAGCTTTTCCGTGTTTGCGACAACGGCGACATTTTCTGTCGAATACTCAACACTGTATGGCTTGTCGGAAATCCTGCGCAATGTTGAAAATACGCCGCTTTTGCCTGAAACAGCCGCCCTTACGGCAATCGTTCCGAGGTTAAATGCCTCCTCAACATCGGTGAGAGATGAAATGTGGCCGGCACTTCTTTGGATAACGCTCGGCTCAAGTGCTCTGACCTTACATCCGATTTCCTTTTCAATTACGGATTTAAGATATGCGCCTGTTCCGCTCAATTGAGCGTGACCGAATTCGTCAACCTTTGAGTGCTGTGCGCTGATATAGTTTCCGTCTTTGTCGTGTATTCCCTCGCTGACAACAACGATGATAGAGTTGTATTCCTCAAGCTTTGCCTTAACATCGCTTACGAATTGTTCAACGCTGAAATCAACCTCCGGCAGATAAATAAGGTGCGGTGCCACCATATCTTCTTGCCTTGCAAGACATGATGCGGCGGTCAGCCAGCCTGCGTTTCTGCCCATAGCCTCTATAATGTGCACGCTCTTGATGCTGTAAATGCTTGTATCGTATGCTACCTCGCGCACACATGATGCGATGTATTTTGCCGCACTGCCGAATCCGGGCGAGTGGTCAATGCCGTTCAAATCGTTGTCGATTGTTTTTGGCACGCCTACGATTTTTATGTCGATGGCATGTGATGTTGTGTAGTCAGATAGTTTTTTGACCGTGTCCATTGAATCGTTGCCGCCGATATAGATAAAATATCCTATATCGTATTTTTGCATAATGGATACAACCTTTGCAAGTTCTTCCTCATTGCCCGACAGCTTATATCGGCACGAGCCGAGGAACATTGCCGGTGTCAGTTTAAGTCTGTTTAGTTCATACGGCATATGCTCAAACATATTGCTCAAATTCATTATATTTTCATCAAGAAAGCCCTCGATTCCGTTTATCATTCCATAAACGCTGCCGATTTCGTCACAACCGAGCGCATAGTCGATTGCACCGGCAAGGCTTGAGTTGATAACAGCGGTCGGTCCGCCGGACTGACCGATGATTAAGTTTTTACTCATTTTTTATATTTGTCCTTACATTTATATTTCAATATTAAGTTCTTTGATTTTATCTCTGACTTTAAGCCAATCCGCAAACGCCGCCTCCTTGTTGTTGGGGTTGCGCAAAATTGCGGCAGGGTGATATGTGCCCATCATCAAAACGCCGTTTTTCTCGATAAAGTCGCCGTGCTGTTTCGTCACCTTGAAATCGGGCGAAATCAGCTTTTGCGCCGAAATTCTGCCTACGCAGATTATGATTTTCGGTCGGATGATTTTAAACTGCTCGCGAAGCCAATTGATGCACATTTCCTGCTCCTCGGGTTTTGGGTCCCTGTTTTTCGGCGGACGGCACTTCACCATGTTTGCGATATACACATTTTTTTCCCTGCTTAAATCAATGCTTTCAAGAAACTTGTCAAGCAACTTGCCCGAGCGGCCGACAAACGGCTCACCCTGCAAATCCTCGTTTTCACCGGGGCCTTCACCGATAAGCATAATGTCGGCGTCCTTTTTGCCCACACCGAAAACAAGATTTGTTCTGCCCTCGCAAAGTCCGCATTTTGTGCAGGATTGGCATTCGGTTTCAAGTTGGTCAAGCGTCATATTTTCACCTCAAACTTAATTTACCTATATAATAACAAATTTATGGTTGAAATACAATTAAAAGTG
>ERZ1035032.2335-NODE-2335-length-10379-cov-17.305114_pt1 | contig 10379 bp, 8 predicted proteins | sample MGYA00520693_ERZ1035032 | MGnify/ENA primary metagenome ERZ1035032 (study PRJEB33766, sample SAMN09781740) | gut metagenome | biome: gut microbiome | host: Homo sapiens | place: Madagascar | study: EMG produced TPA metagenomics assembly of the PRJNA485056 data...
ATTATATATATAACAAAATATAATGAGGTGTATTATGGATATATTTTTGTTAGAAGATGATGATGCAATTGCTATGGGTTTATCATATTCCCTCGAAAATGAGGGATATACCGTAACCGTTGCAACAAACGTTTCTCAAGCACTTGAAATAATAAATCAAAAGAATTTTTCAATGTATTTGCTCGATTTAACCTTGCCTGACGGAAGCGGATATTCCGTTTGTAAAAGAATCAAGGAAATAGGCGACTTTCCTGTTATATTCCTTACGGCATATGATGACGAGGTAAATGTTGTTATGGGTTTTGAACTCGGTGCCGACGATTACATTACAAAGCCGTTTAGACTAAAAGAACTTCTTGTTAGAATTAAGAGCGTGTTCAGACGATATAATAATGACAGCACTGACGGTAAAATAAAAGTTAAAGATTTGGTCGTTAATACAAATGAAGCAAAGGTTTACAAAAACGGTAACGAAATTGTCTTGACTGCAATGGAATACAAATTGCTTCTTATTCTGCTTAATAATAGAGGCTGTGTCCTTTCACGCACACAGCTTTTGGAGAATATATGGGATGTTGCCGGTGATTTTGTTGAGGATAATACTTTGACCGTTTACATCAAACGCCTTCGTGATAAAATTGAGGAGAATCCAACCGAACCTGAATATATAAAAACAATCAGGGGTCTTGGATATATTATTGAAAATGAATGATAAAGAAATAAGAATAATTTTAATTGTATCGTCGGTTTTGACCGCTGTGCTTTCTGTTATATGTGCTTTTTTCAGCAAGATATGTGCTGTTTTATGCTTGGCACTTGGCATAATTTTGATAATTGTTTTTACTTTTGTTACAAAACGCAGATACAAAAATCTAAATGACCTTAACGATTATCTTTCGCTTGTCTGCAAGGGCATATATGATATGAATATTGACGACAACACAGAGGGTGAGTTATCAATATTAAAGAATAATTTGTATAAGGTAATCACACTTTTGCAGAGCCAAAATGAATACTTGAAAAATGATAAACTCTATCTTGCAGATTCGATTGCAGATATATCGCATCAACTTAAAACTCCGCTTACATCAATGATGGTGATGTGTGAACTGCTCGAAAATGAAGAAAACCCCGATAAACGACAGGAGTTTGTTGCGGTTATTAACAATCAGCTTTCAAAAATGAAGTGGTTAATTACCAATATTCTCAAAATTTCAAAGCTTGATGCAGATGCAACCGAATTTAAAAGAGAAGAAGTCAGTATATCAAAAGTGCTTGATGACAGCTTAAAACCGTTTGTTTTGACCGCAGAACTAAAGAATGTTACTATTCAAAATGGTGCAAATGATTTTGTCTTTAACGGTGATGAAAGCTGGACGGTTGAAGCAGTTTCAAATATTGTGAAAAACTGCCTTGAACACACAAATGACGGCGGAAAAATCATTATTGCAAGTGGCTCGACCAACTTGTACAATAAGTTGACAATATCCGATAACGGTTGCGGTATTGCCAAGGAGGATTTGCCGCATATATTTGAGCGCTTTTATCACGGCAAAAATTCATCAAAGGACAGTGTCGGTATTGGCTTGGCACTTGCAAAAACCGTTTTTGAAAAAGAAAATGCTTCCGTTTCGGTTGAAAGCGAGCAGGGCAGAGGCAGTGTTTTTGAAATAAGGTTTTACAAATCTGTTGTTTAGTGACATAACTGTAATTTTTCTGTCACGGCATTGTAATTCTCGTTTTATAGAATAGGGCACGAAAGGAGAGAAAGATATGAATATTCTCGAAGTAAAAAATCTATCAAAAATCTACGGCAAGGACGAAACAAAAGTCGTTGCACTTGATAATGTGTCTTTTTCTGTAAAACAAGGTGAGTTTGTGGCAATTATCGGTCCGTCAGGTTCAGGTAAATCTACGCTTCTTCACATTCTCGGCGGCGTTGATGTGCCGACAAAGGGAAGTGTAATAATCAACGGAACCGATATTTCGACTCTTGACGAAACAAATCTTGCAATTTTCCGCCGCAGACAAATTGGACTTATTTATCAATTCTACAACCTCATTCCGATTTTGACGGTTGAGGAAAATTTAACCCTCCCGCTGTTGTTAGACGGCAGAAAGCCAAATCAAAAAATTATTGATTCTCTTGTGAAAACTCTCGGCCTTGAAAACAGATTGAAGCATTTACCGAGCCAACTTTCGGGCGGTCAGCAACAGCGTGTTTCCATCGGCAGAGCATTGATGAACAATCCTGCTCTTATGCTTGCCGATGAGCCGACAGGTAATCTTGACAGCGAAAACACAAAGGAAATCATTTCGTTGCTCAAAAAATTTAATAAAGAGAACAACCAAACTCTCATTGTCATAACTCACGATGAACGAATTGCACTTGCAGCCGACAGAGTTATTGCCATTGAGGACGGCAGAATTACAAGAGATGAGGTGAAAACGGATGAATATCGTTAACAAACTCACTCTCCGTCATCTCAAAGAAAACAAGGGCAGAACCCTTGTCACAACCTTTGGAATTATTGTTTCGGTTGCAATGATAACTGCTGTTTTTGTTGCAATGGCATCTTTTTTGCAGTTGTTTGCAGATGTTTCTGTTGTGTCAGACGGCAATTATGCCGCAGAACTGTATGATGTAAAACTATCAAGTCTTGATGAACTTTACAAGGACGAAAGAATAGAAACCGTCGGTCTGTGTGATGAAAACTATAAGCAGTTCAAAATTGACAACGGCAAGTCTGACAGGCTCGCAACAGGCTCAATCGGCGCTTGTGATGACGGATATTTTAAAATGTTCATTCAGGCTGATTATGACGGAACTTTGCCAAAAACGAGTGACGAAATCGCTGTGCAAAGAGATTTTATCGAAAATAACGAACTTGATTGGCAGGTCGGCGATATTGTATCTATCCCGTGCGGTATAAGAACTATGAGGGATAAAGACGGTGAATTCGATGTCAATGGTGCATATTCAAAAGGTGAAAAGTTTGTTAGGCAGGAGGTTAAACAATACAGAATAACTGCGATTCTTCATCAAAATAAACCTACTTCCGAATTTGCACTTTTAACATATTCGGATGATTTAAAGGCAAATCCGACTGTCGCCTTTCAACTTAAAACTCTTAACAGCAAGTCTTTGGATGTTGTGAATAGTATTATAGATAAGGCAAATCCGGGTTCAAGCACAGTAAATAACGAATTGCTTTATTCCGAACTTTCATTTTCAAGTGACAGCTTTGTGGCGAAGATTTGGCCTCTTGTTGTCATTTTACTTGCTATAATTATGGTTGCTTCCGTTGTTCTTATTTATAACGCTTTTGCAATGTCCCTTTCCGAAAAAGTAAAGTATCTCGGTATGCTCTCGTCAGTAGGAGCAACCAAGCAACAAAAACGACTTTCCATTTATTATGAGGGATTTATTCTTGCGCTGTTTGGCATTCCTCTTGGAATCGGCGCAGGTGTTGCAGGCATCGGTATAACACTCAAGGCACTCGGCAAAAAAATCATTGCTTCGTCAATGATTAATGGTGTAACCGAACAAAATGTTTCAATGAAAGTCGTATTCCCGATTTGGGCGGTTTTGATTGTTTTGGGTTTGAGCATCATTACAATTTTGATTTCTTGCTCAATTCCTGCCAAAAAAGCATCAAAGATTTCCACAATTTCTGCTATCAGACAATCTGACGAAATAAAGGTGAAAGCAAAGACGCTCAAATGCCCGAAATATATCAAAGCGATTTTTGGATATGAGGGTGAGCTTGCATATAAAAATCTTAAACGAAACGGCAGAAAAGCAAGAGTAATTACCGTTTCAATTGCACTTTCTATTGTTTTGTTCTTGAGTTGTAATTATTTTTGTGCTCTTTTCGCAAACGAAACGGTAGCGCAGGACTCAATGCCATATCAAATCGGCGTTTATTTTGATGAAACAAACCGTGAAAGTGCAATAAAAGAATTTGAAAATGTTGACGGCATTGACGATATGTACTGTGTAACAAATCTTTATTATTTTGTTCAAAAAAGCAAGAACTATAAAAATAATTTCGAGATGTTTACCGATAATAAAAACCTTACCAATGCTTACAGTCGAGAGTTTTCAAATAGATTTGCGGTTCTAATAAATATGCTTGATGATGATATGTTTAATGAACTCTGTGCTAAAAACGGTATTGACAGCAAGGCATATTATAGCTCAAACAATAAGTGCAAATTGCTGTTGATGAACAATGTTTCTCACACTGCAAACGGCAAAAAGGTGTTCACCGATAATATTCTCGGCTCAAGTTTTAAAGAAGCATATTATCCGGAAGATAATCTTCAATTTGAAATTACGGACTTTGTTAAATACAGCAATACTAAACCTTGCAATTTGAACGGAATCGGAGTTATTTCGCTGTATATGCCGTATTCACAGTTTGTAAAAGTTTGCAAGAATATCAATGCAAACGACAATCAACTCTCAAACTATATTTTGGGAATAGAAACAACCGACCATCAGAAGGTTACAGAAAAGCTGAACGCAATATCCGATGAAGGAAAATATTCCAACTTCTCAGTTGTTGATTTTTCGGAACAAATGCAAGCATTCAATACTATTGCTTTGGTAATTCAGGTGTTCGTTTATGGCTTCGTTGCATTGATTTCGCTAATTACAATCTTTAATATTATCAACACGATTTCTTCGGGTATAGCTTCTCGTAAAAAAGAATTTGCAATGATGAAATCTGTTGGAATAACACCAAAAGGTTTCAACAAAATGATTATGCTCGAAAGTGCTTTTTACGGAATAAAGGCTGTAATTTTCGGCTTGCCGATAAGTGCACTGATTTCTTTTGGTATGCACAAGGTTTTGAACAACAGCACAACAACATTTTCAATAGATTATGTGATGTATTTGATTGTTGCACTTGTTGTGTTTGCAATCATCGGTATGACAATGATTTATTCAGTCAAAAAAGTCCAGCAAAACAATATAATCGAAACCTTAAAAGATGATATAAACTAAAAACAGAGGCTGTCCCTTTTCGGAACAGCCTTTGTTAGTTGTTATCTTTTGATTTGGTGCACAAATTTTTCGAGTTCAACAATGTTGAATGTGTAGTTGTTTGAATCCGTACCCGGTATGTAGTATCGTGCTTTCAATTCTCCGCCGAGAGGGGAGAACAACTGCTTGATGCTGTTTGACATATAGTTTGCACATTCTCTTGCGTTCGTTCCGCTTGTGATTAAAAGACCTACACTTTTTTGTTTGCCGATAGGCTCGCTGTCGCCACGCAGATACTTTGCGCTGCAAAAGCGTTGAAATCTGTCCATAAGTGCCTTTAGCGGAGCAGGGAAGAAGTTGTTGTACATCGGAGAAAGAATTGCAACATAGTCAGCTTCTTTTAAATCCAAAAAGAAAAAGTCAAGGTCCTTGTTTGTACATCCGTTGTGCATTTCGCAATATCCGCACGCTTTGCATGGCAAAGGGTCGAGTTTGTATACATTATATTCCTTTGTTTCACAATCAATAAAATAAGGTTTGATTTGTTTTAGAACCTCTGCGCAAACTCCGTTTTCCCTTGGAGAAGCATTTATAATTAATAATTTTTTCATTTCATCACCAAAGTGTATTATATATTTTTGCACATAATATGTAAAGTATAAATTGACAAATTGATATTTTGTGTATATTATTTATTTGGAAGGTGATTACTCGGTAATCATATTAACACAATAGGCTTTTGCGGCTGATTGCCTTTGTGTTATTATTGCTAAATTCAGAAACGAGGTAAAAATGACTCAATACAATGTGACAGGTATGAGCTGTGCTGCTTGTTCCGCAAGAGTGGAAAAAGCGGTTAGCTCGGTTGACGGAGTTTCTTCTTGCTCTGTAAATTTATTGACAAACTCAATGGGCGTTGAGGGCACTGCTACATCAAAAGAAATTATAGAAGCAGTGGAAAAAGCAGGATACGGAGCTTCGCTTAAAACAAAAAACAAAAAAGTTAAAAGTAATTCCGATGATGAATTGAAAGATACCCAAACACCCAAATTAGTTAAGCGACTTGTAGCATCTTTGCTGTTCCTTGCACCATTGATGTATATCTCTATGGGACATATGATGTGGGGGTGGAAACTTCCGAATTTCATGGAAAACAACCATATTGCCATGGGACTTGCACAAATGCTTTTTGCAATTATCATTATGGTGATAAATCAAAATTTCTTTATCAACGGTTTCAAGGGACTTATCCACAAATCACCGAATATGGACACTCTCGTTGCTCTCGGAAGCGGTGCATCGTTTGTGTACAGCACCTATGCACTTTTTGCAATGACGGTTGCACAAGCAAAAGGCGATATGTCTGCGGTTATGTCATATATGGATGATTTTTATTTTGAATCCGCAGCTATGATTCTTGCTTTGATTACAGTCGGCAAAACTCTTGAAGCATATTCCAAAGGCAGAACAACCGATGCTTTGAAAGGCTTGATGTCGCTTTCTCCGAAAACTGCAAATGTTATTCGTGACGGCAAAGAAATAACAGTTGATATTGACGATGTGGCTGTCGGCGATGTCTTTGTTGTCAGACCGGGCGAAAGTGTTCCTGTTGACGGAATAGTTATTGACGGCGAAAGTGCGGTTGACGAATCCGTGCTTACGGGTGAGAGCTTGCCTGTTGACAAAGCAGTTGATGACAAGGTTACATCAGCCACAATTAATAAATCGGGATTCTTAAAATGCAAGGCTACGAGAGTCGGCGAAGATACAACATTGGCACAGATAATCAATCTTGTGTCGGATGCTTCGGCTACAAAAGCACCTATTGCAAAACTTGCCGATAGGGTATCCGGAGTGTTTGTCCCGACTGTTATTGCCATTGCGATTATCACTTTTATCGTGTGGCTGATTGTGCCAAAACCGTTTGGATATGCACTCAGCAGAGCAATCAGCGTTTTGGTTATCAGCTGTCCTTGTGCTCTTGGACTGGCAACTCCTGTTGCGATTATGGTGGGCAACGGCAAAGGTGCAAAAAACGGTATTTTGTTCAAAACCGCCGTTTCTCTTGAAGAAGCGGGCAAAACTCAAATAGTTGTTCTTGACAAAACGGGTACTATAACCGAGGGCAAACCAAAGGTTACAGATGCAATTCCTGTTGGCATTTCTGAAAATGACCTTTTGCAACTTGCTTATTCGCTTGAAACAAAAAGTGAACATCCGCTTGCAAAGGCGATAGTCGAAAAAGCCGAAGAAATGCAAATTTCATCGCTTGATATTACAGATTTTGAATCTAAAACAGGCAATGGCTTGTGCGGAGTTTTGAAAAATTCCAAAATTTATGCAGGCAGTTCAAAGTATATTTCAACTGTTTGTGATATTTCATCAGTTAAAAGCGATATTGAAAGATTGTCAAACAACGGCAAAACTCCGTTGCTTTTTGCAAAAGACGAAAAACTGATTGGTGTTATTGCTGTTGCCGATACAATCAAACAAGACAGTCCCGAAGCAATCAAGCAACTTAAAAATATGGGAATAAAAGTTGTTATGCTCACAGGCGACAACAAACGCACGGCTGACGCAATCGGCAAGCAAACAGGCGTTGATATGGTTATATCCGACGTTTTGCCTGACGGTAAAGAAGCTGTTGTGAAAAAGCTTCAATCATTCGGCAAGGTTGCAATGGTTGGCGACGGTGTAAATGACGCTCCGGCTCTCACAAAGGCAGATGTCGGCATTGCTATCGGTGCAGGCGCAGATGTTGCAGTTGACAGCGCAGATGTAGTTTTGATGAACAGCAAATTATCCGATGTTTGCTCTGCAATCAGACTAAGCCGTCATACACTTACTAATATAAAAGAAAATCTGTTTTGGGCTTTCATTTATAATATTATAGGTATTCCGTTGGCTGCCGGTGTGTGGATTCCAATCACAGGCTGGACACTCAACCCGATGTTCGGTGCAACTGCGATGAGCCTTTCAAGTTTTTGCGTTGTTATGAATGCGTTAAGACTTAATTTTGTGAATGTGACAAGTCCAAAATCCGATAAAAAGATTAAAGAAGTAAATATAAATTATACGGAGGAATTTAAAATGACAAAAACAATTAAAATTGACGGAATGATGTGCCCGCATTGCGAAGCTACCGTTAAAAAAGCACTTGAAGCAATTGACGGCGTAACTTCAGCTGTTGCAAGTCATACAGAAAAAAAGGCAACCGTTGAACTTTCCAAGGATGTTGATACAGCCGTTTTGGAGCAAGCTGTTGTTGATGCAGGTTACACAATCATTAAATAAAGAATTTAGGAATTCGTCAATTGACGAATTCCTTTATTTTTTTCATATTGTCTTTTAGTCTTTCGTTTTTAGGCTCAAGAAGATATGCAGACACGGCGTTTTTTAGTGACAATGGAAAATTATCCAAATTGAAATATGCAATCGCCAAAAGGTCATACGGAACATAATTCCAACAATAGCCTTCACTTATATATGTCATAGGTCGCTCTGTGATTTTCAAAGCGTTTTCAACCAATTCTGTGACTTTGTTCCAATTTTGGAGTTCATATTCAAGTTGAGCATATTCAATATACGGTTCTCGCAAGTACGGAGTTTCTTTTATCGCTTTTTCATACCACAACTCCGCCTGCTCGTAATTTCCTTTGTTGATATAGCATTTTGCAATATAACGCATTGAAGCACTACGCTCGTCTTTCCATTTTGCATTTTGTAATGCAAGATGCTTTTTTAATGTTTCAATACTTTTGTCGTACATTTTATAAAACATATACTCTCTGCCGAGATAGTGCATATTTCTGTCGCCATTCGGATTTTCTTTTACCGATAATTCAAGAAGCGGCAAATACTGTCCTCGTGATTTCTTTTTGTCGGGATAATGCTTTAGGGTTACATTGTCCAATGTGATATATTTTTGCTGTTGTTTGCCTGTGTATTGCAAAATTTCGTGAACGGGATATACCCATTTGAAATTGTTTCTTGAATGGATTTTTTCAATAAAAAATGATGTTTGCGGTTTTCCGTTTTCATCAAAACTCCAAATATAGTTGTATCTTGCGTTAGTTGTGTCGTTTGTCCATTTTTTCTCCAACTCTTTTCGCCAACCTTTTGTGAACACTTCATCAAGGTCGGTGCAAACGCAAATATCAACATCTTTGCTTACAAATTCCAATGATTTATTTCGTGCAACATCAAATCTCCAAGGTTCGATTGTAACAGAGTTTACAATAACACCTTTTTGTTTCAATAACTCAACGGTGTTGTCTGTTGAGCCTGTATCTGCAACATATATTTCGTCGGCTTCGTTCATAGAATTTACCCAACGCTCAACAAATTTTTCTTCGTTTTTTGAGATGGCATAAACAGCTATTTTCACAAAATCACCTCTATGTACGGTGGCATAAGCCACCTTTATTTACGCAAGTTTTATAATTGTTAAATCCGATACTGTAGCTTCTGTACCGCCTGCAGACGGTGTAACGGTAACGGCTGTTGCGATAGGATTTACAATGCTTAAAGCAGTATTTGCCGCTGTTGTGGTAATGATTGTTTTGCCTTCAATTATTCCGTCATCGGATGCATTTCCGAATGTTGCATTCGGTTGAACAGCACCGTTAACCGCAATGCCTAATTGACCGGCTGTATTTGTATTTACCTTAAACATTATAAGATAAGTTCCTGTATCCGCTAAATTAAATGTTGAATTAGTTAATCTTGTAATGCCTGTTGTTGAGGCTGTCGTATTCGGAAATGCCACAGCTGTATTTTGTGCAATAGCGGTAGGATTATCATTTGGGGCAAGTGCATAAAATGATGCATATTCACTAATTCCGCCCGCAGGACCCGTAGGACCGACCGCACCGGTTGCACCAGTCGCACCTTGAGGACCCGTCGGACCGACAGCACCTGTTGCACCAGTCGCACCTTGAGGACCTGTTGGACCAATCGCACCTGTTGCACCTACGGCGCCCGGAACACCTTGCGGACCGGTTGGACCGATTGCACCGTCTGGACCCGGAATACCCTGCGGACCGGTTGGACCGATTGGTCCCTGAGGTCCTTGATAGCCTTGTACGCCTTGCGGACCCATCGGACCCATTGGTCCTGTCGGACCGGTAGGACCTACAACAGGATAGGGAACAGGTACCGGTTCAGGCGGGCAAGGAGGAACAGGAGGCGGGCAAGGTCTTATCGGTACAGAGCACGAACAGCCTTGTTCTCTTGTATTGTATATCATCATAAGTTTCACCTTACAAATAGTATTATATATGTCTGCCGTAACAGCCAAAGACATATATTTTATATTATGTGTAGCTTGTAAAAGCTGTTACTTTTTTTCAACAAAAAATAAATTTGAAAATTTTTTAAAAAACTT
>ERZ1035032.2353-NODE-2353-length-10322-cov-12.425441_pt1 | contig 10322 bp, 8 predicted proteins | sample MGYA00520693_ERZ1035032 | MGnify/ENA primary metagenome ERZ1035032 (study PRJEB33766, sample SAMN09781740) | gut metagenome | biome: gut microbiome | host: Homo sapiens | place: Madagascar | study: EMG produced TPA metagenomics assembly of the PRJNA485056 data...
TCGCACGGAAACGGCGGGACTTGTAGCTGTTCATATGGCGCATATTGCAAGAAGAATATAAGAAGATTATATAAGTGTTAGTTTTTGTGATGAAAAGATTGTATAAGAATTTGGTTTTGATGAACTTAGCACTTCTCGTTGTAGTGTTAAGCTCATGCTCTGGCAGCGATTATCTCAATGCCATTCCTAAGAAAAGTACAGCTCTTATCTCGGTGGATTTGCAGCAGATGGCTTCCGATAAGAATGCGGAAGACAAGGCGGGTATGCTCAAGTCTCTGCTCCACGTGGATGATGTAGATAAGTGTGGCATCGATATCTCTGAAAAACTTTATCTCTTCGAGAGTGCCGATGGCAACCTCGGTCTCTGTGCCAAGGTGAGCGATGAAGGGGATGTGGAAGACTGGCTTGCCTCGCTTGCCAAGAAGCGCATTGCTTCGGAAGTGAAGGAGCGCAAAGGCTTTCATTTCTCAGTATTGAAGGATTCGTGGCTTGTAGGCTTCTCCGGTCAGGCGCTCCTCGTGATGGGTCCTGTGGTGGCTGATGCCCAGGCTCAGCTCCAGCAGCAGATGGTAAAGTATCTGAAAGCAGAAGAGGAGGATGGCATCACCGTTTCTCCTATGTACGAGCGTCTGCAGACCCTCTCTTCTCCTATGGCTATGGTGGCTCAGGCACAGGCTTTGCCTGAGAAGTTTGTAGCTCCATTTACCCTGGGTGCTCCTAAGGATACCGATCCTTCGCAGGTGGTCATCGCTGCCGATATGAAGGTAAAGGATGGCATCCTGCAGATTCAGGGTGAGACTTTCTCCTTTAATGAAACCATCGACAAGGCGCTGCAGAAGGCGGCACAAAACTATCGTCCTATCAAGGGCAGTTATGTGAAATCGATGCCGGATGATGCCCTGGCAGGTATCTTCATGAATGTAAATGGTGAACAGTTTCTGCCGATGATGCAGAGCAACCGCAGTCTTCAGACTCTCCTGATGGGTATCAACCAAGCTGTGGATATGGATAACATCATGCGAAGCGTAGATGGCGATATGACCATCGTTTTGCCTACGTTGGGCGATGCAGACCTGAAGATGATGATGGCTGCTAAGTTGGCGCATAGCAAGTGGTTGGGTGATGTAGATTACTGGAAGACTTCATGTCCTGCTGGCGCCAAGATAGCCAACTGGGGTAAGAATTCCTATTTCTATACCGATGGCAAGACTTCCTTCTATTTCGGCGTAACCGATGATAAGCAGTTCTTCAGCGGCAGCGATGAGCTGACAGCTCAGTATGCGGTGAAGCCAAGCAATCATCCGATAGATGCCAAGATCCAGAAGCTTATCGTGGGACAGAAGCTGGCGATGGTCATCAATCTCGCCAAGAGTTCTGATGGCAGCGGCACAGGCAAGGATGATGCCATCTCAACTGTTACTGGTCTGCTTGCTCCAGTCTTCGGTAATCTTACTTCTGTGGTTTATACCTTGAAGTAAGTTCCTAGCGATTCCATCGCTAGTCCCCCTGTCCTTTTTTAAAGCTCAAAAGATAAAACATTAAATAAAAAAAACAAAGTGGAAAAGATTCAGCTTCATTCCGTTCTTCCTCAGGTTTTCGCCCAGCGTGAAGACCTGCATTCGGAGATATGGAAGCAGGATGTTACCTTCGAGAAAGGTCATCTCTATCTGGTAGAGGCTGAGAGTGGTAGCGGAAAGAGTACTTTCTGCAGCTACGTGCTCGGCTATCGTCACGACTACAGCGGAAGCGTGATGTTTGATAATGATGTTACCGCCAATTATAAGGTTTCCGATTGGGTAGAGATGCGAAAGCGTCATATCAGTCATCTCTTTCAGGAACTTCGTCTCTTTCCAGAGCTTACGGCGATGGAGAATGTAGAGATTAAGAACAAGATTACCGGTTTCAAGAGCCGCGAGCAGATTCTGCAGTGGTTTGATATGCTTGGTATCGCCGATAAGGTGGATGCCAAGGTAGGGAAGATGTCGTTCGGTCAGCAGCAGCGTGTTGCGATGATGCGTGCCCTCTGTCAGCCTTTCGATTTCATTCTTGCAGATGAACCGATCAGTCACCTCGACGACAACAATTCCCGCATCATGGGCGAAATCATGATGAAGGAGGCGAAGGAGCAGGGGGCTGGCGTCATCGTGACCAGTATCGGTAAGCACATGGACTTAAACTATGAACATATATTTAGATTATGAATTTGGTTTGGAAGTTACTCCGTCAGCATATCAGCATACCTCAGTTTGCAGGCTTCGCCTTTGCTAATCTCTTCGGTATGCTCATCGTACTTTTCGGTTTTCAGTTTTATCAGGATGTGCTGCCTGTCTTCACTCAGCAAGACAGTTTTATGAAAGCCGACTATCTCATCATGAGCAAGAAAATAGGTATGGGCAATACCATCAGTGGTCGCTCCAATACCTTTTCGGGAGCAGAGATGGATGATGTCAGCGACCAGAAGTTCGTGAAGAAGATAGGCAAGTTTACCTCTACCGAGTACAAGGTAGATGCGCAGATGGGCGTAAATGGTGTGAATGTATTGAACAGTGAGCTTTTCTTCGAAAGTGTTCCTGATGGTTTCGTGGATGTTCCGCTCAAGGATTGGAAATACACACCTGGCGAGAAGGTGGTGCCAATTATCCTCCCGCGTACCTATATTAATATGTATAACTTCGGATTCGCCCAGAGCCATTCGCTTCCTAAGATCAGTGATGGTCTGATGGGAATGATCGATTTCAATATCTGCATTCAGGCAGGCGGCAAGAAAGAACTGTTCAAGGGAAAGGTCATTGGATTCTCCTCACGTCTCAACACGATTCTCGTGCCACAGGCGTTTATGGATTGGAGCAACCAGGAGTTTGCGCCTAGCCAGAAGAGCGATCCTACCCGTCTGATCGTAGAGGTTGGCAATCCGGGCGACGAGAATATCACCAAATATCTGGATGACAACGGTTATGAGGTAGAGACTGATAAGCTCGATGCCGAGAAAACCACCTATTTCCTCCGTATGATGGTATCGATGGTGATGATTATCGGCCTTGTGATTTCTGTTCTGAGTTTCTATATCCTGATGCTCAGCATCTATCTCTTGGTACAGAAGAACTCTTCCAAGTTGGAGAATCTGCTTTTGATTGGTTACAGTCCGGGCAATGTAGCGAAGCCATACCAGATGCTCACCATCTCTCTGAACATTGTGGTTCTGGTCATCGCCTGGATCATCCTCTTCTTCCTGCGAGGATACTACATGGATTTCATCGAGGCACTCTTCCCGGACATCGAAGAGGGAACGATGCTGCCAGCCATAGCCTTAGGTTTTGCTCTCTTCCTGGTAGTTTCGGTTCTGAATATAGTAGCCATCCGTCGCAAGGTAATGAGCATCTGGCAGCGAAAGGAGTAGCCGCTACCCCTCAAAAAAAAACTATAAGCAAACACCCCGTTATTAATAACAATTTAAAGAAAATCTGCGTTATTTGCTTAACGCAGATTTTTTTTATGTTATAAAACATCATTTTTAATGCAGATGTAACATTTATATCGATTTTTTTGTTTATATTTGCACTCGAAAACGATCTTTGGGGATCCTTTCCCCGTATTATTAATTAATTTTTATAAAAAAGGTATGCAGAAAAGATTGCATTTATTAATGGCTTTGCTGGCCTTTATGGTTACTACAGCCATGGCACAGATTACTACTTCTGGTTTAAGTGGTTCTGTGACTGCAAGTGGTGAAGACGTGATTGGCGCAACGATTGAGGCCGTTCACGTTCCTTCTGGAACTCGTTACAAAGCTGTAACCAACATTGATGGTATGTTCACTATCAATGGTATGCGTGTCGGCGGTCCTTACGAAGTCAAGATCAGCTACATTGGCTACAAGACTAAGGTCGTAAAGAACGTCACCCTTCAGCTTGGTGAAACTTACAACTTGAAAGAAACTCTTGATGAGGATGCTAAGCAGCTTGGCGAAGTTGTAGTAGTAGCAAAGGGTTCCAAGTTCAGTGTAGAGAAGACTGGTGCTTCTACCAACATCTCTAATGCACAGATTGCTAACATGCCAACTGTTAGCCGTAGCATTACAGATATCACCCGTCTTTCTCCTTATGGTGGAAACGGAATGTCATTCGCTGGTGCTGATGGCCGTACAGCCAACTTCACTGTGGATGGTGCAAACTTCAACAACAACTTCGGTTTGAGCTCAAAGCTTCCTGGTGGTGGTGCTCCTATCTCTCTGGATGCTATCGAGGAAATGCAGGTTGTTATCTCTCCTTATGATGTTCGTCAGACTAACTTTGTTGGTGGTGGTGTCAATGCTATTACCAAGTCTGGTACCAACAACTTCAAGGGTAGCGCTTACGTATATCACAAGAATGAGAACATGCGTGGTGATGCTATCGAGCGTGAACAGATTTCTGGTGCACGTGAGAAGGATCAGCAGACTACTTGGGGTTTCTCTCTCGGTGGTCCTATCATCAAGAACAAGTTGTTCTTCTTCGCTAACGGTGAAATGGTCAAGACTCCTACAGTGGTAAACCGCTGGAGAGGTTCTGAGAATGGTATCGGTGATGCTGAGAACTATATCTCTCGTACCAAGCTTGCTGATTTGGAGAGAGTTTCTAAGTTCGTAAAGGATAAGTATGGTTACGATACAGGTTCATGGACCAACTTCCCTGCAGACGAGAGCAATTACAAGCTCCTCTTCCGTGTTGACTGGAACATCACAGACAAGCATCACTTGGCTGTACGCTACAACTATACCAAGAACCGTTCTTGGCAGGCTCCTAACGCATCATCTATGGATGGTGGTACACGTGCATCTGGTAGCCGTATGTCTCAGTACTCTATGTCATTTGCCAACAGTATGTATGCCAATGACAACCTCGTGAACTCTTGGACTGTTGACTTGAACAGCCGTTTCACAGATAATCTGTCTAACCAGTTCCTGTTCACATACTCTAAGTTGGATGATAGCCGTTACACCAATTCTTCAGAGTTCCCATTCATCGATATCCTCGATGGCGGACAGAAGAGTGTAGATGGAACTGCTGATGCTGATGGTACCAACAACTATATGGCTTTGGGTTATGAGTTGTTTACCTGGAACAATGCCGTACACAATACTGTATGGAATATCAAGGACGATGTAACTTATTATCTCGGTAAGCACAAGATCATCGCTGGTCTCAACTATGAGCACCAGATGGCTGACAATGCTTATCAGCGTAATGGTTCTGGTTATTATCGTTACAAGAGCCTCGACGACTTCCTGAATGGTGCTGCTCCTGAGATTGTATGTTTGACCTATGGTTATGGTGGTAACAACAATCCAGCTGCCCGCGTACAGTATAACAAGGCTGGTATCTATGCTCAGGATGAGTGGCAGATGACTCCTCAGTTCAAGTTGACCTATGGTCTTCGTCTGGATGGTCTGTTCTTCAATAATTCAGATTTGATGACTAACAATGCCATCCTCAATCTCGACTACAACGGTCGTCACATCGACTCTGGTAAGTGGCCAAACAGCTCTTTGACAGTTTCTCCTCGTATCGGTTTCGTATATGATGTATTTGGTGACAAGACATTGAAGTTCCGTGGTGGTACTGGTTTCTTCCAGGGCCGTTTGCCATTGGTATTCTTCACCAACTTGCCAACCAACTCTGGTATGGTACAGTATCAGGCAAACATCAATGCAAAATCAACCAATCCTCTTACAGGTGAGAAGAAGACAGATATGAACCAGTTTGCTGGTGGTCTGATTACTGATAAGGATGGTAAGCCAACCGCTGCAGCTCTCCGTGATAAGTTGATTTCTATGGGTTATCCAGAGAACATCACTCCAGATGAGGGTACTGTTCCTTCTGCTATCTCTGCTGTAGATAAAAACTTCAAGTTGCCACAGGTATGGAAGACATCTTTCGCTGTCGATTATCAGGTTCCTGTGTCATTCCCAATGTCTGTTTCTGTTGAGGGTATCTTCAATAAGACATTGAATGCTGCTACATTGACCGACTGGAGCGTACAGGATGCCAAGGGCTTCCCACGTTTCAATGGTGCAGACAACCGCCCTGTATATCCTAAGGGTTCTTCTGTAGGTACTCATGCTTATGTACTTGAGAACACAAGCCGTGGTTACGGTTGGTCATTCTCTGCACAGGTAAATGCTCAGCCATGGGAGTGGTTGAACTTGATGGCAGCCTATACTCATACAGTATCTAAGGAGGTTACATCACTTCCTGGATCTAACGCATCTTCTGTATTGAACTATATCTCTACAGTATATGGTCCTAACAACATCAAGTTGCACAACGGACAGAATGTAACTCCTGATCGTATCATTGCTTCTGCAACGATCCACGACAAGAGCAACAACCACTATAGCTTCATCTATGAGGCATGGCGTGGTGGTTACAACTACTCTTACATGACTGTAAACGATATCAATAATGATGGTTACAACTATGATGCTCTCTACATCCCAACAGACAAGCAGGTAGCTGATAATGAGTTCCGCTTCAAGTCTGAGGATGATAAGACCCGCTTCATGGATTATGTACATGCCAACAGCTACCTGAAGAACCATCAGGGTGAGTATGCAGAGGCTTACAGCCTTTACAACCCTTGGGTACATCGTATCGACTTCAGCTACAAGCACGACTTCAAGTTTGATGTGGCTGGTCACACCAATACTATCCAGTTGAGCTTCGATATGAAGAACGTACTCAACTTCTTCAACTCTAGCTGGGGTGTCATGAAGTACTTGAACCCTGAGATTGGTTCAGATCCACGTATCTTGCGTTACGAGGGTCAGGATGCAGAGGGTTATGCAACCTTCTCTACTCCAAAGTCAATCAATGGTAACACCAAGACTTTCGTAACAAATCACTCTATCGGTCAGTGCTGGTATGCATCAGTGGGTCTCCGTTACATCTTCTAATTAATAAAGTATAGAAATTATGAAATTTAAATATTTTTTCATCGCATTGATTGCCGTTGCAGGCTTCTTTGCAAGTTGTAGCGATGACAAGGACTTAGGTCAGCTTGATGGCATTCAGGTTTCTCAGTCATCTCTCTCTATTCCTGTAGAGGGTGGAAAGGTTGAATTTGATGTTACTTCTGCTGCTGACTGGAAGTTTGTTACCAATGACAAGAAGGGAAATCCTGTGGATTCTATTCCTGCCTGGATTAATTCCTCTTGCACGGGTGGTAACGCTGGTACAACTCATGTTGTCTTCAATGCTGCTGCCACTAAGGGTGCTAACAACAGCACTTTCAAGTTGGTAAGTGGTGCTCTTACTCAGTACATCACTGTAATCCAGGGTGTATTGAATCCTCCATTCTCTACCTGTAAAGAAATCCTGGCTGGTAATGATGGCGAAACCTATAAGGTAAAGGGTACGCTCACCAAGCTTTCTAATACTACATATGGTAACTGGTATATCAATGATGGTACTGGTGAGGTATATGTTTATGGTACACTGGATGCCAATGGTAGTGAGAAGAACTTCGCTAGCTTGAAGCTGGAGGAGGGTGATGAGGTTACTATTCAGGGTCCAAGAGAGACTTACAAGGGTACTCCTCAGTTGAAGAACGTTACCGTTTTGAGCTATACCAAGTCTTTGATCAAGGTTGAAGAACTCGATAAGGATACCTTGGATAAGGCTGGTGAGGACTTTAAGGTTACTTTGACCGTAAAGGGTGAAGGCGTAACTGTTGATATCCCTGAGGCTGATCAGAGCTGGTTGTCTGTTAAGGGTATCGTTACCAGTGGTACAAAGGCTGAGATTACATTCCATGCCAATGCCAATGCAGGTGGTGCTCGTTCTTCCAGCATCGGTTTCACTTCTACCAAGGGCAAGCAGAGCTCTACTGTTACTGCTAAAGTTTATCAGTTGGGTTCTATCATCGAATGCCCTATTGCTGACTTCAACAAGGCTGAGAAGGGTTCTACCGTTTATCGTCTGACTGGTGTCATTACCAAGGTTGCTAATCCAACATACGGTAATTGCTACATCAAGGATGCTACTGGCGAAACATACGTTTACGGTATCGGTGCTAAGGGCGACTTCCAGAAGAAGGGCTTGAAGGTTGGCGATGTTGTAACACTTACTGGTGTGAAGGACATCTACAATGGTACAGGTCAGATGAAGAATGCTACTTTGGAGGCTGTGAAGGTAGTAACCAAGATTTCTGTAGCTGACTTCCTGACTAAGAAAGATGACAAAAACGTATATTATATGTTGGAAGGTACCATCACAGAGTTTGCCGGTCAGAGAAATGATTTGAAGACATACGGTAACTTCGGTTTGACAGATGCAACTGGTTCTGCTTACGTCTATGGCTTGACTGCAGGCTGGGATGGTGAAAGCAAGAAGGCTGGTGAGCTTGGCTTGAACTTTGGTGATAAGATTACCATCATCGGTTATCATACATCTTACAAGGACGCTCCTCAGGTAGGTGGTGCATTCCTCTTCTCTAAGGGAAAGTAATCTGATACGTAAGTTTAATAAATAAATAAGGTTAAGCGAGAACGTTGCTGGATAGGTGATGTTCTCGCTTTTCAATTGTAGTTATGAAGACAAAATGGTTTTATCTTCTTTCCTTGAGCTTCCTGCTGGCTTTCTCTGCGTGCAGCAACGATGGTGATGAACAGGGCTCTTTGAAAGATTCGAATGCGAATAAGAATGTGGTTTCTGCTTCTGTTCCAACAGAAGCAACAGGGTTGGAATTCCCTAAGATTGTGGCGAATGGAACTTCTAGAAATGTAGTGCTCGTTCGCAGAACGGCTGACTATGGCGTAACCTATTCCACTTACTACGATTTGGATAAGAAGTCGCCAAGATGGTGCTGCTATCAGATCTGCCAGTCTAACAATAAGAAAAACTGGACCAGAAAGCAGTGGGAAGGTGCTACTTGGATGGGCAAGAAATGGAGTGGGGATCCGTTCCAGAAAGACCCGGATGTAGATGCCGATTGCCAACCACCGGTTAGCAAGGAGTTTAGCGGAAGTGGATATGATCGTGGTCACATCGTGGCTTCTGAGGATAGAGTTTACAGTCAGGATGCCAATGGACAGACATTTTATATGACCAATATGTATCCGCAGATGCATAATTTCAATGCGGGTATCTGGGAAGATATGGAGAAGCTGGTCCGTAATTTCCTTACCTACGATATGAGTACCCAGGCATCTCATGCCAAAGATACGCTTTATGTGTGCAAAGGTGGCACCATCGACTCTTCTGGTCAGATTCTGAATTATACGAAGAATGGTTATATCGTTCCGAAGTATTTCTTCTGTGCGGTTCTTCTGAAGAATGCCAAAGGTTATCAGGCTATCGGTTTCTGGTTCCGCCACAACGCTTATGGTTCGTCTGAAACGGTAAAGGGTCATGTGGTCAATATCAGGAAGCTGGAAGAGCTGACAGGACTCGATTTCTTCTGCAATCTTCCGGATGATATTGAGAGAAGTGTAGAAAATGCTTCTTGTGATCCGAATACGGTCAAGGAAAAGTGGGGATTCTAACCACTTCTCTTGTTGTATGCAATAAGAAAGAATCCGTATATGAAAAAGGGTGCGTCATCAATCTGTGACGCACCCTTTTAATTTATATGATACCAGTTGGATATTAGAACAGCTGGGCGAATGCCTCGGCTGTCTTGCCTGTATAGGTTACCATCTCTGTAACTGGCTGGTAGCCGAAATCCTTGAAGGCAAGGAGCTGAGTGGCTACAAACTGATGGTCGTCAGAGAGGCATGCCTGCAGCTTCATATTACCCATACTGATGGCTGATACCGGGAACTTCTTGATAGAAGATTCTACCTCGCTAGGGGCAGAATTAAGGATGTTGATGAGTTTCTTGCCATCCTCAGCAGAATATTCCTTCTCCTTGATCTTAATTGCACTGTTTGTGGGTTTGTAGATCAACTTGATGGTCAAACCCATGAAACCCTTCTTTACCTGTACATCGTCGAGTGCCAATACTTCTGCACCCATATCTAAATGATTAATCTTTGCCATAATCTTATTTCTTCTTTAAATATATATATAAATCTGTTTTTTGTAAATAATCGTATGTCATGCATACACCTTATTATATACTGGCTTTATTATATGCCGGCTTTATTATATGCCGACTTTATTATATGCCGACTTTTTGCTAGTATGGCTCCATACGCCCTGAAAGGGCAGAAGCTCCTAGCCCAGGGCAACACCCTGGGTATTGACGGGCACAAACCTGTCGCCCTGTAAGGGCAAAAGCTTTACAGGTTATTATATAAAAAGAAGAACTAACAGATGAGATGCCGCAGGCAAATGACATAATAC
>ERZ1035032.2355-NODE-2355-length-10318-cov-7.458346_pt1 | contig 10318 bp, 11 predicted proteins | sample MGYA00520693_ERZ1035032 | MGnify/ENA primary metagenome ERZ1035032 (study PRJEB33766, sample SAMN09781740) | gut metagenome | biome: gut microbiome | host: Homo sapiens | place: Madagascar | study: EMG produced TPA metagenomics assembly of the PRJNA485056 data...
CCATCTTCGCACCTCCTTCCTGTGAAAATAAAAAGTGTTGATTTTGAGCGGTTTATCCGTCTGTATGCCTCCGTAGTCTCCCGCATGGGAAAACATCCACGTCCTGTCCAGAACGCAAGCCATAGAGGAAGAAACAGAAGATTTTCCGCTGATTTTGATACATTTTGGTGGCGGCTACCTCTCACGGTCTTTATGGTCATAGTGGAGATCGCCGGAAAGCACCTTCGCATGGTTGCGGATTTTGATATGCCCGTTTTCCTGATTCTCCAAAGCCTTGCTGTATCCGGCGTCGGTCAGGAACAGGCGCATTTTCTCACCCTTCCAGCCAACAGGCGAGTCATGGGTAAGAACATCAAAGACGATCATGTGTCTGGTCGCCGGGTCGAAACGCTCCAAAGCCATAATGTCATGGCCGGATAACTTCTGCGCCCCGGATTGCTGCCTGGCTTCTGCCAGCATTTCCCCGATGGTGCGGGCTTTCTCCGGCAGACGGTATTCGGCCTGCACCTTGCGGATCAAATCCATGCACTCCTGATCCGACAGTGGTCGGAGCTTGTCCAGAAGGCCTTCCGCCGTTTCTTTCGTTGCCGGGTTCGGCGCATAGCGCCATGTCATGTAAATCTCATTCAGGGCAGCGTTCTGATTGGTACTTTCAATCTGAAACACCATCCTCATTTCTGCTTCTGTCAGTTTCATTGCCAGCCTCCTTCAAAAATGGGTATAAAAAAACGCCATAGGTTTTTTGAGCCTACGGCGTTTCTTGCGATATTCACAATTCCAAACTTTCCAGCCACTCGTCAAAAGATTTCTTGGAAACGCGGATCGCATTGCCTATGCGGACGATCCTGAACTCCTCCTGCTTGACGAGCTGATATGCGGTTGTGCGACCGATGTTGAGCATGGCCGCAATCTGTTCCACGGTATATGTGCGCGGTTCCGGCAGTGACTTTTTCTCTTTCTTGTCCATAGTAACCTCCATGTATTTGCCTTGTCATTTTGACTAAGGGAGTGAAGAATGGCAGTAGCAATCGGCTTTGGCTGGGTGTCCTCTTGCTAAGAATTTGCTAATAGGACCACCCAACGGACACATAAAACTGCGTCAGAATAGGTGTTTTGCACCATAAAGTTCGTTTACTACAAGTCATTCTGCGTAAGGGATGATATTGGAAGTTACATCCGAACCGTGTATCACATGGTAAGCCATACTCCTAAGCGAAAGGTCGGGGGTTCGACTCCCTTCTGGGACGCCAAAAGCAGTATCAAAATTTGATGCTGCTTTTTTTATTTTAAAAGGCAACTATGCACTATGCACTAAAATGCCGCCTTAGTTAAATGAATATAATAAACCCCTCCTAAGGGTTAGTTTTGAGTTAGATTCTCGCAGGGGGTGCCAAAAGCACAGCCGAAAAACCTAGTAAAATCAAGAGTTTTCGGCGTTTTTTATTTTTGCAAAGAAACAACAGAAACGAGAAAATCACAAATTTTCATCAGCAAATTCGACATCTGCTAACAGACAAGGCAGATATACAGATAGGGTTGACGATGTTCTTTGCAAGATAATAACAGCCAAGAAAAGAAAACTCAAAATCAAATATATCTGAATACGAAAAGAGACCGCCTACACGATGTAAAAGCTATTCCTACCTAAGACGGTGGCAGAAATGCTCAAAGAACGTTATTAGGAAATTCAGGAATACAAGGAACTGTTCGGTGACGAGTTCCAAGATTTTAACCTCGTATTCTGTAATGCACATGGCAGGCCGATGGAGAGCCAAATAATCACCCGTGCATTGCAGAAACTAATCAAAGATAACGACCTACCGCCCGTAGTTTTCCATAGCTTGCGACATTCAAGTATTAACTACAAGTTGAAGCACAACGGCAAGATCACAAAATGGTCTTGCCGTTTTCTTTTCGCTTTAATGTGTAGAATTTTTCATATTTATGTGGTATAATTAGTTAGCTAAATAAGAATTTGTAGGTGCGAATGATGAAAACTTTATATATGGTTGGTGGCACTATGGGAATTGGAAAAACAACTGTGTGCCAACAGCTCAAACAGGATTTGCCGAATAGCGTATTTCTTGACGGAGATTGGTGCTGGGATGCAAGTCCATTCCAAGTAACCGATGAAACAAAAACAATGGTGACAAATAATATTTGTTATTTACTCAATAATTTTCTGAAGTGTTCAGCATACGAGAATATCATTTTTTGTTGGGTGATGCACGAGCAGAGTATTATCAATTCCATACTTGAGAAACTGGATATACAGAACTGTAAGGTGAAATGCGTCTCGCTTGTAGCGGATGAAAAGACTCTGCGTAAAAGATTGACAATGGATGTAGAAAGAGGTATCCGTTCTGAAGATATAATTGAGCGAAGCATAGCAAGAATACCGATGTATCAAGCACTCAATACCATTAAAATTGATACCAACGCCAAAACCGTGGCTATGATTGCCAATGAGATAAAGCTGTTGTAATACCGTCAAATTCCAATTTAGCGAAGTGAGTAAAATAAATAAAACTCGGTAACAGACCGAGGTACAAGCGATTAAACAAAGTCATCTTGTGAGAATATAACCGTTTCCATAAATCCGAACCCCCTTGCTAATTTCCATCTAATGAAGCGGTCGAAAACGGCGTAAAATTAGCAGTAATTTCGTAACACGGCTTAACACTCAAAGTGCGAAAAAAACTTGAAAATACTAGATTATCGGGTATAGAAAGCGACTCCACAACTGAGTTTCGAGATCACTCCTAAGCGAAAGGTCGGGGGTTCAACTCCCTTCTGGGACGCCACCAACAACGCCGAAAGCCTTTGTTTTCAAGGGCTTTCGGCGTTGTTATTAAGCAGTAAAAGAAAAAATAATCAAGCTTCGCTTGGAGAGGATTATCTCTTTTATTGCTGCAAGAGAATCATGGTTCGGGTGTTTCGTATCGCTTATATTGTCTTTGTGATTAATTTTCTTTTGTCCAGACGGCAATCCCTTTTCTGAGCGCAATTCGTCCAAACTTTGCCATCTGTTGACTGCTATTTCCCTTTTGCTGTTTCAAAGTATAAATAGTTTTAACTTTGAAGCCAAACTGTTCAGCAAAGGAAGAACTTAAAAAGTCAACCGGAATAACTTCTCCACCATATCGAACATTATCATTAACAAATGCCACCATGGCCCCCGGTTTACAAGCACGATAAAGCTCGGCATAGATAAAAGCAAGCTCAGTGAAATATCCTTCCACCATTCGGATTACGCCATTATTATTTAAATCTCCGGCATCTTTTCGTTTTGCTAATGCGGTCATTACTTCCGCAAAAGCCTTATTCTCCTTAATTGTTGCATATATATAATCAAATCTCTCTTTTTTTCCAATTGATGAATAATAATCTTTTAAACAGTCAATCTTCGATTTGCTCTCAACCGTACAAGATAGAAGCTCTTGACGTAAGCGCTTAATATCTTCTTCGCCGAGGCCAAGATAAACAAGCTCCAAAGCATAGGTTCTTGTGTAATCATATCTATTACAGTACGGTGGTGATGTAATTACACCTTTAAGCTTGTTGTCCTCTACTAACGGAAGCTCATATAAAACACTTTTTGAAACGAAATCGATATCAGCCTTTTCGGTATCAACACCGTTCTTTTGAATCAGTTCAATGTCTGCAAGAACATGGGCTAATTCTTCAAGAATAGTTGTTTTTGAATCAAGAATTTCTGGTCGAACATATTTTTCCGGAAGTGGCTTTTGTCCCTTGGATATTCTTACCTTGTTAGCCTCCTGTACCTTAAAAGACCTACAATCCCACCCAAGATATTGCCCCGATTTGGTTGTATAACTGCATCTTTCTAAAGAGTTAATAATACAAAGCGTAAGTAAGTTTTTCGCTTCCTCTGAATATTCAGACTTCTCATTCCAGTCATGGATGTATGCCAAAAAGCGTTCATTTTCTTGTGGATAGGCAGTGCGAGTTATAGTGATATAGGGGGTACATTTGTGATAATCATTTGGGACTATCAAATTTGAAACATCATCTATCAAGTGATGAATTTCGTTAACATCATACCTCATTACAGCAGCCTTTGCTTTAATGGATACCGCAGAAATAGGCATAACATCGTATCCAATACTGTTTATACCTCGCATTTGACAGACCAGAGCGGTTGTTCCTGATCCCATGAATGGATCCATAACCCAATCACCTGCAACGGCCTTCATCTCATCAAGCAGAATATTGACAAGGTTAGCAGAGAAACCTTCTTTATATTTCAACCAACTATGAAGAGCGTCTTTCTTGCTTAACTGATAGCTAACACTTTGACGATTAAACTTCTCTGTGACTTCCAGAAACTGTGCATACCTATTCTCCAATTTTTGTCTTTCTTCTTCACTAGAAAAATGGTCCGCAGAAAAATTATCGACAAGATAATTATCAATTGAGGTGTTGAATAGTTTTAATTGTTCCATCATTTACCTCATATATCAAGCAACCAATTACAATATTCCACTAGTTGGTTGTTGTCAGTTAAATTAGCTCCATTAGTCATGGTTCCACTTGTTAATTGTGAAAAAATTTCACCTGCCATAGCTCTTTCTATAGCAGCTCCGACAAAAGAAGTTTGAATAGCTAATTCTTTTGCAGCATAGCTGATGCGTATTCTCTCTAACGCAGTATTAGCAGTTTTCCAATGCTCATCTGCACCGGCAGGGTCGATTCCTCCCTTTAACTCGCCAAGCATTATCGCTTTTTCGGGATGATTTTTTGCAATTTTACCCTGTTCATAGCCGATTTTATCCGCATTATAGAGGCAAATATCGATATTCTTCTTTACGATGGAATTTGTCATATTGAATCCCAGAACGCGATCTCCTAGACTATTTGTCCAATACAACGCTTTGAGTGTTTTTTCTATTTCTGTATCATCACTACGTTTTGTGAGCCATTTAAATGTACTATTACTTCCATCGACCCACTCATAAGCAATACCACGCACATTCATACACGAAAGAATACAGCGAACAAGTTTTTCTTGACCCATAGCACCAATACGATTTCGCATTGTACCACCAACAGCATCTCCCTTCGTAAGTAAGAATCTATAGATCGTCTCGTCAATATATGCAGGTCCAGCCGGTTTGAGAAATTTATCAATCAGTTCTTTAATAACTAGCGTTTTATCGTCGTTATTTAAGTGCTGCAAAGATTTTTCGGACAGTCCGGCTGCGGTAAGCATAAACGGGCGAATAGAAGGCATCCTTAAAAAATCATCAGGGCCTTTCGTATGAGCAACCATTGTTTTAAAAGTTAATGCTTGTTTGACATAAGGATCTCCGACCCTGTTTTTTTCAAGCGCAACGGCGAGGAATCCGGCTCTTGTATGTTCATGCGTTGTTATTAAATCTTCCAACGATGTAATGTATTTATTCATATTATTACCCTACCTTACTCTTTTATAACTTCCATAACATCTTCGATTTTACAATCTAATGTATTGCATATTTTTGCAAGAACTTCAACGCGAACATCCTCATTCCTTCCAAGTTTTGCCATGGCATTCGTACTAATCTTTGCTTCTTTAATTAACTGGGTTTTGCTCATATTCTTATCTATCAATAATTTCCAAAGTTTTGTGTAACTGACTGCCACATACTCCTCCATTCTTAAGTCGCTGAAGCTCAATATTTATTGCATAGAAGTATAACACGAATAAGTTAGAAATTCAATATTATCTTGCATTTCTCAATTACAAAATAAGGAAACAATAAAATATCGTTGCTAATTATCAATTATCAATCCTTCTCCGAAAAAGAACCCTCGACTCCCTTCTGGGACGCCAAAAAGCAGTATCAAAATTTGATGCTGCTTTTTTATTTTAAAAGGCAACTATGCACTATGCACTAAAATGTCGCCTCCTTTTTGTTACACTTGAACAAAAAACATTCTCCCTATTGACTTTAGCGCTTTTAGGTGCTAAACTATCAACATAAACTTTAACACTTTTAGGTGCTAAAGTATTTCGAATCAGAGAGGAAAAATATTTTATGAACAAGACAGTTAAAAAAATTGCGGCTGTAGCACTTTCGGCACTCATGGTCGGCAGTGTATTTGCAGGTTGCTCATCAAATTCAGGAAAAAGCGATACAACAAATAAAAATACATATAATGTAGGTATTTGCCAGCTTACACAGCATACCGCACTTGACAGCGCAACAAAAGGCTTTAAGGATAAGCTCAACGAGCTTGCAAAGGCTGACGGAAAGACAATCAACTTTGACTATCAAAACGCATCAAACGATTCTGCAAACTGTGCTACAATCGTAAATAAATTTGTATCATCAAATTACGACCTTATTTTAGCAAACGCAACACCGGCGCTTCAGGCTGCCGCTACAGCAACAGCTGCAAGTAAAACTCCTGTAGTCGGAACAGCCGTAACCGATTACGGAACAGCGCTTGACATTAAAATGAATCCTACAGACCCGACAGGAATTAACATTACGGGCACATCTGACCTTGCTCCTCTTGCAGACCAGGCACAGATGATTCTTGACCTTTTCCCTAACACCAAGAAGGTAGGCGCACTCTACTGTTCAGCAGAGGCTAACTCGCAGTATCAGGTTGACGGTGTTAAAAAAGCACTTGAAAAGAAGGGTGTCAGCTGCACATTCTATTCATTTGCAGACTCAAACGACATTGCAACTGTTGCTAAAAAAGCTGCAAGCGAATCAGACGTTATTTACGTTCCAACAGATAACACGGCAGCTGATAACGGCAGTGTAATTGACGCAGCATGCAAGGCTGCAAAAACACCTATCATTGCAGGTGAGGAAGGTATCTTCAAATCAACAAACGCAGTTGCAACTCTTTCAATTTCATTCTACAACCTCGGTCAAAAAGCCGGCGCAATGGCATACGAAATTCTTACAAAGGGTACAGACCCTGCAACAATGAACGTTCAGCAGTCAGACGAGCTTACATACTACTACAACGAGGATCAGGCAAAGGCATTCAAGGCTAACGTTCCGGATAATTACAAAGCATATAATTTCAGCGACGCAAAATAACTGACAACCTATTGACTAATTTAACGGTTTAAAGTATAATAGTGTTAAATTAATAAAGAGCAATAAGTTTCTACTTGTTGCTCTTTAAATTACTTTTAATTGAAAGGTATATAAAATTATGGGAGCTTTTATCAGTGCCATTCCCGGTGCAGTAGGACTCGGTCTTATTTGGGGCATAATGGCAATCGGCGTTTACATCACTTTTAGAGTGCTTGATTTTGCCGACCTAACTGTCGACGGCACGCTTGCAACAGGCGGTGCGGTTTTAGTTATATCAATGATGAACGGAATGAATGTTTGGGTTGCGCTTTTGTTTGCTTTTCTTGCAGGCTGTATGGCAGGTCTTGTTACAGGCGTGCTTAACACCCTGCTCGGCATACCGCCTATTCTTGCAGGTATTTTAACTCAGCTTGCACTTTATTCAATAAATTTAAGAATACTCGGCAAATCAAATCAGGCGCTTTCAATTTATAAATATCACGTGCTTGCAAGTATGACTGATATTACGAAGGCTATTATTATAGTAGCAATCTTTGTTGTTGCCATTATCGCAATTCTTTATTGGTTTTTTGATACCGAACTCGGTCATTCAATCCGTGCTACCGGCTGTAACCAAAATATGGCTCGTGCAAACGGTATCAATATTAATTTAACAAAAATTGTTGCGCTTGTACTTTCAAACGGTCTTGTTGCTCTTGCAGGCGGGCTTCTTTCGCAATATCAGGGCTTCGCAGACGTCAATATGGGCAGAGGCGCTATCGTTATCGGTCTTGCCGCAGTTATTATAGGCGAGGTTATCTTTGGCAAAATATTTAAAAACTTTGCGCTCAGGCTTCTTGCAGTTGCATTCGGCGGAATTATTTACTATGTAGTAATGCAGTTTGTTATCAGCCTCGGTCTTAATACCGATGACCTCAAGCTTCTTACCGCTGCTATTGTTGCCGTATTCCTCGGTATTCCTTATCTTAAAGGGCAATATGCTCAAAAGCATATCAAGATAAAGGAGGGCAACAAATAATGCTTGAAATTAAAAATGTTTATAAAACGTTTAATCCTAACACAATTAATGAAAAAAAGGCTCTTCGTGGCATTGATTTAGTTCTCAACGAAGGCGATTTCGTAACGGTTATCGGAGGTAACGGTGCAGGCAAATCAACTATGCTTAATATGATTGCAGGTGTTTACCCCGTTGATTGCGGAACTATTACGGTTGACGGCATTGACGTTACAAAGCTTCCTGAGCATAAAAGAGCCAAATATATCGGCAGAGTTTTCCAAGACCCTATGAACGGTACAGCCGCCGATATGCAAATTCTTGAAAATCTTGCTCTTGCAAAGAGAAGAGGCAATCACAGAGGCTTGGCATTCGGCGTTACAAAAAAAGAAAATGTTGAAGTTCTTAAAAGCCTTGATTTAGGACTTGAAACAAGGCTTACATCTAAAGTCGGACTTCTTTCAGGCGGTCAAAGGCAGGCTGTTACGCTTCTTATGGCAACCCTTAAAAAGCCTAAAATTTTGCTCCTTGATGAACACACGGCGGCACTTGACCCTAAGACAGCTAAAAAGGTGCTTGACCTTACGGAAAAAATTGTTGCAAGGGATAATCTTACAACAATTATGATTACTCACAATATGAAGGACGCTATAAATATAGGCAATCGTCTTATTATGATGAACGAGGGCAAAATTATTTATGACGTATCGGGCGAGGAAAAGAAAAATCTTACTACCGCTGACCTTCTTGCAAAATTTAAGGTTACTTCCGGCGGAGAAGAATTTGACAACGACCGTGTTCTTCTTTCAACAGAGGCAGACGAATAAATTTTATACAAAAATATTTTATGGGCGAGCAGTGCTTGCCCATATTTTTTAGGTGATTAGATGAACAACAAAGCAGGTTTATATATTCATATCCCTTTTTGCAAATCGAAATGTCCTTATTGCGATTTTTACAGCGTAAAATATGACAAGGCGCTTAGCGAAAAATACGCCGACGAATTAATCAAAACAATGGCTGATTATTCAGGCGAATTTGACACAGTTTATTTCGGCGGCGGTACTCCGTCGATTTTAGAAAGTGAATTAATCGCCAAAATTTTGACATCTGCAAAAAATCATTTTGATATAGATAAAAATTCCGAAATAACTATTGAATGTAACCCGTCAAAAAACCTTGAAAAAGATTTTTACACCTATGCAAAATGCGGAATAAACAGAGTAAGCATAGGTATGCAAAGCGCAAGAAACGAAGAACGCTTTGCACTTGGAAGAAGCGCAGGGCAAACGGAAGTTGCAAAGGCTGTTAACGACGCTAAAAAAGCAGGAATAAGTAACATAAGCCTTGACGTTATGCTCGGCACTCCCAAGCAAACTCTCTCCTCTCTTGACGAAACTTTTGAATTTATCGACAAAATGAACGTTACCCACATAAGCGCATATATGCTTAAAATTGAAAATGGCACAAGATTTTTTGACCTAAAGGACAGGCTCAACCTTCCCGACGAGGACACGGTTTGCGAAATGTATTTAAAAACAATAAAATCCCTTGAAGCTCTCGGATTTAATCAATATGAAATAAGCAATTTTTCTAAGCCGTCGTTTGAAAGTAAACACAATACAAAATATTGGATTTTAGACGATTATTTAGGCTTAGGCAAAAGCGCACACTCCCTTTGGCACGGCAAAAGATTTTATTATGATACCGATTGGTCGCTTAAAAGTGAAGGAGAGGTTGATATTGAGGAAGAACGAATTATGCTCGGCTTAAGGCTAAATTGCGGAATTGATAAATCGCTTATAAAAAAAGACTTTTCACGCTTTGTAAAAATGGGGCTTATGAAAGAAAGCGAAAACAAAATTGCGCTTACAAGCGAGGGAATGCTTGTTTCTAATTTAATAATCAGCGAGCTTTTGTAAACAATAGCCTTAGAGGTGAGTTTATGAAAGGTGAAAAATACAAGAAAAAATATCAATTAAGCAAAGATACGGATTTGACGAATAAATATTTAACTTCCATAACAAATCCAACCGTTCAACCTGACAGAAAAACGGAAATGGGAGTACCTATCCCCGACACGCAAAACGTTGAATACTCAAAGGAATATGAGGAAGAAAATAAGTTATAAAAAAACGGCTGCCACGCAAAAGTGACAGCCGTTGGGGCGCACTACATAAAAAATAATTGCTCAAAAAATAAAGAAACAGCGAATTACTGCGTTAAAATTATAGCGCAGGCGGCAAGCCTTCACTATAAT
>ERZ1035032.2358-NODE-2358-length-10303-cov-3.762295_pt1 | contig 10303 bp, 9 predicted proteins | sample MGYA00520693_ERZ1035032 | MGnify/ENA primary metagenome ERZ1035032 (study PRJEB33766, sample SAMN09781740) | gut metagenome | biome: gut microbiome | host: Homo sapiens | place: Madagascar | study: EMG produced TPA metagenomics assembly of the PRJNA485056 data...
ATTTCGACTTGAAGCGTGTCGACTTTTTCGACACGCTCGGGAACGACCTATGTGTCGTTCCGAAAAATATGCAAAATAAAAGCGGAACGGCACATAGGCCGTTCCCTACGGATCAAAACAAGACCGAAATCCTAACCGCAGAATAAAACAGCATGCAGGCCCGAAACGAAATGTCAAATATATAAATCGGAGCAATGCATTAAATTTTAACAGAAAGGCATAAAAAGGAAAATTAAAATGATGAAAGATTTACGCAACTATTTTAAGCAGCTTGATTATGTTTTAATTGCACTGGTTGTTGTGCTGGCCTTGTTAGGCCTTTTAATGATAGCCAGCGCCACCAAATCGGCCGAAAGCAGCCGACAGATGCTGGTGCAATCCGTTGCCGTGGTGATGGGCTTGTGCTTTATGTTCATTATGGCGGCTGTGGATTACGAATCGTACACCGGCATTGAAAAATATTTATACATTGGCAGCATTTTGATTTTAATTTTTGTCCTTTTGTTCGGTAAAGGCAAAGACGAAACCGGTGCCAACAGCTGGATTCGCATCGGCGGCATCGGCTTGCAACCCTCGGAGCTTGTTAAAATCTCGTTTTGTATTACCTTTTCCAATCTGCTGGCTAAATCACGCGAAACCATTAACGCCCCCAAAACGCTATTAAAGCTTATTTTGCACTTTGGTATTGTGGCAGGGCTGGTCATTTTGCAAAACGATACGGGCACGGCGCTGGTTTTTTTGTTCATGTTTTTATGCATGCTGTTTGCGGCCGGACTTTCATATAAGTACATTTTTGCCGGATTGGGCGCTTTTCTTGCCTTTTTGCCGCTGGCTTGGTTTGTGCTGATGCAGCCCTACCAGCGTAATCGTATTTTGGTGTTTTTGAATCCGGAGCGTGACGCAACAGGCGCCGGGTATCAGGTTCTGCAATCTAAAATTGCCTTAGGTTCGGGCGAATTTTTAGGCCGCGGCTATATGCAGGGGCCGCAAAACCAGCTGGGTATGCTGCCCGAAAATCAAACCGACTTTATTTACGGCGTTATTGGTGAAGAATTCGGCTTTATCGGTTCCGTACTGGTGCTGCTGCTTTTGGTGCTGCTGATTATCCGCTGCATTTACATTGCCCTGCATGCCAAAAACGATTTAGGCTGCTTTATGGCGATCGGCATTGCCGCTATGTTTACCTTTCATACCTTTGAAAACATTTTTATGTGCATCGGCTTAATGCCCGTAACCGGTATACCGCTGCCGTTTTTAAGCTACGGCGGCTCCAGTGCCTTAACCAACTGCATTGCCATCGGTCTGGTGCTGTCGGTTTGGTCGCGGCGTAAGCCGCTTCGATTTTAAATAAAAATCTAATTTAAACGGGTGTTGCCGCAGTTTGCGGCAACACCCGTTTGCTTATCCATACACCTAAAACCGAAAATCACGCCGATTCGAGCTTCGTATGTCATCAATATTCTGTTTGGCAATGGCTTTTACCTTGTCTGTCGGTATTTTTTCCAGTTCCTTTTGAATCAGCTCGTAGCCGCTTTTTTTCGTTTCCTCCGTTGCGTAATCCTCCAAAAATTCGGTCAGCGTCATCAGTGCGTTGGGGTGACAGCAATTTAAAATCTGTCCGCTTTTGCAAAGGCTCATAAACCGATCGCCCGTGCGGCCTTCCCGATAGCAAGCCGTGCAAAAGGAAGGAATGAAGCCCATGCGCATCAACCAACAGACCACCTCATCCAGTGTACGCTGATCCGACACGTCAAACTGCTCGGTGTCGTGCGGACGCTCCTCCTCCGTGTATCCGCCGACCGTGGTACGCGAGCCGCCGCTGATTTGCGATATACCGACCTGCAAGGCCTTTTGGCGCACTGCCTCCGATTCACGCGTGGAAATAATCATGCCGGTATAGGGTACAGCCAAACGGATACAGGCAATCAGCTTGGTAAAAGTTTCATCCGAAATGCCGTTATCAAAGCTATCAGGGTCAATATCATCGGCACGCTTAACACGCGGCACACTGATGGTGTGCGGTCCTACGCCGTGCATAGCCTCTAAATGCTCAGCATGCATTAAAAGACCTGCAAATTCGTATTTATACAGCTCCAGCCCAAACAAAACACCCAGGCCGACATCATCAATACCGCCCTCTATGGCTCTGTCCATGGCCTCGGTATGATAGGCATAGTTATGCTTCGGCCCCGTGGGGTGCAAATACTCATAGCTTTCTTTGTGATACGTCTCTTGAAATAAAATATAGGTGCCGATGCCGGCTTCCTTCAGCTTGCGATAATTTTCAACCGTGGTGGCCGCAATGTTCACATTCACGCGGCGAATATCGCCGTTTTTATGATGCACGCCGTAGATGGTGTGAATACAGTCCAAAATATATTCAATCGGATTATTGACGGGATCCTCTCCTGCCTCAATGGCCAGCCGCTTGTGCCCCATATCCTGCAAGGCAATGACCTCAGCACGCACTTCCTCCTGCGTCAGCTTTTTGCGCGGAATATGCTTGTTTTTTAAGTGATACGGACAGTACAGACAGCCGTTGACGCAGTAATTGGAAAGGTAAAGCGGCGCAAACATAACGATACGGTTGCCGTAAAATGCCAGCTTAATTTCTTCGGCAATCCGATACATTTCGTCTATCTTTTCGGGAATTTCACACGCCAGCAAAACCGATGCTTCCCGGTGCGTTAAGCCCTTACAGTGCAGACCCTTGCCATCGCGCTTGGGGCGTGCCTTTTCTAAAATTTCGTCAATCAGCGGTATGTTGTTTTTGTTTGCCTCCGCATAGGCCAGTGTGTCTAAAATTTCTTCATGATTAATAAATTCTTCGGCCTTGGCCGATTTGGGGTTATACATTGCCATTTGGCATCATCCTTTCTTGCAATCAGATTTTATAAGCTTCTTTTTGTTCAGAAAATTGAAAAAAGCCGCAGCTTCCACTCCCACGCGGAAGCTGCGGCTTTGGCCGAACCTGTTCGGCAGCCGAAAACCGGCCGCTGCAAAACCTGTATGGTTCGGATGTATGCCGTGCATCCACTGCTTTTGTGTCAGCCGTCCGGGGCTTTCACATCAGGAGTGTAAGTTAAATTGTCTTTTACGCTTTTGAAAAGGCCGCCTTGGCCGTAATGCCTTCCAGCTTGCCCAAGCTGCCCGTTAGAGTGTTAATCACATCCTGCGGTGCATCAATGGCTATGCTGATAATATGAATCTGTTTGGCTCGGTACGGCAGTCCCATCCGCCCGATGATATATGTACCGTACGTATGCAGCAGTTCATTCAGCGCACCGACGGATTCTGCCTTTTCAACAATAATGCTGATAACAGCCACTCTTGTGTCCATTTTCTCACCTCTGTGCTCTTATTGTATCATATTCCATTTAAAAACGCAAGAGTGAAGCGATCATTGATACATAAAACTTGTTTGATTCACAATGTTGAGAAAAGCTGCCGCATGCCGCATTATCGGCCGATTGCATATAGGCGCATAACGCGATGGGCACAATCTTCCAGCAGTTCTTCGGTTTTTGCCATGGATTCCGCAAGGCTCATCGGCCCGTTTTGCACAGAAAAAACCGCATCAATGCCACCGCCGTATACATCACGGTACCCGTCTCCGATGGAGCCGGTCAGCGCAATAACGGGTTTTTGGTATAATTTAGCACGCTTTGCCACACCAACAGGCGCTTTGCCGAACAGGGTCTGCCCGTCCAGCCGACCCTCTCCCGTAATGACCAAATCCGCTTGCTGCAAGGCCGAATCAATTTGCAGCAAATCCAAAACAAGCTCAATGCCCGATGCAACCTCGGCCTGCCAAAAGGCCAGCAGCGGAATGCTTAAGCCGCCTGCCGCACCGGCACCCTTGGTATTTGTAAAGTCCTGACCGGTCTCTTTGCAAATCATCGCGGCGTAATGCGCCATCGATGCGTCCAGCTCAGCGCGCATGGCTTCATCAGCGCCCTTTTGGCCGCCGAACACGTGTGAGGCACCGTCTGCACCGCACAGGGGATTGGTTACATCACACGCCAGACGCAAGAATACGTTATCCAGCCGTTTATCCCGACCGCTTGCGTCAATGGCCGCAACCTGTGCAAGCCCTTCGCCGCCGGGGACAACCTCCTTGCCGTCAGCATCCAAAAAGCGGATGCCCAAAGCTTGCGCCATGCCCAAACCGCCGTCATTGGTGGCAGAGCCGCCCAAGCCTAAAATAATACTCTTACAGCCATCATCGAGCGCGGCACGAATCAGCTGACCCGTACCGTAGCTGGTGGCATGCATGGGGTTGCGCTCCGACTCTGTCAAAAGCGGCAGACCGGAAGCCGCTGCCATTTCAATAACGGCCGTCCGATCGTCCAGCAACCCGTAAAACGCCGTTATGTCACGCCCCAAAGGATCTTTAACGCACACATCTCTTTTTGTGCCGCCGCGCACCGCCAAAATAGCCTCTGCAAGGCCTTCGCCGCCATCCGCCAACGGAAAGTTACAAATGCTTGCCTGCGGATATACGCTGCGAATACCGCGCTCTATCGCTTCGGCCGCTTTTTGTGCCGAAAGGCTGCCTTTAAATGAATCAATTGCTGTTACGATATGCATGGTTGTATCTCCTTTTGCCTTTCCAAATATTCCTCGCGCGTCAGACTGTATAAAACATCGTCCTCCACACGGCCGTCATACAGCCGCCGCGCCTGCCGCAAAAGGCCTTCACGCTGAAAGCCGCATTTTTCAATTACACGGCGCGAACGGTCGTTTTCCGCAAAATGGTACACACTGATTAAATCCAGCTGCATCACCCGAAAGCCGTAATCCGTCAAAGCCTTGGCACATTCCGTCATATAGCCCTTGCCCCAAAAATCATCATCCAGCACATAGCCCAGCATACGGACGCGGTCATTCATGCGCTTATGGTCGCGGTGCAGACCGCAAGAGCCAATCAGGCGGCCGATTGCCTTCTCCCCAATCGCCCAAACCTCGTCACCTTCCATAAAATCGCGCAGCACACGTTCAGAGTCCGCAAGCGTCTCATGCGGTTTCCAGCCTGCATGGCTGCCCACATTCGGCTTTACGCACCAGCTGTGCAGCGCCTCCAAATCATCGGGGGCAAAACGGCGCATAAACAGGCGCTCTGTTTGAATCATATCTTCTGTTTCACAATTTGTTTTCATGCTATTCTCCATTTAATTTAGTTATATCGCCACGGATTTTGTTCATCTGCTATCAGCACACGCAAACGGTCACCAAAGCGCTGCGTCAGCTTCGCCTGCATCAAGCGGCCAAAACCGATTTCCGCACTGTAGTGATCAACCAGCAGAATCGGGAAATGGTTTTCAACCGCAAAGCGCGCATGGTAATGCTTAAAATCGCCCGAAATATACACATCCGCACCCAACTCATGCGCTTGGTACATTATGTCACCTCCGCCGCCGTTGCACACTGCCACGGTTTGAATGCATCTGTCCGGGTCGCCGGCATACGAAACATGCGGCAGATTAAACGCCGTTTTTGCGCGCTGCAAAAGATCCGAAAGCTTGCACGGCTCACGCAGACGGCCAATTCGCCCCAGGCCTTCCGCTTCGCCCGAAAAGGCAGTAACGTGCTCCATCTCGCCAAAGGCCTGCAAAAACGAATCACACAATCCGCCCGATGCCGAATCAAAATTGGTGTGCATGGCAAACAGGCCGATGCCGTCCCGAATGAAGCGCAGCGCCGTACGCTGCGTACCGTTTGATTCCGTAATCCGTTTCAGCGGATGAAACAGGAGCGGATGATGCGAAACCACCAGCTCTGCCCCTTCTGCCTTTGCCTGCTGTGCCACGTGTTCATCTGCATCCAGCGCAAGCATCAGGGTGCAAATTTCGTCCGTTTGTCCTTCAATTAAAAGGCCGACGTTATCATAATCCTCTGCCAGTACCTTCGGCGCTGTTTCTTCAAAAAATGCTAAAAGCTCTTTTAATGTAACCAATCCTTACACTCCTTTTGTACCTCTTGCAGGCTGTGCAGCCACGCTTCATATTCCTTTGCTTTTTCGGCCGTATCTGCCTTTTCGGCACGATGCAGGCCGCTAAGCGCTGCTTTGTATTTTTGCAAAAGCTTCTCCACCAGCCGGGGTAAAAGCGGATCGTGATTTTGCCGCAGCTTGCGGCCGATTAATGCGTCCTCCGGCTCTTGCCACGGCATTTTGCCGCGGCGCACCGTCATCACCGTGTAAATCTTGCTGCCCTCCTGCGCCAAAACCTCGTTTTCAATGCTGTAACCGTTCATAGCCAAATAGCGGCGCAATTCGGGTACCGCCGTCATGGGCTGCAAAATATAACAATCTAAAAAAAACGGCGCTTCTTCTAAAAGCTGCGCAATTAAAAGACCGCCCATACCGGCCATAACGGCCGTGTCCGCTTCACCGTGCCGCAGGGCTTTCAATCCGTTTGAAAGGCGCGTTTCGACGATACTTTGCAAACCGTAACGGGCAACATTTTCCTCCGCACGCTGCAAAGGCCCTGGCCGAACATCCATAGCCAGGGCGCTTTTTAAGCGATTTTGCATACATAAATAAATTGGTATATATCCATGATCCGTCCCTACGTCTGCCAGGCGCGCCCCATGGGGAACACTTTGCGCGATGGCATAGAGCCGCGGCGTCATGGCCGATTCAATACGCATAGATTCAATCCTTTTACAAGAAAATATGTATTCAAAATAAATTTATTCTTCGTGATTTTTCTTTCTGATTTCCGCACGTTTAATTTTGCCGCCCAGCGTTTTGGGCAATTCGTCCACAAATTCTACCACACGCGGATATTTATACGGTGCGGTAACGTGCTTTACGTGGTTTTGCAGCTCTTTTATCAGCGCATCGGACGGCTCGTACCCCTTAGCCAGCACAACCGTTGCCTTTACAACTTGTCCGCGTACCGGGTCGGGTGCGGCCGTAATGGCACATTCCACAACCGAAGGATGCTCCAAAAGCGCACTTTCTACCTCAAACGGCCCAATGCGGTAGCCCGAACATTTAATAACATCATCATTACGGCCGACAAACCAATAGTAACCGTTAGAATCGCGCCATGCCACATCGCCGATGTTGTAATTGCCCGTGCCGAGATATTTTTCCGTCAGTTCCTTATCCCGATAATAGCCGGTAAACAGGCCGACGGGCGGATTTTTGTCCACACCCATCACCACAATGCTGCCTTCTTCACCGTCCTCACAAATATTGCCGTCATTGTCCATCAACTGAATGTCGTACAGCGGAGACGGTTTACCCATGGAGCCGGGCTTTGGCTCAAACCACTGAAAGTTTGCCAGCATAACCGAGCTTTCACTCTGTCCAAAGCCTTCGCAAAGCTTCAGCCCCGTCAGCTCATACCACTTTTTAAACACTTCAGGGTTCAGCGGCTCTCCGGCAATGCAGCAATGCTGTATGCAGGATAAATCAAACTTCGTCACATCCTCCTGCAGCATAAACCGAAACATAGTCGGCGGTGCGCAAAAAGTTGTCACCTGATATTTTGTAATTTTTTCAAGCAAGTGCAGCGGCACAAATTTTTCCATGTCATACGCAAAAATCACGGCACCGCAAATCCACTGTCCGTAAATTTTGCCCCAGCCAAACTTAGCCCAGCCGGAGTCGGAAACGCTCATATGCAGCTTGTTTTCCTGTACCTGCTGCCAATATTTTGCCGTAACAATATGCCCGAGCGGATAAGAAAAATTATGCAGCACCATTTTGGGCATACCCGTTGTGCCGGAGGTAAAATAAATCAGCATGGGGTCATCCCATCGGTTTTCGTTTTCACCCGTCGGACGCGGAAATTCCGTGCTTTGGTTTTGTATCCCCTCTGCAAATGAGAGCCAGCCCTCACGCTGCGTGCCGACCAGAATTTTATGCCGCAGGGTTTCGGCCTCCGGCTCGGCTTCCTCTACCTGCTCTATAACAAACGGATCATCCACGCACACAATGGCCGAAATTTTCGCCGCATTGGCACGGTACGCAATGTCCTTTTTTGTCAATTGCAGTGAACCGGGAATTAAAACCGCGCCCAGCTTATGCAGCGCCGTCGCACAGACCCAGTATTCCCATCTGCGGCGCAGAATTAAAAGCACAACCATACCTTTTTTGATGCCCAGGCCGGCAAAAAAGTTTGCCGCTTGGTTAGAAAGACGGCTGATATCCGAAAACGTGAACCGTTTTTCTTCATCATGGTCATCGCACCAAACCAAGGCCATTTTGTCCGGTTCTTCCTTCGCCCATGCATCGACAATATCAAAGCCGAAATTAAAATGTTCCGGCACATTTACCTTATAGTTTTCTTTAAAATCCTCATACGAATCAAACTCCATACGAGGCAAAAATCGTTCCAGCAGCAAAACACTCACTCTTTTCTATTCTGAAATCATGGTTAAAAAAACGGTCGGTTCATCCCCTGCGCAACGCTGTCCGTGCTGATAGGTGGGGTTAAAATAGACCGAGTCCCCGGCCTCCAGCACAAAGCTTTTATCGTCAAACACAAGCTCCATGCGTCCGGAAATAACAAGGTTAAACTCCTGACCGGAGTGGCTGACCAACGCCGCCGGGGCATCCGTCGGATCCAGTGTGACCAAAAGAGGCTGCATGATTTTGCCGCTGTAGCGGAAAGCCAAATCCTTAAACGCATAACCGGGATAACGGTCAACCGTGCGTCCCTGTCCGTTGCGGACAATATGGTAGGTGTCAAGCTTGGCACGGGTACCGGTCATAATCTCCGTAAAATCCACACCGAATTTGTTGGCAATTTCATAAATGACACTAATGGGAATGTTTTTTCCGTTTTCTTCATATTCACGGTACACCGCCGCATCCAGGTTCAGTTCTGCCGCAAGTTCTTCTTGTGTGTAGCCGCAGGCCTCGCGCAGACCGCTGATACGCTGCGCCAGTTCCTTCAGTTCATTCATATCGTTCATATGGCTCACTTCCGTTTCATAGTTTAAATTGTAGGCATAAGAAAGCCGAACCGCCTAATGCCTGGGCACAGGTTGCAATGGACGGCTAAAGCTGCGCAAGCAGGGCACGGCCATCGGCAATTTCCGCGCGCGTGCGCTCCGGCGCGGGGCCGCCTTTTAATTTTCTGTCCCCCACGCAGGTTTCCATGCTGATAGCCTTGTAAATATCCTCTTCAATCAAAGGCGAGCAAGCCTTAAACTCTTCCAATGTAAATTCATCCAAATTTTTATGACGTTCGATGGCCTTAGCCACCATTTGGCCGACAATGGCATGCGAATCGCGGAAGGGCACACCTTTTTTAACCAAATAATCCGCCACATCCGTTGCGTTGGCAAAACCGCCCTTGGCACCCTTTAACATCACATCGCGCTTCACTGTCATGGTCGTCAGCATTTTGGTAAAGACGGGCAGGCACAAAAGCAGAGTATCCACCGCGTCAAACACGGCCTCCTTATCCTCCTGCATATCCTTGTTATAAGCAAGCGGCAAGCCCTTCATCATGGTTAAAAGCGTTGTCAAATCGCCATAAACACGGCCTGTTTTGCCGCGGATCAGTTCTGCCACATCGGGATTTTTCTTTTGCGGCATAATGCTGGAGCCTGTGGAGTACGCATCATCCATTTCCACAAAGGAAAATTCATGTGTGGACCACAAAATAAGCTCCTCGCAAAAACGCGACAGATGCATCATCAGCATAGAAGCATCCGCGCAAAATTCAATGGCAAAGTCACGATCGCTGACACCGTCGAGCGAATTGTTCGTCACCGCGTCAAACCCAAGCTCTGCCGCAACAGATGCACGGTCGAGCGGATAGGTCGTACCGGCCAGCGCACCGGAGCCGAGGGGCATGATATTCATGCGTCCCCGGCACTGGCTAAGGCGGTCATAATCGCGCTTTAACATTTCAAAATAAGCTAACAGGTGATGTGCAAAGGTTACAGGCTGTGCCTTTTGCATATGTGTATAGCCCGGCATAATCGTCTCGGTGTGCTGCTCGGCCAAATCCAAAAGAGCCGTCATCAGCGTTTTAACCGTGTCCAGGATGCTGTCTGTTTCGCGCCGCAGATACAGGCGCAAATCCAGCGCCACCTGATCATTGCGGCTGCGGCCCGTGTGCAGACGCTTGCCCACATCGCCGATTCGTTCAATTAAAAGTGTTTCCACATTCATATGAATATCCTCAGCATCAATGGCAAAGTCCACCTTGCCTGCTGCAATATCCTCTAAAATTTCACGGAGCGTTTTTTGAATCAGCGCCGCGTCCTCGCTTGCGATAATGCCGCAGCGTCCCAGCATGCCGGCGTGGGCTATCGAGCCTTCAATATCCTCCCG
>ERZ1035032.2360-NODE-2360-length-10297-cov-11.675454_pt1 | contig 10297 bp, 9 predicted proteins | sample MGYA00520693_ERZ1035032 | MGnify/ENA primary metagenome ERZ1035032 (study PRJEB33766, sample SAMN09781740) | gut metagenome | biome: gut microbiome | host: Homo sapiens | place: Madagascar | study: EMG produced TPA metagenomics assembly of the PRJNA485056 data...
GTGCAATTACTACACCTCTCTTAGCAGCCTCAGGGCCAACCTCAAGTATGTATTCAGCAAGGCCCTGTGTAGCCTTTGTAACTGTATATATATTCATTCTGTTGGTTCCAGCACCCATGATTCCGCGCATTCCGCCGGTTCCAAATTTCAGATTCTTGTAGAATCTGTCCTGGATCTCTTTGTCATCATCTGCGATACTTCTAAGCTCTTCCTTGGTCTTCTCATCAAAGCAGTCTGACTCAAGCCAGAACTTGTATTCGTCCATGTAACCCATCTTTTTTGCCTCCACCTTGTAATTATTTTTAGTCGCGACCGCGATCTTCGAACCTATTTTCTGCTGACATTTATTTGCCAGCCATTTCGTTTCTTACCAATCATCCCGTTTTACGAGAACATCGCCTTCACATTTGCTGCAAGCTCGTCAAGCTGCTCTGCCGCATCCTCCTGAGAGCTTCCCTTTACCCCGAGGTAGAACTTGATCTTCGGTTCTGTGCCTGAAGGTCTCACAAGGAACCACGCGCCATCCGCAAGCTGGTAATATATCATGTTGGACTTTGGAAGAACTGCCGCTTCGGATTTGCCTGTTGCGGCGTCTGTCTCTGTTCCAAGCTTATAGTCGTAGATCTTCTCCACACTGTAAGCGCCGACCTTCCGGACCGGATTATCTCTCAAAGTCTGAATCATAGACTGTATCTTTGCAGCGCCCTCACGTCCGTCAAACTTCATAGTCTGAACCTTCTCCTTGTAGAATCCATATTCCTGCCACAGCTCAACCATTCTGTCCCACAGAGTCATTCCGCGGTTCTTGTAGTATGCCGCAGCCTCGCAGAGAAGCATCAGTGTTCCGACCGAGTCCTTGTCCCTTGCATATGTGCCAGGCAGACAACCAAATGTATCCTCAAGCCCGAACACATAATTATGTTCGCCAGTCTGCTCGTAAGCTCTCATTCTCGATGCTATATTCTTAAATCCGATCAGGTTGTTGCAGTCACAGAAGGTGTCGTACTTCTTACATATCTCCTTGACCATATTGGTGATAACAACCGTAGTTACAATCGCCGGATTCTCAGGCAGTCTTCCGCTCCGGGATCTCTGCATCAGCACGTAATCACAGAGGATCGCACCGAACATATTGCCCGTAAATTCTTTATATTCATTATTCTTGCTGTCGTATCCATACATCCCAAGTCTGTCCGCATCAGGATCTGTGACGAGTATAAGCTCGCCGCCGACCTTCTTCGCCAGCTCAAGACTCAGGGCATACGCCTCTGCGCCCTCAGGATTTGGGGACTTTACAGTTGGGAAATTACCATCCTGAACAGCCTGTTCCTCAACGACATGTACATCCTTGAAACCAAGTTCGCTGAGAACTCTTGTAACAGGCTTAAGGCCTGTTCCGTGAAGCGGAGAATATACGATCTTCAGAGCTCCCGCCTTCTGAATCTCCTCCGGATTCATGACAAGCTTGTGAAGCTCTCCTATATATGCGTCATCGATCTCCTGACCGATCACATTCAACAGTCCTGCATCTATTGCAGCGTCCTTGTCCATAGTCTTAACCATGGAGAAATCTTCTATATTGTTGACCTCTGCAATGATCTCCTTATCCTGTGGAGATACGATCTGGGCCCCGTCATCCCAGTAAACCTTGTATCCGTTGTACTCCTTCGGATTGTGGCTTGCTGTTATATTCACTCCGATATTGCAGTGCAGATATCTGACCGCAAATGAAAGCTCCGGTGTCGGGCGGAGTGCATCAAACAGATACACCTTCACACCATTTGCACACAGGCAGAGAGCAGTTTCAAGCGCATACAGCGATGCATTGTTTCTGTTGTCAAATGCTATAGCTGCCGACGGCTCTGATATTCCGAGCTTTGCCAGATAATTTGCTATTCCCTGTGTCGCCATGCGGACTGTATATATGTTCATGCGGTTTGTTCCCGCTCCCATCACGCCTCGTAGTCCGCCTGTTCCAAATTCCAGATTTGTATAGAATCTGTCCTCAATCTCTTCTGCATTATCTCTGATACTGATAAGCTCTTTCTTTGTGTACTCGTCAACCTGGTCACTGCCAAGCCACATCTCATATTTCTGTTCTGCATCCATACTTAGATCCCCCTTTTTCCCAAACTACTAATCCCTGTTATACCGATGTATATTCAACGCACATTCTCTTGTCTTATGCTTGTTTTATGCTTGTCATATGTCGTTTTTGTCGCAAAGCACTGTCTGACCAGCTTGTTTTCGCACATTTTGTTTAGTTCTTTTTTAGCTAATTTTACTTAATTAAATATTAGATTAATGTGTTTTTAATTTCAATATTTAATCTTGCGTTTTATATCATTTTATTGCGCAACGCAAAAAATTCTCCCCAGACAGCCTTTTTGTACTGTCCGAGGAGAATTTTGTATCTTTTTCCAGAAAAACACCGCTCTCTGCGATAATTTTATCGTTATCAATTACCCAGCAAATTACTTCGCAAATTATTCTGCAAGCTTATTGAGCTTCTCAACAAGTGCAGCCTGAAGAGACTCAAGCTTTGCATCGGCATCCTCAAGGCTTGTTCCCTTGATTCCATAGTAAAGTTTGATCTTTGGCTCAGTTCCTGATGGCCGTACGCATGCCCATGCGCCATCCTCAAGGTCATAGTAGAGAACGTTGGACTGTGGAAGTCCTGACTCTGTTACTACTCCTGTGGCAAGATCTGTGATAGTATTCTTCTCGTAATCACGAACCTTGAGAACCTTGAGTGTATCTATCTGAGTGATGGACTCTGATCTAAGTGAAGACATGATCCTTCTTATCTTCTCTGCTCCCGTAACACCCTTGAGTGTTATTGTGTAGAGGCCTTCCTTGTAGTATCCGTACTTCTCATAGAGATCGAGCATGTGATCCCACAGAGTGATTCCCTGGCTCTTGCAGTATGCAGCAGCCTCGCAGAGACACATAACCGCAACCGGAGCATCCTTGTCTCTGGCATATGTTCCAACCAGGCATCCGTAGCTCTCCTCCATACCCATCACAAAATTGTATGAGTTATTCTGCTCGAAAAATTTTATCTGTTCACCGATGAACTTAAAGCCTGTGAGAACCTCAATGAGATTTACATTGTAATCTGCCGCCAAAGGGTCAGCCATATTTGTAGTTACAATAGTCTTGACCATCGCCGGATTCTTCGGCATAAGACCGCATTTTGCTCTCTCTCTGAACTGATACTCGGCGATTATAAGTCCTGACATATTTCCTGTAAATGGCATGTATCTGCCAGTCTTTGTATCAAGCGCGTATATTCCAAGACGGTCGGCATCCGGGTCTGTCGCAAGAACGATGTCCGCATTTTTCTCCTTTGCCAGCTTAAGTGCAAGCTCAAATGCCTTTGGATCCTCCGGATTTGGATACTCAAGTGTTGTGAACTCAGGATCTGGAAGCTCCTGCTCAGGAACAATGTATACGTTCTTGAAACCAAGCTCGGACAGAACTCTCTTTACAGGCACAAGACCTGTTCCGTGGAACGGTGTGTACACGATTTTGATATTCTCCGACTGTTCCTTGATGATCTCCGGATGGATGATCTGCTTCTTGAGTTCCTCCATATATGCGTCATCTATCTCTGCACCTATGATGGTAAGAAGTCCCTTATCTAAGGCTTCTTGCCTATCCATAGTCTTTACTGCGTGGAAATCTGTCACAGCCTTGACTTCTGCAATGATCTCTCTGTCTTTTGGCGCCGTGATCTGTGCGCCATCCTCCCAGTACACCTTATAACCATTGTACTCAGGTGGGTTGTGACTTGCTGTTATAACGATGCCGGCTGTGCATCCAAGTTTTCTGACTGCATACGAAAGCTCCGGTGTAGGTCTGAGCGACTCAAAAAGATAAGCCTTGATTCCATTTGCACATAGGCAGAGAGCAGCCTCAGCGGCAAACTCCGGTGAATACTTTCTTGAATCATACGCTATTGCTACGCCCTTCTCCTGGGCATTCTGCTTTACTATAAAGTTTGCAAGTCCCTGTGTTGCCTTACGAACAGTGTAGAAATTCATTCTGTTTGTTCCAGCCCCGATAACCCCACGTAGTCCACCGGTTCCAAATACGAGATCACGGTAGAATCTGTCTTCGATCTCGGCGTCATCGCCAGCTATAGCTGCAAGTTCTTTCTTTGTGTCATCATCGAAATAATCATCTGTCATCCAAAAATCATATGTGTCTCTGTAACTCATTTTAAACTTCTCCTTTTATCCGACGTCTTCTAAATTTTAAGGAATCCCAGCGGATCTCCATCCGAGAGAAAATGTGTCATGAGGTATGCTCCCCTGAGGGATACCTGTTCCTCTGTCAAGATTCTCCTGACCTCAGCGCGGTCTGCCAGTATGACCTGAATGTCCTCTGTACTCTCCTTGCTGTCAAGATTTGGTTTTCCTGTCACCGTGCCAAATACTGCGCAGCTCATCTCATCTGTAAATCCCGGTCCCATATAGAACGGTCTTCTGTAGAGCTCTGCCCCGCCCTCATATACTTCAAGGGAAAGCCCAGTCTCTTCCTTCATCTCTCTTACCGCCGCCTGTGCAGGAGTCTCATCTCCATCCACAAGTCCCGCAGGAAGCTCATATATGTACGCATCAAGAGGATATCTGTACTGTTTGATAAGTACAAGCTTTGGCTCATTCTCAGTCGTCACGCCATATATGACTATACCCTCCGGTCTTACATCATGAGTCTTCATCTTTATATTGTTTTCTTTATTCCTTGAAGCAAAGTAATAATTGAAGTCTTTTCCATCTGTGTCAACCGCATCTATATGATAAAGGTTGAGGAACGGATTATCCGTAAGTTTCTGCACATCTCTGTATTTCTCTTTCACTCCATCGCTTCCCTTCTGTGTATTTTAATGTATTCAGCCGACCATACATTCGCAAAACCGCACGGTTCCCGTGCTCTTTCGCTGCTGCGCAGCTGAATATTTACCTTTATTCAAAATTAGCACAGTTTTCATAATATATCAAACTATTTTTTAGGTAATTTTATCATTTTTTAGCCATTTTTAATGTTTTTTAATATACTTGCAACATTTTGCCATATTTTCTCAAGTCAACCCACCATTCGACAAACTTTTTTCGCTGGCACGATCCTAACTCACCACTTGTACAAATAAAATCCGGACATTTTAATCTGCCCGGATTCTACATAACATTATGCTGTTTATATTCTACTGATCATCTTCCGATATCAGTTGATATTCTGCATCTCTCAGCCTGCAATAATAAAATGTCTGTCCAGCCTCTTCTGTGTAAGTTTCAAATACTCCCGTCACTACAACCTGGCTCTGATCCGCCGGGTAATCATCTGGATATACGGCATCTCCACCGAGTTTATATTCTTATCTCCTCATCACTTTCCCTGCTATACTGTTAAATGCAAATATAACCATATCGCATGCAACGATCGTAGATCCTACCGGTGTTGAAAATAATATAGATACCAGCATGCCGGTCAAAGTTCCCACAACTGACAGTACAGCCGAATATAATACCACTGACCTGAAGCTATACATAACTCGCATTGCCGAAAGTGCAGGGAATACCAGAAGTGCCGTGATGAGCAGGGAGCCCACCAGGTTCATCGCAAGCACTATTATCACAGCGATTATCACAGCTAGAGCCAGATTATATGCCCCTGCATTTTTCCCGATTGCCCTTGTAAAGCTCTCATCAAATGTGACCGCAAATATCCTGTTATAGAACAAACAGAAAAACACTATTACACATATTGACATCACTATACACAGCCACACTTCTCCCATTGTCAATGTAAGTATTGAGGTTGAACCAAACAATGTAGAGCACACATCACCAGATACATTCGCTGACGTGGAGAACAAATTCATTATCAGATAACCGACAGCAAGAGCTCCGACGGACATCATAGCTATAGCTGCATCGCCTTTAAGCTTTGCATTTTGCCCTGACATAAGTATGAGAATTGCAGCAGCCACAGTCACCGGCATGACTATGACCGTGTTATTTGTCAGTTTCAGGACTGAGCCTATAGCCATTGCACCAAATGCTACATGAGAAAGGCCATCACCAATAAATGAGAATCTTTTAAGAACCAATGTTGCACCAAAAAGTGACGAACACAAAGCTATAAGAACTCCAACGATAAGCGCATACCTGACAAATGGATACTGCATATAGTAAGTTAATTTATTAATGAGCTGCACTTTGTCCACCGCCTTTCTCATATTCTACTGAAATGATATCCCAATATCTGCTGTTCTTATATTCATCTCTGCTACCCCAGAACGAGCCTCCATGATGCATATGAAGTACATGTCTGGCGCAATCTATTGCCCTCAGATCATGTGATATCATGATCACTGCCACACCATTTTCATTTAACTGCTGTATCATCTGATAGAACTGGGCCGTTGCGACTGGATCGAGGCCAGTTACCGGTTCGTCAAGCAGAAGAAGATTCTCAGTTGCACACAAGGCTCTCGCCAGAAGGACGCGCTGCTGCTGTCCTCCTGACAAATGCCTGTAGCATTCCCTGCGTATATTCCATATCCCAAGTCTTTCAAGCTGAGATTGTGCAAGCTGCTTTTCCTTTCTGCCATAAAAAGGACGCGCTCCACACTTAGTCAGTGCGCCCGACAAAGCTACCTCCCATACAGTCGCAGGGAAATCCTTCTGCACAGGTGTCTGCTGCGGCAGATAGCCTATATCATGCGATGTCAGATCATCGCCAAACTTTATCTCTCCTGAAACCGGTTTCAGCAGCCCAAGTAAAGTTTTTACCAAGGTACTCTTTCCCGCTCCGTTCTCTCCAACTATACAGAGATAGTCTCCCTTGTCTATACTGAAATTAAGACCTGACGCAACTGATCTTCCGTCGTACCCGACTGCCAGGTCTTTACACGTTATATATGACATTTGTTTTCTCCTATTCCTTTAAACATCAGTCCATCTAGTTAAGCCGCAATTAATTTAACGCCTGAGACAGTACATTCAGGTTATCTTCCATCATGTTCAGATATGTCTCTCCATCAGCCACATCCTCTGCGGTTACAGACTGCATTGAGTTCATTGTCAGTATCTCCTGATTCTTTGACTCGGTCGCATTCTTTATCGACTCTGCTATATTGTGATCCGCGCCCTCTATCGTCAAAATAACCGGAAGCTTTAACTCATCCACCTTATGCGCAAGGAATGTTATTGTCTCAAAGCTTGCCTCCGACTCAGCACTGCATCCCACAAATGTAGCATAGTAAGTAAGCCCATAATCATCCGCCATATATCGGAAAGGGAATCTGTCGCCAAACAGAATCGCCTGACGTTTTCCCTTAGATATAGTAAGCGCATATCTTCCGTCAAGATCATTGAGCTTATCCACGTACTTGCCTGCATTCTCCACATAATCTTCCTTATTTGCCGGATCAATCTCCTGTATATTTTCAGACAAAGCATCAGTAAGTGTTACCGCATTTCTCAATGATAGCCACACATGCTCATCATTCTCATGCCCTTCCCCTTCTTCGGTTTCCTCTTCCTCCTCTGCCTGCATGCCTGGAACTACCTCTTCGACTTTGACTGCAGTTCCCAAAACGTCAAGCATGTTTACAACCTTCATATCCTTATTAGTCGCTTCTTTCAGGGCACTTTCCACCCAGCCGTCAGACTCACCGCCAACATACACAAACATATCTGCGTCAGCTATCTTTGCTATATCCTCTGCAGTTGGCTGATAGCTGTGAAGATCCGTGCCCTGATCAAGCAGCATAGTAAGCTGAAACTTGTCGGAATCATCGCCTATAATATTGCGGATCCAGTCATACTGAGGAAAAGTCGTACATACAATGCTATATGCCGCAGCATTTGCCGCATTTTGGGGCACACTGCCCCCTTTCTGATCAGAATCTGCTGCCGTCCTTGATGCTCCGCAGCCACAAAATGCTGAAACAATAAGTACCGATGCCATAACAAGGCCAAATATTCTATTTTTCATAATGATCAATAAACCTCCGAATTGATTGATAAAATTGACAGGCATATTTTGATGCCTATAATTGGGTAAATTTAATAAACTGCCTCTAGATCAAAAAACACCAATAATAAGCATTCGCCATTATCTTTAGATGTATTTCCAGACGCAATTCTCAGTCAATATCCATACTTTAAATCAATTCAGTAATTCCACCTTCAGGGAAACGAGCGTATCGGTACAATACTCGTGGGTATACACCAATACAACTCCAAGTGTGAACACACTTAAGAACGCCAAGAACATTGGCGTAGTTGACATTGTCTTTATATTTGAAAGGAACTGTGCAGCCTGCTGCAAATGCATACATATAGGACATTCCTGCCCCGTACAGTCATGCTCCACATTACGCGCAATATAGCCGTAAGAGAAAAGTACTCCTGATACAAAGAACACTATAAGAATCCATGACATTATTCTCTTTTTACTCATTCTGCACACCTCCTTTTCATGTTTAGAAATTGGTGGATATATAGTTTTCGTTGTGACCGTAACGATACAGCCCATCTGTAACAATCCCATTTAGTTTAGACTACAGCGACTCCACAACGCCTCTGACAATCTTTGCAAATACCACATATCGACGATCTGTCGCAGTCAATCATAAATCCATACCTATCCTGAACTCCTTTAGCTATGTGATTCATGGTATCGCGGTCAATATGTATGACTCTTCCGCACTTAACACACTGCATATGAAGGTGTTCGTGACAACTATGATCAGCCTTTTCCATTCTATACATACTTGAACCACCATCAGCACTCTGATACTTTATCAATTTGTCCTGGGTAACCATGCGGTCAAGATTGCGATATACAGTTGTTGTATTCGCATCTATGCCATTCTCATCCAAATACACACTTACATCAGCCGCGCAAAACCCTCTGTCCTGCCTCTCAGTAGCAAATGCCTCTATAGCCTGACTTATTCTCGTTTTATACTCCCTCGCCATAATATTCCTCTTTTTCGAATTTGCAAATCATTTGCATTTTACTGTATAATAAATGGCTTTTAACTTTATGTCAACTCTTTTTTATCACTTTTCCATCACTACTATCTTGTTTGATATATTGCTGACAAATGGTATTTTGCCAATGACTTTATATACCGGTATGAACTCAGCCATTCCTTCTACAAGACTGTGCTGTTCTATGTATCTGTATTTCGGTATGATCTCCGCCAGCTTCTTTCCATTTGGCACGCCCCAGGAGAACCTGGCATGGCTTCCATGGATGGATTTCTCCTTGATATGCTTTGCCATGAACGGAGCCATAGTCTCTACGAACACCGTAGCATGAGTAAATTTCCTGTCTATTATGTCAAATATTTTCTTCACATCAGCTTCTGTGAGATACATAGTAAGCCCCTCTATGATGACCAGCACAGGTTCGCCGGCATACTCTACCATGTCAGCCCATTTGCCGTCCATGGCGGATTCCGCTATCTGGTACACCGGTCCGTCCTCCCGCAGGAACTTTGCCCTTACAGTCATGGTCTCCGGGAGATCAATGTTGTACCAGCCTTTATATTTACCCTCATTTCTATAGCAACGGGTATCAAGACCACAGGCGATATTCACAACCACAGCACCCTTATGCTTTTTCAGGTATTCTGATACAAGCTTATCAAGAACTATAGTTCGCGCTATAACTCCGCTTCCCATTGCCAGATCCTTGTCCGCCAGTGAAAAGTCATAATCCAGGCTGTCAACTATCTCTATGGCCTTGCCGTCATATATGGCATGATCCGGCTTTCTTGATTCTTTCGCCCTGGCATAGAGTGTCTGAAGCATCGTCTCCGGGACTCCCGTTATGTCTACCTTTGATCTGCGTACTGTATTGTTCTGTGTGCTAACCATTTTCTCATTTCCTCCTGCTTTTTAATTGTGCAAACTCATGAGACGTTTGCGTGCTTCACAACATGTCGTCAAGCGCAGCTTGATGACCTGCGCGCACATCAGTGCGCTTCCTCTGCTGGAATCCTCCCACTTACGTGGGCCCCTCCTTATAATGGAGCAAACGCATGAGAGGCGCTGCGCGCGGCGTTTGCGTGCTTCACAACATGTCGTCAAGCGTAGCTTGATGACCTGCGCGCACATCAGTGCGCTTCCTCTGCTGGAATCCTCCCACTTACGTGGGCCCCTCCTTATAATGGAGCAAACGCATGAGAGGCGCTGCGCGCGGCGTTTGCGTGCTTCACAACATGTCGTCAAGCGTAGCTTGATGACCTGCGCGCACATCAGTGCGCTTCCTC
>ERZ1035032.2367-NODE-2367-length-10273-cov-3.917303_pt1 | contig 10273 bp, 4 predicted proteins | sample MGYA00520693_ERZ1035032 | MGnify/ENA primary metagenome ERZ1035032 (study PRJEB33766, sample SAMN09781740) | gut metagenome | biome: gut microbiome | host: Homo sapiens | place: Madagascar | study: EMG produced TPA metagenomics assembly of the PRJNA485056 data...
CCTTTTTAGCTTCGGCAGCAGCGAGAATGTCTTTGGAAATGTCACCTGCCGCTGCCATGATTCGATCTTGCAGTGTCATCCGCGCCCACTTGTCTTTGAATTCCTCGCTACGAGCCAAGGCGCTCATTCGAGACTTGATGGCCGCGACGATCCTGTCGCCCTCATCGCTACTGATCTTGCGCCCCAGCGTCCCGCCGATGAGGTCTAAACATTCTTGTTTCATTCTCTGATCCCGTTGTTTCTAAAGACACACATAGCCGCCGTGCCCATGGCGGCCGTTTCTTTATTGGCTTGCGCGTCAATGTCCGCGTCCGTTTCCAGCACGTCTTTGGCCGTCATCTGAACGGTGTTGCCGTCGTCATCAATCCACTCGTAAACCATGTCGGGGTTAATTTCAGCGAGGCTTTCCACCTGAACACGGTCTGCGTTTTCAGAGAAAACAGACTGCTCATGTGCCTGATGGGCCTGCGCAAGCTCAACATCAGGCGCCTGCGTGACGGTATCAGGATAGACGTCATCAGCTACCGTTTCAATCATAGAATTGTTCATGTCTTGAGCAGGGTGCTGAGCTTCAGTGAAGGCCTTGAGCGTGTTTCGCATGCTTTCAACATCAACGGCGGGGAGCTCTTCGCGAATGCCTTTCGTATTGCCGCTATCGCGTATTTCAGCGTTCGCCTCAGCAATCAGGCGGTTTTGCGTGTCTCGGAAGATAGCCATAACGTCAGCAAGATCTGTCGCGACGTTTTGAGCTTCGCCAAAAAGTCCGGCTTGAGGGCCGTTGCCGGCCGCTTTCAGTCGGTTTTCTACCGCTTGCGCAAACGGCTCGAAGACGCGCCCGATAGCCTTGGCAGAGTTCTGATTTTCTGCGACAAAGCTCAAAATCTGCGCAACGGCGGGATTGTCACCAAAAATGTCAGCCTGACCGACGATGTTTTCGAGTGGCGTCCCGTCGATTTTTGCGTTGCGGATGCGATTGACAACGTCAATCAAAACCGGTCCTAGATCGACAGCGCCGTTTGATGCCTCACGGATATTGATCACGTGTGGCGCGAAAGCCGCCATCGCATTCAAAATGCGCTTGATTCCCTGCTTATCCGTATCGTCAGCCACCAGCGCCGTCAACGTGCGATCACGATAGGCTTCGTAGAAGACAGCCGCACGGAGTCGATTCATCGCCGATTCTGTCGGGCGCCCGTCTGCCGTGAGCAGTTTCCCAAGCGCATTGGGTTCGCCAATGTCAAGCGTGAACTGCCGCACGGTTTCGGGCGTCGGGGCGCCGTCTTCGTCAAATTGATACTTCCACGCATTGGCTCGGATGCGCGGGGAATCCTGCACCGCCGTCTCAAGCGCCGACTTTTCCAAGACGTTCGACGAGTTCGAGCGCTCGATGAAACCGGTGTCAACGGCCTCTGGCGGCATGATGCGCACGAGAACAGGCCGTTGCATTCCTGCCACTACTTGCGGATTGATCCCCAGGGACTGCGCGTCCGCCATCAGATCTTGACGATATTGTTCAGCCGTCCCGCGATTGTAGGCTTCCGAAAGTCCGGCCATTCGGCCATTGCCCGCAATCGCGCTCATGCGAGAAGGATCCGTTCCGTATCCGAGGACAGGCGTCCCGTCAAACCTATTTGAACGAAGCACGGAATCGGCCTCGACAACGGCGTAGCTCATGGGGATTCTTCGACTGCCGTCCGCAACAATTTCCGTCCGCCCCACGTACCGAGAATCGGGCATTGCTCCGAATGAAACAATCGGCGCACCGGAGTCCGTCGTTCGGGAGATGGAAAGGCGCGTGTAATCGGGCGATGCCGCGATAGCGTTCATCTGCCCGATAGAAACCGCCCCCGTTCGGTCACGATTCTGCAAAACGACAATCGTGCCCGTGTCTCCGATCATGAAAGATTTCGCGAAAGCGTTCTGCGATTGCTCAACCGCCGCATCGTTCACGGGGACATTCTTCATCTGCTGCGCAACGTCCGTCTTTTCGCCGGTGTTGATCGCCTGCGCCGCCTGCTGCTGGGCGCGAACCGCCGCCGTGTAAACGTCAGTCAGCGAGTTGTTTTTCAGCGGAGCGGTGACTTTTTGGTTATTGGTTCGCTGAGCCTGAATGACGCGGGCGGCGGTCACTTGCGCCGCCTTCGGGCGGAAGGACGCCATTTTGGTTTCGGCCTCGTACATGCGATTAAGCACCTGCCGAACTTCTGGCGAAAGGTCGGGAAGCTCTTCGCCGAACTGAGATTTGTAGCGGGCTCCGATTTCCTTCTTTGCCTCATCGTTTCCAGCGCCTTCGCCAAGGATGTCGCGGTACATGCCCATCAACCACGAGGCAAAGCGGCGGAACATACCCTGAAGATGGCCGGCGGGGTACTTTGCCTTCGGCAAGATAACGTTCAGTCCACGAGGCAAAGCGTTCTTGCAGTTTGGCTTTTTTTTCAAATGGCAGTGCGTTGTACTCCTCAACAGACTTAAGACCGAACGCTTTCAAAAGCGAGCCGATATCCGCCCGAGCCTCAGGCGAAATGTTTACATCTGCGGCATGGGCAAAGAGATTCGTCAAATACCAATGCGAGTGTTCGTGCGAGAAGGTGGAGAGGTTCGCGTTCGGTGTAAGTTTGATGGTGTTCGTCTGCGGGTTGAAGGAACCGCGGATTTCGCTTTCACCCATGCCATGCTGAAACAGCACGTCCCCGCGATCCAGCTGCAGTTTCTGTGACAACTCCTTTTCAGCCTGCAGCCGATTGTTTGTCCGTTCGCCACCAGGGAGAACCGTATCTTTCGCGTATGTGCGCACCTCGACGCCGGCATCCTCCAGAACCTTCAGCACTTCCGGCGAGGTCCCTTCAGGCACCACCGCGCCCGCAAACTCGCTCAAGCCTACTGCACGCTGAGGCTTTGCCTCAAAATAGTCCGTAAGCCCCTTTTGCACGTCCGTGAGAATTTTCACACCGGAGCCCAACAGTTCTGACGGGAAGCCTCCCTTCGGCTCCTTGAAACCGTTTTTAACGAGCGCAGCGCGGACTTTTTCAGCCGTCGGTTTTCCCTTCGCAGAATCGGCCAACGCCCGCATCGCATCGTCCATCGCTGCAAAGGTATCCTTGTAGCCGTAGAAGTCTGCCGCCAGACTTCTGAAGTTACTCATTGCGGCATCAATGCTCTTGTTAGCCTCATCAGCCGTCGCCGGATCAACCACCCTTTCGCGATTCGCTTGAATGCTTTCTACTGACGAGAACTTCTTCGAGGCCGCGGCTCGAACCTTGCCCGGACCAAACGTCATCGTGTCTTGCGTGTTTTTTGCCACGCGCCTCGTCATAGCCTTGACGACGTTCTGTAGTGTCACCGGAACCAGTTTGCCGCCGACCTTGATTCTCGGCTCACCAAAAAGGCCATTCGTCTTTTTAGCAACCCAAGCATCAAAGCCTTCCGAGTTATTCTCAAAGACCTCGCGAATTCGCTTTTGCGTCGCGTAGGAATCAATCTGCGGCTCCGTCGGCGATTTGCCAATCTTCTTAACATTGTTGATCAGGGTATAAAGATAGGCATCCACCAAACGACCGCCGTTGCGAATCTTGTCGGCATTCCGCTTCTGAACGCGAGTCGCCTTATCGCCAAGCGCATCAACCGCCTGCACGTACGCTTCGTTGTAAGCCTGCATTGAACCTGCCACATCGAGCGATTGGTCGGCATCAATCTTTTCGAATTGCGGAAGCAACAGATGTTCAAGAGGCGTCCCGGCGTAGGGCTGCTGATAAACAGGCTCAACCTTGATGCCCTTCTCGTCAAGGAACATCTTCTGCGAGACAACCGAGGTACGGAACCGCCACATAAAGTCGTCACGGTCTGGGCTATCAATGAGCGACCTCATGGTATTGTCCATGCCGCCGCGGAAAAACCGCTCAGTCTTCCGATATTCCTGCCGTAGAGACTCGGCCTTCTTCTTATCAACGGACTTTCCCCACTCAAACGCGGGGAACGTATTCGTATAGGCGTCCGCGCTGTAAACCGGCGTTCCTGTCGCGGGATCAATAAGCCCCTTTGTCCCGATCAGGGTAATGTCGCCAAAACCGGAATAACCAGAATTCACCTTCGTGATGCCTATGGACGGAACGGCCAATCCGCCGAGTGCGTTAGCCTTCAACAAATTGTCGGCATCGATATGGTGCACCGCAACGAGCAAATCAGTCGGTTGAGTCGAAGTATCGTGAGCGGTTTTTCCTCCGATCTGATAGAACTCCTGCGGTTCGTAGTACGCTGCCCCTTCGGCACGATAGGAATCATCCACCGAATCAAACGCCCCGCGTTGATCTTCGCGGACAAAACCCTTAAGCAAATCTGATAAACTGACGGTATCAGCAGACGACCACGCAGTAGGTACCCCAGCACCGGGGGACTGCGCGGCACCGGGAGGGACACTAGTAGCGTCTGTGGGTGCAAGTGGTGCTATAACCCCCTCCCCGCCTGCGGTACCAATTTCTTCCACTTCCACAGCATCAATGCTGTGCGTCGCCAAGCGCTCACCACCGGCCGAAGGCAAATAATCCCGCACAATCAATTGAACGCGATAGTTTTTTCCACCATAAGAAGCTGCAGCTGCAAACTTGTGGATTCCGCGAACATCGGGGTTTTGATGCTGGGTGTCTGCGTGAGATTCGATCAGCTTAGCGTCCGAAACAATTTGTTCGAAGTTTTGGACAATGGCGTCATACAAGCCGGCGTTTTTCTCTGCGAACTTAAACGGAGGTAACGACTTTTTGGCGTCGCCGCGAGAACCTGTAAGAACCCAGCCACTGTCAGAGTTTTTGACGCCTTCTGACAGTTTTCCTGCCAACGTATCGATAGCAGCCTTGCGCCCTGCTTCAGGAACGTCGTTCATGTGGACCACATTGACGGCTTCGTTTTCTCGGCCAATCGTCTGCGGCCCCATGTGCCATTCTTTACTCTGAGTCACCGGCATATTGAAGGCTTCTTTCGGCACCTCCGCAGACTTTCCGTCTTCCGCCCATACGATCTTTGCCGCGAAGTCCCGCACATTGTCAGGCTCAACTCCGAGATTCTTAGCGAGCGACATAACAGCACGGGAGTTGATTGCCGCCTGCACTCCGGCCTGCTCGAACGTGAACTGACTATTCCCGCCGTTAAAGAGCGCCGCGCGCTGATTCTCGAAAACCTTCCGCGCCGCGTCTTGATACTTTTGTGCCTTGATCTGCGCGGGACTGCGCCAAAACGCCCCGCCAAACGTCGCACCAAGTGCCGCACTGACGGCCAAATCCACGGCATTCAAGTCGTACTGCTCCGCCAGCTGATCGTAGTCTTGATGCTCAAGAATAAATTTAATGCCCTCGACTTCCGCCACGTTCGCCCCAGCGTTCACCGCCGCGCCATACGCCGCAGAAACACCGCGGCTTGCGCCGAGAACCGCAGGAAGCCGCATACCGATAGCGTTCATCCCGAATGAGACAAGGCCGGCGTTGATAGCCGTGCTGGTGTCAACGCCCTCGTCGCTGAGGCGATTTGTCTCGTCGATACCTACGTCAGCGCCGAAAGCCAGCGCACCACCGGCAACGCCGCCGACCATCCCATAGCCCAAGGCTTTCGGTAGTGTTTTTACAAGCCCGTACACAATCTGAGAAGCCTTGCCCATCGTTTCGGGATCGGCTTCAAAGTGAGTCTTGTTGTATTCGCGAATGTCGCGGGCGTTCTGCTCCATGATGGCCTTCTGCCAGCGCCACCAAGCGCGAGTTTCTTCCGTGCCCATGTTGGAGAGAATGTCGGCGCCGGTGTTTTTGAACGCCGTGATAGCGGAGCTTGCCGTCTGCAAAGCAGCGGATGGAATGCCTTTCCAAGCATCACCAAGCCCTGAAAAGACGCCTAGCTGAGTATTGATTCCGGGAAGCGGGCGCTCTTCGAGAACTTTGTCTTTCAGATCGAGAACAACGCCAGGCTCGTTGTACAGGAAGTAGCGCCGCAACCGATCTGCTTCAGCCGACGAAAGTTTCCGCCCGGGCGTGTAGACGTCTTGCCCTTTGGCGTTTCGAGACCACACGCCGCCCGTCACGCCGTCCGCGCCGCTGTAGATCGACTGATTCGAAAACGTCATGTGATTAGGCTTCTTGTATTTGTCGCCCAGGTGTCCGCGCTCGTCTTCGCTCATCGTGCCCGATTGCAATTCCTTCCACGCGCCGCGCAAATCGTAGTCGTAAACGTCTCGTTCACGATGGTTCTCCGTCGCCCACGCCTGATATTTTTCTTCGTCCTCAGGCGAGAGCACGGTATTGAACTTGTCTGAATAATCTTGAGCAAACGCATCGCGCGGTCCCTCAGAGTCGTTTCCCCAGCGACTGATACGAGCCGCCCTCATTTCGTCCTGAGTCATCGCACGATGACGATTGTCGTTGCCGTAAATTTCTTGGAAAAGCATTATTCAGCGCCCTTCGTCAAATCGATGGTATAGAGGTTCTGATCCTTGTCGTAAACAGGTTCGTCGTTGTAAAGGACGGAGTAGGTCACACTGCCGTCGGCGTGCACCGACTCGGTTTGTAGTGACAACTTAGGTAGACGATCCGCGAATTCGTCCGCCGTCATTACCAGCCCGCTCACGTAGAAAAATCTGTCTTTCCCACGACGAATGGTTTTCGCTTTTTCGTCAATTAGGTCGGAGAGGTCTGTCGAAAAAATGGCACTCGCGTCAACGCCGCGCGGCAACACAACCTTTTTTCCGTTATACGCGTCAACTTTCCCGCCGACGGCCATAGTTGCGGCGTCTTCGATGTCGCCGCCACGCCACAGCTGATAGGCCGCGACCCCTCGCGCGAGCTCAACAGTCGCCGCCTGCGCGGCCTCTGACGTAAAGAGCGGTTTCGTGCCGTCACGGGTTTCGCCGAAGATATCCACCAGTTGAGCTTGGAGTCCTGTTTCCTGCGCGGCATCGATCTTCACTGCCTTTTCTTCGATCTTTTGGAGCCCGCGAAGATACATTTCGCCGGCGGTGACGCCGGTTTCGTTGGGGATATCGAACCCCGACATCGCAATCGCGTACTTCTTCTCTCCGCTCTTGAGTTGATCGGCAACCATACGGATGCCTTGGGAACCGAGGAAATTGGAGAGAGACGTAAGCAGGCCGACACGACCGTCGATATCCATTTTGTCAAGAGTCTTTACGAGTTGACTTGCCTCGGCCTTAGACAAAACACGCTTGGGTGCCCCCCAAATAGAGGCAAAAGAATCCGCCGAATCAAGTCGGATTTGTAACTGCTGCTTGAGTTGGTTCGGGTTGTCGAATTGCAGCGGCGCGTAATTGGCCTGCCCCGTAGCGATTGCGGCGCCAACCGGGTCTTCGCGACGGAGTTTCACGACCTCAGTGGCCGCCTTCACTTGGGCGTCGTAGAGTTTCTTGTCTTCAGCATACGTAGGGGAGCCTGGCGTCGGTCGGGCGTTTTCCAAGTCCTGCGCAATCTGCTCATCGCTCATGTACTGCTGTCGATAAATGGCCGCGTTGGTGTCAAAGTTTTGTTTGTACTTCGAGTGCTCCTCGTCCGCTCTCTTTTCGCCATACGCCAACACAAAATCGTCTCGGCTGAGTTCGTTCTCGGAATACCCCTGGTCGGACGCTTCGGCCAGCGAGTTCCGTTTCTGCTCATTTAAGTCCGCCTGAGACGCCGCCCGTTTTTGAGCCGCGTAGGAGTACGCCGCCGAAAAAAGTTCAATCTTCTGCGACTGATTAAGGCCGTCAATGGCAGGAATGCCGGTACGATGCCCAGGCTTCAAGGACTCTTTAATGAAGTCTTTCTTGGTCAGCATCGTCTCGCCGACCGTGTCGGCGAGCGTCATCGCAAGCGGCTGTTTGGCCTGTTGCCACAGCTGAGTCCCGATCTTGGCCGCCACGTCATTGCCGATGGAGCCACGGTTTTTCTGAAAGTCCGTCAAGGCCGCCACAGCGTCATCCTGCCCCCACGTGCTGTAGCGCTGAGCCTGGGACATATCCCAGTAGCCTTCGCGCAAGGCTTTCGTCTGTTCCTCACCAAGCCCCTGCATTTTGGCAAGGGCCGTGATTTCGTCGTCAAGGCTTTGATATGACGCGCCGCAGTAGTCTTTGTTGCCGTAGTTTTGCCCGATGCTTTCCACAAGCGAATCAATGCGGGCTTTAGACGTTCCGATATGCCAGGCGTCACGCTGTCGCGTCATCCACTGCATCGACTGCCCCTGAGCCGAGCGGAGGCGGTCTTGAATACGGGGCTGCACCGCCTCGCGCGCCCACGGCGACAAGCTGCCGAGAATATCGTCGGCGTCTTTTTTGAGCCCCTGCATCGCGCCGTCGTAGGCGTCTACAGCGTTCTTTCCCTTCTGATTGAAGTACCCTGCATCCGGATCGTAGAGGCGACTTTGCACGGCATTCATATACTTCATTTCAGCTTCGTCGCTTTCGGCTTTGATGTTGCGAGCGGCGATTGTCTGAAGCGCTTTGCCTGCGTTTGTGGCGAAATCCTGCAACGGTTGCTGTGCCTCTTGCATCAGCTTTGCGTAGTTGATCGTCTGATTCGGGAGATTGGCAATGTGACGACCGGCCTGCCCGGAATCCACAACGGACGGCACGCCGCCCTGATACGTCGGAACCATCGGCATGGCACCTCTCCTAGTAGAGCTTGACGCCGTTGAAGGCGCCGTACTGGAAGGTAGGCGGAGTCTGAGTACTACCCAACATCGGAATCTTTACGCCGCCAACCTCGACCGTCGGTGTATTTTTGAGCGTCAAATAATTACGACTCCCCGACTGAGCAGTCTGCGACCCGTTGTTTCCAGCGTCTTTGAAAACGCCATTTGCAGACATGAGCATATAGTTAGTGCCCACCTGAGACGCCGTGTTGAGAAGGGAGGTAGTGAGGTTCAGGCCAACGCTCTGCTTTGATGCTTCCGCCATCAGTGCCTGCCCCTCGTAGTTTGCCGCCTGCATCCGATAGCCCCAGGCGTTTCGGACGGCGTTTTCCTTCATCTGATTCTTGTCCATTTCTTTGACAATATCAGTGGAGGCCTGCAATTCCGCCGCAGAGCCTTCGCCAACCGCGATTCCATTGGCCGCCAAAGCCGCTCGCTGCGACGACTTCACCTGCCCGGCATGCATCGTCTTGCTAACCGTCGCGGACTCATTAGATCTCAAGACGGCCTGAGCTTGCAGTTCCATGGACTGCGCATTGATTCGCGCAATGTTTGCTTGAGCTTTCGCAATCGAGTTCTGATGCCGTGTAACGCTCATGCCGCCAAAGGCGCTTACAAGACCCGACGCGGCCTGCAACCATAGCGTTCCGTACCCCGCCTGAGCAGGCGTGAGCCCGTCGCTTCCTGTCATTGTTGCCATAAAAATCCCCCTGATTATTCGCACCCTAAAACTAATCAGGGCGCATACGCGCAGGGGGGCTTTCAATGGACGCTTTTTACCACTGGCGACGGCGGCATTTCGAGCGCCTAGAGCAAAGTGCTAGACTATCGGAACGCGCCTTGCGCCGTTGAGGTAAGTTGCGAATAGTGGCAAAAACAGGGGCAAATCTAAAAAACCAAGACAATTACGCTGATATTAGTGTAGGGTTCGAATCCCCATGGGGACGCCACCGCCAAACACAAGGCCTGCACTCGCAGGCCTTTGTTTTACCTTCTTTTTTCCTAAAACCCTTGATCCGCGCGGCTTTTGGGGCGCTTCCTAACTTCCGCATACTCCCGACTACTCCCGACTGTTAACGGTTCAAAAGATCCAAAACCCGTATACTTTTGGTCAAAACGGGGGCAAAAAACAGGGGCAAGGATTTTTCCAAAACGGGGGCAAAAAATGGCGTCTCTTAAGGTCAGAAAACGCGGGGAAAAAGAATATTGGTACGCTCGGGTCCAGAGGTCGGGAAAGGCGTTCGAAAAGTGCATCGGCCTCAAGTCGTCGATCAGCAAGACGGAGGCCACACTTCGACTGGCCGACTTCATCCGTGAGGTAGAGTCGGGGGCCGTTGAGACGCTGAAAAAGCGTGTCACTTTCGCGGAGCTGTGGGAAAAAGCGCTTGCGTCCATTGCCGAGGTTAAGTGCTGGAAAAATCCAAAGACGATTGTTTCCTGGCGATTGTCCTTTGGCGTCTATGCGTGCCGAGCTTTTGGCGGCAAACCGGTAAGCGCTATTACGAGAGACGATATCGTCGCGCTACTTAAGCCAATCTGGGCGACGAAGACGGCGACGGCATCAAAGGTGCGCGTCCGTATGGAAACGTTTTTCGCCTGGGCGATTGGAAGCGGCTACTACTCG
>ERZ1035032.2370-NODE-2370-length-10266-cov-7.727843_pt1 | contig 10266 bp, 5 predicted proteins | sample MGYA00520693_ERZ1035032 | MGnify/ENA primary metagenome ERZ1035032 (study PRJEB33766, sample SAMN09781740) | gut metagenome | biome: gut microbiome | host: Homo sapiens | place: Madagascar | study: EMG produced TPA metagenomics assembly of the PRJNA485056 data...
TGACCACATCAGTCTGCAACTTACTTTTTAACGTATCGCTAAAATCATAGCAGGGTTCCAGATCCAGTACACGGATAGAGGATTTCACCGTGACTCTGTGCATATACCAGTTCAGAATGTATCTGGTAATAGATGCCTTACTGATCTCTTCATCCATCTGAGCTGCATTGCTGTTGTTTTTCTTTGCCAGGAAATTCTCATACTGAATCTCTTTTAATACTGCTCCGAAGGTTGCTACTTTCGCCGCAGTCCCTTTACAGTCAGTCAGGAAGTCAGAGGCAACATATGGCGTCGCACTGTCATCATTCAGATAAACATTGTCATATAAAGCCTCTTTCACGGAATCGCCCAAACTAAGCGAAGCTGCCGTCTGACCGTTCCAATAAGCATCTCCCTTTGAAGCAACTTCTTTGGCGATATTATCATCGGAAACTTTTAAGATCGTCAGTGCCATCTGTGTCAGTATCTTATTATTCTGATTATTATTCGGCTCCTCAGCCAGCGTTTTATTTTGGCTGTAAAATCCGTAATCCATGACCACCGGTACTCTGTCTGCATCATTCCGCTCACCGGTAGTATCCTTAATGCCGAATATCATCTTCGTCAGAGCGGTTGCTGCAGAAGTCATATTCACAGATTCCGCTGCATAACTTCCCCTGCCGGAGAGATAGATCAGATCCACATTGTCCAGATCTACGCCATAATAAGCCTGTTCCCCCGGATTCACCAGTTTCGCCAGTTCCTCCACTGTCAAAGTTGTCACTTCAATCTTCAGTTGATCAATCTCTTCGCCAGTGCCGGAAGGGCTGCCGCTCTCATACCGGCTGGTGCCGGACAGATTCAGGACCTGCTTCTTGAACCATTCTTTATTGTAGAAACCACCGTCATATGCTACAGTATCCAACGCATCTTTCGCATTATCACCGATAAAGTCATAGCTGTTTGATGCGTTGAAGCCTGGTTCTCCTCGAAGAGAAACCTGCATAGTACCACTGCTTTCCAGCACATATTTACCGTTATCATTTCTCTGATAAGAATCGCTCAGTTTGTAGTCCCCATTACCGCTGGATAATAACACTTTAGACACATAATAATCAGCGGAGGTGTTTTCCTTGAACTGCACAAAATAGCTATCCGCAGGAGTATTCAGTGTATAACTTCCTCCTGTTCCATCCGGATTTGCAGTCCAGGCTGCCCATAGATAAGGTGTGGTGTTGGCCATATTCAAAATATAGAGATTCTTGTTCTGTTCGGATGAGGAATCAGAAGCTGTCATTATCCTTTGTTCGGAAGTCTCAATGTCATTTCCGGATGTGCTTTGTACGCTGAAGGTCTGCATCTCATTACCGGATCCCGCTGCCGCGTCATTCCCGGATGCAGATGCTGCTGTTACCAGTCCAGAACTCTCCGCAGTCGTCACCTCTTCCAGATTTTCTGACGCTTCGGAAGGATTTTCGGAAGTTATGGCGCTGCTCTGGATAGCATATCCCTCAGGCAGATTGCTGCCATATACCACCTTACCACAGTAAGTGTATACATCATCCGCAGTCTTGGTATACACTTCCCAACCGACATAATCATCTGCCACAAAATCGGTGTTTTTAATATCGTTCATATTGCCGTCGGAATTTTCATCGTACGGAGTCAGTGCATATTTCGTCGCTGCAACAGCCGTCTCCGCTGTATCTCCGATGGTCATTTCCAGATTTCCTCCGGCAACATCGGACACTTTAGAAAATACAGGAGATACACTCTTTTTGTTCTCGTTAGAAGCTCCGGAAGCCTCGATCGTACTATACCGGTCATAACGTTCATTGCTGTCTCCCGCTACAAACAACCTATACACCGATTCTTTCTGTGTATAGGTATACTGACCGCTATTATCCGTATTTTTCACAAAAGAGCCACGGATCTCCTCAGTCCGGCTTCCTCCCTCTCTATAAGTGGAAAAGCTTACCGGACCATCGCTTCCTTCGAGATCCCCCAGACTGCTACTGCTGATCGCAGCCATGGCGGATATTCTCTCTGATGCTGCCGGAAGCTCCGAAAGCTTACGTCCTTCAGATACCGGTTCCTCGCCACCGATCAGGTATCCAATGGAAGCGTCCTTTTTAGAAGGTACGATCTCTAAAATGTGGAAGGTTCCGTCCGAAGATGCTACTGTATCCTGTACCAGCTTCTCAATGCCGGGCAGTGTCATCTCCTTTGCACTTACTTCCATAGAGCCATAGCTCTGGCAGACTCCGGCTGCCAAAGCTATGGTGAGGATTCCTGCTATGTACTTTTTTGTGTTGTGCTTCAAGTTCTTCTTCATGTTATCTCCAAAAGATTGTTAATGCTCTTTCCGGTTTCTGATACGATACATGTCCACCTTCCTCACCGCTGTCTCCCTTGACACGACTATCGCTGAAGGTCACAAATAAAGTATCATTCTTTTCCTCTCTATCAATATAGAGATGAATCATATAAGTAAATACCGTTTCATTTTTATCATTTACTCTGGTATCGCAGTGAATATTCGGATCAATATATGTTCCGGATTTTAGTGTCTCCGTTCCTCCAGCTACAAGGCTGCCTATAACCTTCAGTCCTTTATCACCAGTCTTAAATGCTCCCTGACCTGTTTCAAATCCATATAGATCAACATACACCTTCTTATCGTATACACCATTCTGCCATCCATCGTTCTTATAATCGTTCTTATTCAGATTATAATAACGATTACCTTCCGAGAAATAAAAAGTACATCTGGGAATCAACAGATATGTGGATGCAATTTCATTATCGTTGTCGTCAAAAGCTGCAAGTGTGAGAACATGTTCCTCTTTCCAGTTAATATACCACTTTGCATACACTCCGACTGTTTCACCTTTAGCCGTGGGAAATACGCTTCGTGTGGCTGCATAATCTACTTCTGAATCTGCGAATCCGGTCACTGCTTTATCTATGACTAAGTTGCTTTCATAATCGCCCAGTCCATCACTTGTAATGTTTCTACTAAACCCTACTCTCCTACTCAGTCCAACTTCGCCACCGAAATTATCCTTCACAGGATTACTCTGTGCCAGACCTTCCTCAATATCATTGGTAATCTTCCAGGTAACTTTACTCATATCTCCGGAATAATTTTTCAACGTACAAGTCACCATACTGTTACGTGACAGGACAAACTGATTACCGTCGATGTATGGCTTGTCTGAACTGTCAATGGTCAGCAGATTTGGAATGTCCACTGTTACTTCAGGATGCACTGTAATGGTAGCTGATAATTTTACAGTTGCACGTACTGTGATCGTCTTATTAATATTGTTGCTACACTTTAACAGCTGTTTATATCTGGAAGCAGGAGTCGTATCTTCAAAGCTATAGCCCTTCGGATTTGGGACTCCATCCTCCAATACTTCCCAGTTCACGATCTGAGGATACACATCATAATCCGCCCATGCAGTCAGACACTCCAAATCTACACTCCATCCCATTTTTTTAATGCCGTTCTCCGTGTAGGAATAAGGCTTCATTACATTTCGGATCAGTTCCGCCTGGAATTGTCCTGCTACCGCCGTCACTGTAACATACGCAGAATCCGACTTAGTTGTGTCCGCATTTGCCATACAGGTAACTTTCAATACCTTTACACCGATGCTTTCCGACTTACTGATATTCAACGTATTAATCAGGTCACTAACATTCGGCATGGTAGAAAATGTAGTAGTGCTGCCATCCGCATAAGTCACTTTCCATTTTACCCCCTGTGCCACAGCAGATTCTTTACCGGTCAGAGTACACTCAAAAGCCTGTGACTTGCCGCGGACTACCTCCACATCTTTAGGAGTTATGGAAATGGAGTCTATCAATCTCTCTTCTACTGTCACATATGCATATGCCACCATACTCGTATCTGCGTTTGCAGTACATTTTACCACCAGCACATTCGTGCCGATAGTTTCCTCATCATCTACTTTTAAAATACCATCCTGATTAATTGTACTCTTACAATTAGCCCCGGAAGCATAGGACACACTCCAGGTAACGCCCTCGGCAACTGCCTCTGCGTCACCGCTCAGATTATAGGTAAACTGCTGTATCTTGCCCTGGCGTAATGTTGCGCTGGGAGGATCAATAGTCAGAGCGCTGATCCATGCGTACGCAGTTCCGGTCTTCTCCAGGTCATTTCTAAGCTTAATAGTCTCTGCAATGTCATAGCTTCTGTCCTGGTAAGTGAAGGTCATATTCAGGATAACTTTCCGCTTGTCCTTCACCTGGCTTAAGTCTACGCTGAAGCTTGTGACATGCTCTGCCATAAGTGCCGGGGTTGCGGTGGTGGGATCTCCTACGACGAGATTGCCGTCCGCATCTGTTGTATTTTTCACTTCATAGAGGTATACCTGATTCGCAGTTGCATAATCCCCTGCTGCGGTTCCCTGCCAGCGGATCATATAGGTATTCTCGTTATTGACCAGACGCAGTTCGCTGACATGGGCTGTGGTGATCTCATTGCCGGCTGCATCCTTGGCGGTACTACCGTCCAGATCTACTGCTGTGCCGCTATGATCCGGTGTAAAATTAATATCCTTCTCCACATCAATGATCAGGTCGATCATCTGATTCGCTGCAAGCTGTGCTTCTTCCTGCAGGGTCAGCTCCTTATTCCCCCGCAGGTAGGAATTGTTGCCTGCGACGATAAAGGCGCCCACGGATCCTGCCACAATGGTCATGATTGCCAGGGACACTATCACTTCTACGAGAGTGAATCCTTTTTTTCCGATACGCATAGTCAACCTCCTTATTTCTTCAGGATTTTGCCGGTTCTGCCGACTATTGTGATTGTTATCGTTCTTGTTCCGTTGCTGATCACAATTTTCTTACAATAGTCCTTTACCACATCTGCAGCAGCGCAGGTCTTCTCTTCAAAAGCTCCCGATGCTCTGTTGAACACCAGATGCAGTCCATCGGTTGCGGATGCATAAGGTAATGTACCTTTTAATTGTGACAGATTGTAGGGAGTGGAATCGTCATCAAAATATACTTGTATTGTGATAGGCTCCTTCCCCACGATTCTATCCGAAACGATGTTTCCACCCTGATAGACCCGTGCTCGGTACTCGCCGGTGCTGCTATCTTGCAGCAGCACAAACTCCACCTGGTTCTGTTCTTTTCCCAGGGTCAGCACTCTTGCTCTCTCTAGGGTCGAAACGATCTCATCCGCACATTTTGCAGTTTTTCTTCCGGTGAGTGTTCCCACAGACAATCCGATGACTCCCACCACGATCGCCATGATGGCGACGACGATGATGAGCTCCACCAGTGAGAAGCCACCGTTTTTATTGTTTCTGCCAGTTCTCATATACGATCAGGTCTCCTAAATTAATATCGCTGTTCAGGTAGGTCTTATTGTTATTCTGCAGGTAACCTTCGCCGCCGATCAGGAAATCCACTACATGATATTCCTTCTGACCGCCGCCGGAGCCTGTAACCTCCTTGGAATAGGTCAGCGCGCGAAGCACTGCTTCTTTATCCGGTGTCACTTTCACATTCTGTCCTAACAGGATATCGCCGCCTGCCAGGATCACACCGTTAAATTCCTTACCATCCTGTATCTTCACATCGCCCGTCGCGATGATGATACCATTCTTGAAATCCGCATGTCCCGCTTCGGGATAGGTATAATCACCATATACGATGACTGCCTTGCACTCCGGATATGCAGTACTTTCAAAATACTTCTCTGTATCAACAACCAGTCTCGCGCCACGGACCACACCGGTAAAGCTTGTGATCGCGTCCGTATTCACCAGATTGCTATATACATTGGCAGCATCCGCTTTTTCGGAAGGAGTAAGCTGCTCATATCCATCGATCAGCTTCTTGCAGAGTGCCTTGAATTTTGAATCATCCGCTGCCAGCTGCTGCTTATAGCCGATGTTGCTCTGATCACTGCCTAATGTGGCATTCTGCAGGTTGCTGCTGTAACTGCCTGTAGCCTGATCCTTGTCGGCCATCACCACATTACCTGCCAGGTGCATGATATAGGCACCGGCACTCTGGTTACGGATCTTGATGCCATCGGTGTAGATGCTGGCATAGGCATCCATGGTACTCTTATTTACCTTATAATAATCCTGAAAATACCGGTTGGCAGCTTCTCTCCCCGCCTGGGTAGAGCTGTCAAAGGACACGTAATAATACACAATGGTGATCTTACTGTTTAATCTCTTATAAAAAGTACGGACACCCTGACTGTCGCTGCTACCGTTCGTAATAAACTTCGTAATGCCATAGGAAGCAAGGCTGTTACCGCCAAGCATCCTGCTGGCAGAATTAAAATCAACTGCCGTATTCCCCATGGTATCTGCCTGCTCCTTGGTCACAGGATTGGTACCCTGTTTTACCAGATCTGCCGGTACCAGATATGCCAGCTGATCACTTTTGACTGCAATAGACTGCCCCATCAGGATATCCTTGCGATCGGAGGCGTTGCCATTGAGATTTCCATCCGCCTCGGTGAGATTATCCTTAGCAGTTTTCGTGGCAATATAGGTATTGCCTGCCAAAGTCAGATTGATCAGGCCGCTCAAGTCAATATCCGTTCCGGTACCGTTGACTACGATAGCACTGCTGTCACCGTTCTCCCCGGTGCCGAAGCCTATATACTGTCCGGAATAATTCTCATCCACCAGACTGCCTGCGGTAAAATTATTATTTGCGCCGTCTATGCGCAGATCTCCCGCTACATAGACATCATTTCCCTTGAAATTCATATTCGCGTTGCCGGTAGATGTCGCTGCTCCGTGCATGGTGATCTTGCCTGCCCACAGTTCTCCATAGCTGTCGGATTCGAGTGTTGCGCCCTTGCCCAGATACAGTTCCGTAGCCGCTACCATACGCTTATCATCATTTTCCTTACCTGTCGGCTCTGCCAGGGTCAGGGTCACGTTTACACTGTTTGTATCGTCCTCATTACCCACCAGTACCTTATCCGCATAGAAGCTTCCGGCGATCTTCGCGTCGCTTAATTTGCCGCTCTCCGCTACCACCTGAATATTCTTCTGCGCCACCAGTGACATGCCGGTCAGTGAAGGCAGGCTTACGGCCTGTGCAAAGCTCATATCCGGCATTTTCACGCGGATATCCGTCTGGATCACAGAGACATAACCATTATCATTGGTATAAGTCACCTTTAATTTCTGAAAAGATAATCCGTCCGTGAACAGGGTAAGCTGTCCCTTAGGCAGATCACTCACTGCATCTCCGGAGCCGTTTGTGCCTGTCATCTGCTCGGCGCCGTCCACCATCTGTATTGTATAGGAATTGACTCCGTCACTGGTCTGCAACACTGTATTTTCCTGTACCTCCGGTGACAGACTGTCAAACAGTTTCTTCAGATCATAGTAATTTAAGCTGGCAGTATCACTGCACTGATACGCCTTCTGCATACTGCTTAAGAACGCATAGCGGAGCTTACTCTCCTTCTCGGATACGGAAGTGTCATCATAGTTCACCAGAATCTGCGTGTAGGCATCTCCCAGGGACGCGGACACCTGCTCTTCCATATGGACACGGATCTCATCCAGCACTGTCTCTGCCGAATAGAAGTTGTCCTTCGTCTGCTGGTTATTCGCCTTCATCTGATAGTTCAATAAGGACATATACATCAAAACACTGGCTAAAATGCCGATAAAGGCCATAGCTATGATCACAACGACCATTGCCGAGCCCTTATCGTCTGTCTGTTTATGTAATTTGAAGTCTCTGCCACGTATCTTCATGGTTCTTACGCTTCCTTCCGGATTCTCCTGTTATTCCGTTACCGTTCCTGTCATAGTAATGATTGGGCTGCCGTCTGCTATCTTATCCTCTGCATAGACCTTCACTTCCATGTCGTAAATACGGTCCTGCGCCCTGGCCGGTGTCAGATTCGTCACTGACATGATATTCTTCGCCAGTTCATAATTAAGTCCCGTTCCGGCCCCCGCGCCGGTCATGCTGGAATTCTCAAATACATATGCCGTAAGTCCGTCACTCTCGTCCAGCAGATTCGTGCGAATGGTTCCCGCAGACGTCTGTGTCGTGCCGGGGGTGGGCATCCAGCCTGGCCATGCTTCCCTCAGTTCCAGAGATATCCCATACTTACTGCGCATGGTATCATAATCTGTCGCTAAGACATCCCTCAACATATCTATTCGGTCCTGTCTCTCGGTCTGCTCCACTACCAGCAGATTCGTCTCCACATTGTCCGGGTTGTTGAACACTATCCGGTCTATAATGGCAGGTCTTCCGGCATCGTAATGAGCACTTTCCACACGAGGCTGTACACAGACAATGATATTCGCCAATTGATTGCCAAGCTCGCTGACATCATTCACCTGTGCTGCACGGCTGCGCACACTGTCTTCGTTGGAAAAAATCACATAATCCGCTCCCGTCTGCGGATAGTCCGGAGATCTGCCCGTTGCAAGGATCGTGGGATCACAATGATACGTTGTGGAAGCTGTGACAAGATAGACTTCTGTCTCCACCGTAGCTCCCGTTGCCAGCGTTACGTTGATCTTACTGCTGTCAATATTGATCTCAGTCTTCCGTGTAGTATGCTGAATGATATCTGCTGTATAGAGTCCTCCGCCGAAATAAGAATAAGCTTCCGTGGCGCCATCAGCCGCTTCACTGTAAACAGCATTCAGATTGCCCGCCAGGTTCTTGATATCTACCCGTGCCACACTGTTCACCGCACTGTATGCTGTGGGATCCACCTTCACCACTACATCATAAGTGCCGGAAGTGGTGGAATCGTCCCGGATCGTGTAGGTCCAGATGCCGGTCGTGTCGTCTTTTACTGCGGTATTGGTAAATCCCGCCGGTGAAGCACCCGTGTAAATATCCGACATTTCCTCCAGGGTATGTGCCTCGAACATCTCCATGACATCTTCAGCAATGGCTGTGGCATGCATGGTGCTGCGGGACTTGGCGTTCGTTCTGGCAGAGGTCACAAAGCTGTGCAACAGGGGCACTACAATGATTGAAAGGATCACAATGGCGATCAGAAGCTCCACCAGGGAAAAGCCTTCATTATTCAGTTGTCTTTTCTTCCTATGCTTCTGCATTGCGACAACTCCCGATTAATAAATCTATTAGTTCATGTTTCCGAATATCGTCTGTACACCCATGGGCATATCGGGAATATAAGGTTCACTATATACCTTATCCGTGCCCAGCAGATAATACGTATTCAGGTTCATATTGCCGGACAATTTTCCGCTATCACCGTTATAGCTGATGTTCACGCCCTGGATGCTCTGACGCTCCTGCTGATTGTAAATATATCGAACCAGCCCCTTAAAATCATCATAGGTGCATTCGATGCTGATACCCAGAGGCACCTCATACATATGAGTATCCCCATATACAGTTCCTTCTGTTGAGACAGGGGATGTAGTAACCGTGGTCGTATCTGTGCCGGACACTGCGGCATCCGCTTCCGCTGCTGCGGTATCCGCCGGTGCATCTGCTGTTGCAGCCGCCAGGGCGGAATTGTCTGCGGAAGCCTGTGCATCATAGGCCACTTCTGCAATCGTACCGAAAGAAATATTAGCGACATAGGTTCTGGTCGCTGTCTCCATGTTCTTCACCATCATAATACTGTCTTCCGGTAAAATATCTGCCGGGAAACTATTCTCAAATCCGGTAATATATGTCTTCATCTTCTCGGTAGCAGCCAGATAATCCGCCTTACGCTGATCCAGTATCTCCAGTGTAGACACCTGGGATCTTAATGACATATTCTGACTTTCCATAGAATCCGACAACTCATTAAACTTCGCATATACCAGGAAATAAGTCACCACAACGAGGAGGATCCCAAGTACCGCGATCAAAAGCTGAATTTCACTCTTTTTTACTTTCATCTCTTATCCGCCTCCTACTGTGCTGTGGTACCGGAGGTCTCTCCGGTCTCTTCTGTCTCTTCCGTCTCTTCGTTCAGATCCGCATACGTACCTGTAATGGAGAAAGTAACCACCGATTCTCCAATTTCATTCTGCGTATCTGTAATATTACTGATCTGTACATCGGAAATGCTCTTCATATTCCTGATATTCAGAATCGTTCTCGCCGCTGCTTCTTTGCCAGCGACAGACACGGACATACTGATTCCTTCCAGATCTGAACTGAAGCTGTTGGTCCAGAAACTACTGGGTAATATCTGCTCCAGCTCATTAATGAACTCTACGAGATTCTCATTGGGATTCTCGGTATACTCATACAGATATTTGT
>ERZ1035032.2373-NODE-2373-length-10262-cov-7.433134_pt1 | contig 10262 bp, 9 predicted proteins | sample MGYA00520693_ERZ1035032 | MGnify/ENA primary metagenome ERZ1035032 (study PRJEB33766, sample SAMN09781740) | gut metagenome | biome: gut microbiome | host: Homo sapiens | place: Madagascar | study: EMG produced TPA metagenomics assembly of the PRJNA485056 data...
GCTCGTTAGGGACTTGCACCCATTAGAATAAGCTCATGCCGAGCATACAAGAAAAAAGCCACCCGACGCAACGAAATACGCCAGGCAGCTCTACTAAAAAGTTAATATATATATATGTTTAAAAAACATAGGGGTGTTACTTTAAACCTCGTTGCTGCTCTACATTCTCTTCTTGATGATGCAACTCATAATTGCGAGAAGCAAGAGCATTGTTCTCATCATACTTTTGAAGAACAGCATTAGCCAGGGTGTTCAGTGGTACATTGCCACGCTCATAGGCATCCACGGCATTGTCTGAAATATTAATGACCATTGGCTTTCCATCGATGGTTGCAACCATCGAACTGCCTTTCATGACCGGATTTGAAATACGTTTGTTTAACGGCTCGTCAGAATATGTCTTGTAGGTCACAGCTCTGGAAGTTTTTGCATATCCTTCCTTTAGAGCAGCATGACCTGCATTGTTGAACAGGTTCGCACCACCAAATCCCAACAACAACATCTTCAAAAGAGGATTCTTGACGAACATTCCTCCAAATATAGCTGCCAAAGGCAAGAAATTATCTTCAAGTTTCATATTCGGATTCTTGCCAGTAAACATACCTATAAGCATATCTGGCAGCATAGCCAACACATAGCCCATATTTTTGGAAACATCACTAAATCCACTCAATCCCATTTGCTCCAAGGCATTTCCCCAACCTGCGGTTTGGCTTGTCGTAGCATTACCAGTGGGTGCTTGTTGTGGCTGTTGGCTATATGGATTGTAACCTTGACTTTGTGTTACAGAATTGGTACCTGTAGAAGATGATACTCCTGAAGAGGTAGCATGATAGGATTTTGTCTTCTTGTGATTTGACGCTCCTGCATCTATCGCATTGATCATAGCCATGTTTTTATCCCAATCATCCAAAGCTTTTTGTGTCTCTGACGAAAAGCCCGCACGTTTATTCAGTTGGGCGTGATGCTTATCGATTGCATCGGCAGCTCTTGCGTAGTCATAAGCTCGCTGGCTGACTTGTTGTATCGTCATCTTCTTACCACCAAACATTCTTTCTTGCTGTTGCTTCTTGGACATTTCCATTGCACAGGCATAAAAGGATGAAGCCAAGGCTCTGTTTTGTTTGGCACTATTATTTAACATCCAACCTGGTATTTTACTATTCTCTTTAAATGAAATACATTGTTTTGAGAAGTTGGATGATATTGTATTGAGCAGTTTAGTAGAGTTTCCTTTATTGGCTACCAATAAGGCATTGCTCTCTTTCTTTATGATAGAACTTGTATTTAAAGATGGAGTCTTGATTTTCTTGTTAAGTTGACCATTCAAGGAATTGATATATTCTGTACCTCCTTTTTTATATTGGTAGCTTCCTCCTTGAATCTTCTTAACTGCATCTTTGTCTCCAAAAACTAAACTTCCGTAATTGTCTTCGTCAAGATAGGCATCAATTCCTTTTCCTGCACCATAGATGGCTCCTCGTATAGCTAAATCTGTAGCCATTGTTTTTGAAACGTTTTTAGCAGTAAGTGATGCTGCCATTTTTGCAGAGGCTACTGCTGCTCCTTTTGTAGCCGCAGTAGCTATGCCTCCAACACCACCAGTAATTGCTGTGTCGATAGCAGCAGCACCGACATAACCTGCTCCAACTTCTAAAGCAGAAGGTTTATATAATTCTTCCGCTTTTTCTTTTACTTTATCCCCAAGGTCATCTTTCTTAGATGCAAGGTCTGCTCCAAAGCCGATAAGACTTTCTGAAAACATTTTCTTGGCTATATACTCAGCAGAACTTTGTGGAACCTTTTTTCTGGCAAGATGCTCTACTGTCAATGACTCATATCTACTATTCACATAAGCTTTGGCATACGCCAAAAGTTGCGCAGACTGTTTGTTGCCATATAGAGCTACAAGATTTCTATGAAACGCATTAACAAAGGTCTTGGTATCATGGTTCAATTTTCCATCCTTATTCCATCTTTTCTTGCATTGCTCCATCATATAATCTATAGTCTGTCCATCTTTGAGCTTTGCTTGCTCTTGGGTTATTGTAGAAGCCATGTATTTATTAAAATATTGGCGGATGCAGTAATCAATCTCTGAAAATTTTTGATATTTATTTCCTTGTGCCATAACTTAATCAATTAAAAACCTAAAATCTGTTGACGAGCTTGTTCAATCGCCTTGTGATAAGCAGTCATCTGCTTTGGATAGTAACGGGACAACCAATCGTCCATTGCTATTTGATGGTTTATGAACTGTATAGCTTGTTGACGAGTTATCTCTATAGACTTTTCGCCTTTGTCTCTACCATTAAACCATGCCTTTGTCCAACAGCGCAAACCAGAAGTGTCAAAATATACAGAAGCTTCACGTTCTACGTCATAGCTGCCTACATTGATAGCCATGTTTTCGAGAGGGTCAACTATCAATCCGTCTTCGGTAGCTTGATTAGAAAGTTTTTTTTTTGCTGCTCATCCCAAGTAGAAGGATAAATGGAATGGTTTGAAACCATATAACCAAGAAAGTCCTCAATGAGCAGGTTTTGAATTTTATCTGCCAATGGCGCACTTCTATTGGAAAGCCCTAACGGATTACCAACATTTGGCATCTTCTCAAAGAAATAATTCTTTGAAGATGCTTGTGTGAAGATATTTCTCAGGGAAGATTCAAAACGTGAAGGTGAAGTATATCTGCCTGTTCGCAAATCATTCATATAGCTCGGCAGATATTGCAGCATCATCATCAGAATTTCATCTTGATCATTGTCATAATGAGTATTGATGTTTTTGTCACCCAGCTTCTCGTTAGTAGGCTGCTTAGATATTCCCATCGCAGCAAGTTGTTGGATGTTTGCCCAAACCATTGAGAGAAATTCCATTGGGTCAAGCTCTTCTCCATCGAAACGAACACTGACATGTAAAAAATCACCACTTTGAGCAATCTCTTCACCTGCATTAATCATCATACCGTATTTTTTGTAGGCTTGGGAAATATGACCATAAGTAACTTCATATTTTCCGTATTTTGCAACAATATAATTATCGTGTACGGCTTCATTGCCCATGCCTATTACAATTCCTGAAGCTATAGCGTACAAAGGCTTGTTTTGTATAGCAAAATCAATTCCTTTATGGTCGAAATCCTCTCCTGTCGCAGGATTCTTTTGCTTACCATAGCCAAGTGTTATAGGTAATTCTTCTTCCTCTAAAAGCGAGAAAGGCATCATGAATCCACTTTCTGATTCAAGAAGCATGTCTTTATAATTCTTTTTATTCATATTTTGTCTTTATTCGTATTCTATAATAATGGGAAGGAGTGAACTACACTCCATTCCCAAACAAACTATATATAATGATAAACTATATGTTGCATCTAATGACAATCGACAACAAACTGCAAAAACAGTGAAAGCACACATTGTTCCAAATGCAAATATTCCTATAGCTTTTTTTTTCATATTAGATGCCTCGTGAGCGGACGATAACGTTTTCATCATCATCTTCTTGTAATGCTGCTGTATTTTGATAAGAAGGAGCAGCTTTTACTGCATTGGCACCAACTACTTGTTGGTTACTTTGCTGTGGTGAAACTTGTACTTGTTGATGATTATTGATATTTTTTAAAGTCATGCCACCTAACATTAAACTGGCAGCTTTACCAAGCCATCCAAAACGCCCAAACATCATATATGCAGAGGTTATAAGACCTAACAAGTCCAGTTTACTTACATTGCCATTAGTAACAGAGTTCAAGGCATTATTCATTCCTCCCATTACACCATTTACAACTCCATTTCCTTGACCCATCATTTGGCTCATTGTTGGATATTGTTGGGCTGTCGGATCTGAATAATAGCCGTTACCATCGTTTACCATACCATTGCCATTAAATGCACCTGCTATCATATCCTTGCCTCCTTGATAAAGATTGCCAGCTTCGCCTGCAACGGCTATTGTGCCGTCTTTAAGACGATAGTAAACGTCACCTGCTTCACCTACCACACCAGTTACCATCCCCGATAAATTATCATGAAGTTGTGGCGCACCTTCTCCTGCAATAAGTTGCTCTGCAATATTAACAGCACCTCCTTGTTGAGCACCAGTACCACCAACAGCTCCCAAGACTGGTTTTACAATACCATTCCCATTATAAATGTTGTAAGCAGCCCAACCTGTACCTGCTAATATAGCAAGGTCTTTAGAGTTTTTAATGGCTCCTCTGGCTGCTCTAAATCCAAATTCGGCTGTTCCATGAATAGCTCTGCCTGTTTTGTTCATACCATCTACTCCGAGCTTTCCTGCCTTTTTCCAGTTCTCTACATTCTGATACCACCTTTGCTTTGCAATAGTTTCGGCAGTATTACTACCATGTCCTATAATTTTTGACTCATTGTTGAGAGTATTGAACTTAGGAGTAAAATTTGATTTTGGTATGGTCCTTTCCCATGCCTTATATCCACTTTTGTTTCCACCCTTGAAAAGGTTGGAATAATGTGACTGCAATAGAGCAAATTCTTTTCTTGAATAAGAGGTGTTAGCGTGTTTCAAATCCCAAAACTTTCCGTTCTTATAGGAAAAGCGAGAAATATCTACACCAGAAACATTAATTTTAGGACTGCCTATGCTTTTAATTGCGCCCTCTGCTTTTCTCAAATCCTTTGCCTGTTTCATTTCTGCCTTAGAAATTTTGGCAACTTGCTCAACGGCTTTAGTTCCACCTTCGCCGAAAGCTTTACCCATGACTTTGCCTATTTTAGGCACAAGTTCAATAGCTGATTTCCAACCACCCATAATCTATTGTTTTTTTAAATTATTACTCTGGATAATGTATTTCCACAACGGCTCTTGCCTTGTGTAACTCTGTCTTAGGTGTTGGCAGTATTCCACCATTTACAGCAGAACAAAGCCATGCCTGTAGCCCGGCGTTCTCTGTAACTTCCGTAGAAGTCCAATACCAACAATCTCCGTTCAAGGCAATCGGTGTGCCTCCGAATCTCTCGATGATGGGATTTATCTGCCTTGCAGCAGCTGCAAGTAACCGCTGCTCTGCTACGCTTGGAATGAAGTCGCTTTGTCCATTTTCATGGAAATCCATCATCTTCATAGCCAAAGGTGAACCTTTGCCAGTTTCCTCGACATAACTGTTATACATGGCTACTGTGTTGGAATATCCGTCAAATGTGGAAACATCGCCACTCGTTCCGTTAACCAAGCCAATGGAATCACAAAATATCTCGCTCACTTCCTTGAACATAACAACAAGTGCCGGATGTTCTTCTGTCTGCTCTGCAAATACAACGCCAACGGCTTTTCTTTTTGACTGGTTGAAATATGTTGTTGTGTCCATGCAACTATGGTCATCGCACAGGACGTAGCCTATATGCACGTTTGGGTCTATCGGCTCATGATCATCACATGAACAGAGTGTAGTTGACATGAATAACACCAGTAGAAGCCCCATTAACGGCTTATATATTATTTTCAATCTTGATTTCATATTCTTTTCTTTATAATGGTATTTTTACACCTATGGTTGCTCCAGTTCTGAATTTATCCTTACCACGAATGACAAAATCCTCTTTCACCTGGAAGAACACACCCCAACCGTTATATAGGTTGTAGGTATGTTCATAACCTAAGTGACCTGCACTTATCACCTTGTCCAAGTCACTTCCTACGCTTACACCGATGCGGAAGTTGCCATGATGGTTTCTTCCTCTGCTTACACATGGCTTGTAGGCTGCACCTACAGTCCATGTATTATAGCTGTGCCAAAAAGACTCATTGGTGATATGACCAGCCTCTGGGTCTTCTTCATATTTGAGGTAGCCAGTGGCAAAATATTCCCAGGCACTATGGTATTCAGTTTCATGCTCATAGGCAATAGTGGCTTCAACACCTCTTGGATATGAACCTCCGACACCTACCATAATATGATTTCCGTGACTTTGCGCATGGAGTGTGCCTACACAGACGAAGGCAATAACAAGTATTGCCATCATCCGTGTAGGGATATGTTTTATATTATCTGTAATCTTCATTATTCATCTATTTATATGGTTATTACTCTTCTCTCAACAAGAGTGTATCGAAGGCATCTGCCGCCAAAACATCCTCGTAGTCGAGGTTCATGGAAATGGTTCGCCCGGAGATTTGCTTTTCCGACAACTCGATTGTGAGCACCTTATCGTTAGGGAAGGTCATCTTCTTCAATACGATAATGTTTCTATAGCCTTTCTTGAAACGGATGCTTCTGTCAAGCACAAGTGCAGGTTTTAACTCTATTGTCTGAACATTGGTTGACTTCTGTTGTTTCTTGTCTTGAAGTTTCACTCTCAACTCATCAATATCAAACGGAAGGTTTGTATTGTTCTCTACAGAGAAGTCGATGAAGAAGTACTCTCCTACTACATAGATGTTGTTAAGGCGCATCTTCATCTTATTTTGATAAGTAAAAGTACTTCTATACTTGGCTGGACTCTGCCATACTTTCATGGCATAACTTACCATGTCCACGGTTGACATACTTACCTCTGGGTTATGGAAGGCATTGCGTTCCACAAGTTCCACCTCTTTGTCGGTTACTGCCTCTTGCAACTTACTTGTATAAATCATTGCGTACTGAACACGGTATCTTTCTGTGATGATAGTCACGATACCAAGCACGTCACCATCGTTGTGATTGCCTGTTTTCGGTTTAAGGCGTATCACATTGTCAAGCGGCTTATCACCAACGACGCTATCCGTGGAAATGTCAACAAGCTTGATTGGCTCGGAAGCTGTGATGATGGTAGATACATTCTCGTTCACTGTAAGCTGCTCCATGTTATAGTATGATTTCTGCGCATTGGCTCCCAATACTACGCAAACGCACATGATAAGAAGTGCGCACATTCTTGACTTTATTGTATTCATATTGACTGTCTTTTTTATTATCTGTTATTTCTTGCACTCTTGCCTTGCTTCTGACTCTCGTCAACAAGATAGACCTTTGTACCATACTTCAAACGTACACGATTCTTCTTGGCGGCTGACCCTAAAGCACTCATTACTCTCTGTGAGGCATTTTGAACGGCTGTATTAGCCCAGTTCTTAATACCTCCTGAGCCTGTGGTTGAAGAGTTGTCTATGATATTACTTCCTTGCATTGCTGAACTTACTACATCTTGTGCAGTTTCTCTGAACTGGCTGATAGGTACATACAATCCTTCAAGTCCGTCCGTATCAAAGATAGAAAGGCTTACCTTTATGATTTCCTCATTGTAGAAGACACTCTCAACCTTTCCATTAACTCTTTGTTTTCCGAAACCGCTCATTATGGCATATAGGTAAGTTCCCTTTCTAACGGTAACATCGCCTATCTCTACATCATCAAGAAGACGAAGGCGTACACGACTGCCGTCAACGGCTTTCACATTCTCATCGATGATGGCGGTAATCAACTTAGATTGCTCATTGCTGCCGCCGATGGTGTTGAAGTAATCAGAAGTCTGCTTTGTCTTCTTGACAACTTTTTCTGGAGCTTCTTCTCTTTCTGCATGGTTGTTGGTAGAACCATGTCCTGGCATCCCATTATAAGAACCACTATTAGGATTGTTGTATATAGGATTGCCTTCTTCATCATAACTTATGCTTGAAGACGAACTTCCAGTGTTACTTCCACCGCTTCCTGCCATATAGTTGTTGGAACTATTGCCGGAAAGGTCTCTGTCCATTTCTTCCCAATTGCGCTGTCGGCGCATTCTTTGAACTCTTGCTATCTCGGAGTCGCTGACAGGTGCCACGAAATCATTACTTGATGAAGAACGACTTCTACGCTCCTGACGAACTCTGTTTTGCATGGCTTGCAGCTTACGCTTCTCTTCTTGCTCGGCTTGCTGCTGTGCTAATTGGTTTGCTTCTCGCTCACTGTAGCGAGACTCATAATCCTGCTTCTTATTGACAGAATCATTGTCATTTTCGACATTCTCCACTCCAGAGAGGTCTGAAATCTTGCCGTACATATCCTCCGTATTGTCCATCTTACTACCAAGGACACTATCGGTGTTAGCCTCAGGCAACTCGCTTGAAAGATAGTCTGTAGTCTTCAATCGAGGGTCTGTAGTGTCTGCCGTCTCAGTGTGGAATGTCTTAATGAGCATGTAGCCCACGAAGAGAACTGGCAAGTATAAGATAAGCGGAAGCTTATACTTCGGTTGCTTGAAATTTATCTTTTTCATATTTATCTGTTATTAAAGTGATGTCGATTGTTCTGCAATGCAGAGTCAACTCTTTCTACCGCTGTTCCACCATGTGAACGGCTGTTGTGACGGTTGTAGGCTCTTACCATATTAAATATGTTCAAAGCAAAACAGCCGATGACTATACCGAAGACAATTACGAGAAATGCTTTTCGGTTGTCATTCGCCCAAAGCTGAATTTTTCCAAACAGCCAAGGCAACTTTATCTTTTCGGCAAATTTACGTCCTGCCTCTACCTCTCTCTCATAACGCTCCTTATACTTAGGGTCGTTCTTATCTGGCATCGGTTCCCCGATTATGATTTTCTTTAAACTCATATATTATGAAGTTATAAGGGGTTAATAATCTGATTTCTTCTGCTCTTCAAGGTCTTTATTTACCAACGTTCTCCAGTTGGTTATCAAAATACCATGAGGATTATTCTCTGTTCTCGGCACACGCCTAAGATTACCTGCTGTAATGATTTGACGCATCAAGATACTCGTTCTACGCTCAATGCGCTGTCTGCCATAATAGGTGAATGAGAGCGAATCGGTGTTAAGCTTTATACTGTCACAGAAGATACTGCAAATAGTGCTCGTACCGATTACGTTGTTATAGAATCCCTTTTCCTTTAAGGCATTGTACTGAGCCAAGCCAGTTTCATCAATGAGATACATAGCCTTCTGCATGGTATATTGAATATACTTGTCATCAGGAGCAAGGGTGAAGAAAAGATGATGGAACATCTCAATGTCACTCTTTGCTTCCACTTCAAACGTCTCAGACATATCTGTCTGTTTAACCAAAATAGGCACGTTCCCGTCCAACACATAAATTTTCTTATGCGCATCGTCCACCATAGTCTTTGCTATGATAACGCTGCCAAGGCTGATGACCACACAGCCTACAAGAAACAGACAGCTCACAATCATTACGAGCTTTATCTTGTTTTCTACATTCTTTAATACTGCCATTGTTTTTGTTTTTACAGTTCATTATTATCGCATGAGACCCATTGCGCTCTGTTTTACTGTTGAAGCTACACCCTCACCAAAGTTTCTTGTAGAGAATGCAGTATCGCCTTCAGGAATCATCCATGCTGCCAAGTCTGGTACAAGATTCAAGCATCTTAAAGAAACTACAGATGCTACCAGGAGGTAACCGCATGTCATAAAGGCATTCTGTACGTATGCCGTTATCGTACTATCAGATGTAGTTACAGCCGTAAGGTTTTCCACTTGCACACTTAATACTATATCAAAGAGAAGAAGAACATAAAATCCTACGAAGTATAACATCGCTCCATAGAAATGTACCGTCAGATACCTCGTCAGCCATTTCGCCCAACTGCTTTCCCATTTCGGCAATACGGAGAACGCCCATTGAATCGGACCAAAAATGGTTAGCATACCTAACAATATCTGTTGACAGAATATCGTGCTCCACCATCCGATTTTGTATATTACAAGCGACAGAAACATGACAATCTTATCCAATCCGACAATGATTCCTGAAAAAGTTGCTTTGTCGGCAAGTCTTTGCGCAGAAGTAGATGCCTTAACCGTACTCTCGGCACCTTGTACTTGATTGGTAACATCCTGCGCTTGTGCAGACTTGATGATTTCTGCCGTAATCTTTCCTTCTGGTGCAATACTGTCAACCTTCTCGTCTCGTTTCTTTAACAAAGGTGCCAACTCATTGTACTTTGAACTAACCTGCTCGGCTTCTGCCTCATACAGGTCATGTGTATAGCTGCCAATACAGTTTGGTATGTAAGCCAACGCATCAAGGATGCTTGCGTTGCTGTTTCCCCCAATTCCTGACATACTTGGTGGGTACCAAAAGCACATGACAAGTGCAATACCAAGCACCTTCATAATCTTGAACACATCGATAGGCTCATTCTTAACCATCATCTTGTAGGCTAATCCACCTGCCACTATGATGGAGAACAACGCTCCCAATGCCATACTCATTTGTAGAATCCACCAATTATCCCAAGCGGGTCTAACCATCGGAAATGAAAGGATAGTAAGGTGA
>ERZ1035032.2376-NODE-2376-length-10255-cov-3.727157_pt1 | contig 10255 bp, 7 predicted proteins | sample MGYA00520693_ERZ1035032 | MGnify/ENA primary metagenome ERZ1035032 (study PRJEB33766, sample SAMN09781740) | gut metagenome | biome: gut microbiome | host: Homo sapiens | place: Madagascar | study: EMG produced TPA metagenomics assembly of the PRJNA485056 data...
GACGAAAAATTTGACGACGCATCTGTCGCACAATCTTTGTGCGGTATTGCCCAAAGCTTTTGCGTATGATATGAGGAGGAATACACATGATAAGAAAAATCATTCACATTGACCGTGACAAATGCAACGGCTGCGGAGCCTGTGCCAGGGCGTGTCACGAGGGTGCGATCGACATCATTGACGGAAAGGCGGTGCTGGTGCGGGAACATTTCTGCGACGGTCTGGGCGACTGTCTGCCGGCATGTCCCACCGATGCGATCACTTTTGAGGAGCGGGAAGCCCCTGCCTATGATGAAGCAGCTGTGCAGCGTGCCCAGAAGCTGGCACAGAAAAAGCCCTTTTCCGGCTGTCCGGGAATGCGTGCCAAACAGTTTCAGCGAAGCACTGCTCCCGCAGCAGGAGCAGCCTGCCCTAGTCAGCTTTCCCAGTGGCCGGTGCAGATCAAGCTGGCAGGTGTCATGGCACCCTATTTTGACGATGCCGATCTGCTGATCGCGGCAGACTGTACCGCCTATGCCTACGGAAATTTTCACGAAAAATTTATCCGCGGGAGAATCACTCTGATCGGCTGTCCCAAGCTGGACGCGGTGGACTATGCGGAAAAGCTGACGGCGATTTTTGCGGCACATTCCATTCGCAGTGTCACTGTGGCACGAATGGAAGTGCCCTGCTGCGGCGGTATCGAACAGGCAGTGCAGCGTGCCATTGCGGCAAGCGGAAAAGCCATTTCTTGTCACGTAACGGTGATTGGAACAGACGGAACCATTCAGGAGGAGAGATAACATGGAACAGAAAATGTTTTGCTACCAGTGTGAACAGACTGTAGGCTGTACAGCATGTACCGGAGCCGCAGGCGTGTGCGGCAAAAAAGCCGGCACAGCGAAGCTACAGGACGAACTGACCGGTGCTCTGATCGGACTGGCGAGAGCCGTGGACGGCAATGAAGATCTTGTTACAGAAAAGACAGATGCGTTGATGATTGAGAGCCTGTTTATGACTCTGACCAATGTCAATTTTGACGACAGCCGGATTCAGGCACAAATCGACCGCGTGCACCGGGAACAGGGCAGAATGATTCCCCGGTGTGCCGTCTGTGCATCGCCCTGCGGCAGAAACGAAGATTACAACATGGAACAGCTGTGGCAGGCGGAAGAAAATATCCGTTCGCTGAAATCACTGCTGCTGTTCGGACTGCGTGGCATGGCAGCCTATGCCTATCATGCTATGGTGCTGGGTTATACAGACAACACGGTAAATCAGTTCTTCTATGAAGCACTGATGCAGATCGGGCTGGATCTGACCATGGAGGAACTGCTGCCGGAAGTGCTGAAGCTGGGAGAAGTCAACCTTCGCTGTATGGCACTGCTGGATCGTGCCAACACGGAAACCTACGGCACACCGGAGCCGACCAAGGTATCCATGCAGATCGATGCCGGACCGTTTATTGTAGTTACCGGACACGACCTGAAAGACCTCCAGCTGCTGCTGGAACAGACCAAGGACAAGGGCATTGCCGTCTACACACACGGGGAGATGCTGCCGGCACATGCGTACCCGAAGCTGAAAGCTTATCCGCATCTCAAGGGCAATTTCGGAACAGCATGGCAGAACCAGCAGAAAGAATTCGATGCCATTCCGGCACCGGTGCTGTTTACTACCAACTGCCTGATGCCGCCGAAGCCCAGCTATGCCGACCGTGTTTTTACCACAGAAGCAGTGGGCTTTCCGGAAATGGTACACATCGGCAAGGATAAGGACTTCACGCCAGTCATCGAAAAGACACTGGAACTGGGCGGCTATGCAGCACCGCAGCAGCAGACCGGTATCAACGGCGGCACGGAACTGACGACCGGATTCGGACACGGTGCTGTACTCTCGGTGGCAGACAAGGTGGTGAACGCTGTCAAGGCAGGGAAGATTCGGCACTTCTTCTTGGTCGGCGGCTGTGACGGTGCCAAGGCGGGACGAAACTATTATACAGAATTCGTAAAGCAGACACCGCCGGACACTATTGTGCTGACACTGGCATGCGGCAAGTATCGGTTCCATGATCTGGATCTGGGCACCATTGACGGCCTGCCGCGAATCATGGACATGGGACAGTGTAATGATGCCTATAGTGCGATTCAGGTCGCAGTGGCACTGGCAGAGGCATTCGGCTGCGGTGTCAACGAACTGCCCCTGTCCTATGTGCTGTCGTGGTACGAACAGAAAGCAGTCTGCATTCTGCTGACACTGCTGCATCTGGGAATCCGGAATATCCGGCTTGGCCCGTCGCTGCCGGCATTCCTGTCACCGGACGTGCTGCAATATCTGGTAGACAGCTACGGTATCGCCCCGATCACCACACCGGAGCAGGACTTGGCGGAATTGCTACAGTAACGCAGATATTTTCAGTAAACAAGAGAAAAAGCCATACCCCAGAGAATAAACGCTCTGCGGTATGGCTTTTTACTTATGGTGTTATAATTTGTGTGGTATTGCCTCGAATTATTCCGAACGCAGTGCCACAACAGGGTCTTTCTTTGCCGCACTCTTGGACGGGATAAATCCGGCAATCAATGTCAGCAGAACACTGATCGCAATCAGAATGATCGCTGCCGGAACGGGGAGAACTGCACTCAGATTCTGAATGCCGGTGAGGTGGTGTACCAGCAGGTTGATCGGAATGCAGAGCAGATATGTGACCACGATGCCCAGCAAACCAGAGGTAAATCCAATGATAATGGTTTCCGCATTGAACATGCTGGAAACATCTCGCTTCGAGGCACCGATTGCACGGAGAATACCGATTTCCTTGGTGCGTTCCTGTACGGAGATCAACGTGATAACGCCGATCATAATGGAGGAAACGATCAGCGAAATGGCAACAAATGCGATCAGCACATAGGTAATGGTGTTGATGATCTTCGTCACCGAGGACATCATCAGCCCCACATAGTCGGTATACTGGATCTGTGCCATTTCGTCCTTGCCCTCGTTGTAGTCTGTAATGGCATCTTCGATCACATCCTTGTCCTCAAAGGTTGCTGCATAGAGATTGATCGATGCAGGGTCGTCCAGATCAATATCCCCCAGTGCTTTCAGGTTGTCCTCATAGGTGGAATCGGAGAACTGCATCATTTCGTCATAGTAATTCGCACACTGTTCCGTGGTCAGGGTGGGGAGCAGCTGGTTCAAAGCTCCTACCAGTTCTGCCGGCTGCATGGCAGCCATTTGCTGCTGTACCTGCTGGGCATACTGTGCCTTGACTTGCTGCTGCATCATCTGGGTGAATGTGTCGGTGATTTCGTCGTCACTCATGGATTCCAGATAGGACTGCACATCGCTTTCGCTCATGCTCATCTGCTGTGTCATGCCCTGCAGCATTGCCGCTTCCATATCGCTGCGGCTCATGCCCTGCATTGCCTGCTGTACGGAATCGTTCAGCTGTTCCTCGGTGGGAATGCTCATTATCTGTACATATGCCTGTGCTTTTCCGCCGTCGTCCAGTTCGTTCAGATATTCCAGAAAGGCAGTCTGCTTGTCCGCATCAGAGGTGCTGCCGGAGGTATCCTTGAACGGCAGACCGGTGAAAATATCGGTGTTCTTGCTGTCCTTCTGAGCAGTGATCGCATCGGATTCCTTGCTGTGTTCAATGATATACTTGGTCAGGTCGCTGGTATAGGCAATGGAGCCGGATAGCATCGGAGCAGTGGTATCTTCATTGGGGCGGATAATGCCAGTCACTTTCAGTTTCAGACCGTTGTCGTAGAGGTACTGCAAGCCGGCTTCGGTGTCCCGCAGGTCGGTGTACAGCCCTGTGCTTTCGTCATAGCGGTAGCAGTCGGAATTCAGGATCGTGCGGAAGTCCATGCTGCAAATGTCGGCATAGGACCAGCTTTTGTTGTCCTTTTGCAGTTCCTTGCCGTTCACTGCTGCTTCCATGATGTTGTCCACATCTTCTTTCGGTTCCAGACCGAGGGCGTATAATGTCATATCGTCCAGTTCGTTGTTTTCGTCCAGCACCAGCACGATCTCGTCGTAGCTGTTCGGCCATGAGCCATAGACTACATCGTACTGCTTTTTCAGCAGGTCGTTGATGGGGTTTCCTTTGTCGCCGGGGAGAAGTTCCTGCCACAGATTCATGGAAGAACCGCCCATGCCCATGGACATCATTGAGGTGGCTTCTTCGCCGAACATGGAAGTGCTGGCATTGGTCATTGCCTGCATATCAATGCCCATGTGTTCCAGTACCATTTCCTGCATCAGTTCTTCGGTGTCGGAGTGGATAATGGTGCCGTCCACATTTTTGGTGTAGATCAGCATGTCCAGATCGTAGGAATACTGTACGCCGTTGACTGCCCTGTGCAAGTCGCTTTCGCTGTCTTTCCGTTCCGATTCAATATAAGACTTGAAGCTTTTCAGGTCGTTTTCGGAAGTTTCCATGTTGTTCAGAGCGTCCATCATATCGTAAACCGCCGATTTCTTGTACACCGCATCATTGCTGTGGGTGCTGTCCGAGGTGGCAGAGCCCATAAAGGTTTCCATCAGGGCACTCAGGTCGGTGTTGGTTTTCTGAATCGTCAGGGGATAGGAGGACAGGGTTTCTTCCTGAATGGTGTTGATATAGGTGTTGAAGCCCTGCGAAATGGAGAGCACCAGTGCAATGCCAATGATGCCGATGCTTCCCGCGAAAGAAGTCAGCATGGTTCTGCCCTTTTTGGTGAACAGGTTTTTCAGGGACAGGGAGAATGAAGTGCCGAAAGACATAGAGGGCTTTTTCAGCTTTTTGCCGTTTTCGTTTTCCGCCTTGTCTGCCTGTAATTCTCGCCGGTATTCTTCCTCCGTCAGCGGTCTGGAGTCGTCAGTCAGCCTGCCGTCCAGGACGCGAATGATGCGGGAAGAATACTGCTCTGCCAGTTCCGGATTGTGGGTGACCATGACGATCAGGCGATCCCTGGAGATCTCCTTGAGGATCTCCATGACCTGAATGCTGGTTTCTGTATCCAGAGCACCGGTAGGCTCGTCCGCCAGAATGATATCCGGATTGTTGACCAGTGCCCGTGCGATTGCCACACGCTGCATCTGCCCGCCGGACATCTCGCTGGGCTTTTTGGAAAGCTGGTTGCCCAGCCCCACATCTTCCAACGCTTTTTTGGCACGCTTCCGGCGTTCTGCCTTGGACACGCCGGACAGCGTCAGAGCCAGTTCCACGTTTTGCAGCACAGTCTGGTGGGGGATCAGGTTATAGCTCTGGAACACGAAGCCGATCGAGTGATTTCGATAGGTGTCCCAGTCGCGGTCTTTGAAATCCTTGGTGGAGCGTCCGTTGATAATGAGGTCGCCCTCGGTGTACTGATCCAGTCCGCCGATAATGTTCAGCATGGTAGTCTTGCCGCAGCCGGACGGTCCCAGAATGGAAACGAATTCGTTCCGTCGGAATCGCAGGTCAATGCCTTTCAGAGCATGGACGGTGTTTTCTCCGGCGAGATAGTCTTTTTTGATGCCTTTTAATTCCAGCATAAAGGTGCTTTTTCCTCCTTTGGTTGCAGGGAAAGTTCCCTTGAAGCAACTCCGCACAAGCTTTGCACGGTGCTGCCTTTAGAAAATTGCGGTTGACGCCTAAATTATAACATATTACTGGAAAAATGTCAATCTGCTTCCAGCTGTCATTTCTTTTTCCGCACCAGCTGCAAAGTCCGAATTGTTCAATTATTTCGGAAAAAACTGTGGTACAATAGAAGCATCAAAGGAACTGGTGAAACCGCAAAACGGCGTGTTTCGGAAAGTTTCCGGCAAGGAGGAAATTGCAATGGATTTTGAGAGAGTGAACATCAAGGGCGGCTCCGCTTATGAGGACGTGGCAGGCTATTCCCGTATCGTGAAAGCTGGTCCGTTCGTGTACGTTTCCGGTACCACATCGGTGACACCGGAGGGCACGGTTTACGGTGAGGGCGATCCCTACGAACAGGCAAAGTACATCTTTAACAAGCTGGTCGGTCTGCTGGAAGAAAACGGCGTTTCCCGCGAAGAAGTTGTAAAGGTGAACATCTTTGCCACCAAGTCTTCCTACAACAACGAGATCACCCGTGCTTATTCCGAGTACTTCAAGGAAAGCAGACCCTGCTGCACATGGATCGGTATCAAGGAACTGAACCGTCCCACACAGCTGGTGGAAATCGAAATGCAGGCAATCGTAGGGGCTAAGGCGTAAAAGCACGATAAGTTCTTACGACAGATTTTTATGAAATTTTCGTTGATTCCATAGAATGCAGAAAGACACCGCCGAACTTCTCCGTCCGGCGGTGTCCTTTTTTCTGCATTAAAACTTACGTTATTTCAACACTTTATACCCTTGTTCCGTCACAGCTTTTTTCAGGGCAGCCAGATCTGCCGGTGCATTCAGAGATACCACAGCAGTTCCCTCGGTGTGGCTGACAACGGCTTCGTCCACTTCCGGAAATGCCTCCAGACATTTTTTCACTGTTGCTTCGCAGTGCCCGCACATCATACCCTTGATGTGCAGTGTGACCTGCATGCCGGAGTTTTTTCCCGTTGCCCCAGTCTGCTGTTCCAGCTGAATGGCTGCCACAGCGTGTTTCAGCTTTTTGTCCCTATCGGAACGGTTCAGCTGAAACAGGTTCAGCCGCAGAGCGTTGGTGACAACGCAGAAGCTGGACAGGCTCATGGCAGCAGCTCCGAACATGGGGTTCAGCTTCCAGCCCAACAGCGGGATCCAGACACCGGCTGCCAGCGGAATGCCGATCACATTATAGATAAATGCCCAGAACAGGTTTTCGTGAATGTTCCGCAGTGCCGCACGGCTCAGACGAATGGCAGCCGGCACGTCTGTCAGCCGGCTTTTCATCAGTACAACATCTGCTGCATCAATGGCAACATCGGTACCGGCACCAATGGCAATGCCGATGTCTGCACGTGTCAGTGCCGGTGCATCGTTGATGCCGTCGCCGACCATTGCCACTTTGCCCAGTGCGGACAGCTTCCGAATGACGGCTTCCTTGCCGTCCGGCAGTACGCCGGCAATGACATGATCGACACCGGCCTGTTTTCCGATCGCCCTGGCGGTCTGTTCATTGTCGCCGGTGAGCATGACCACCTGAATGCCCATGCTTTGCAGCTGGCGAATCGCTTCCGGACTTTCCTCTTTCAGCACGTCTGCCACGGCGATGATTCCCAGAAGCTGGTTATCGCGGGCAAAGAACAACGGTGTTTTTCCGGCTTTCGCCAACATTTCCGCCTGCTGCTGTACTTCCTCCGGAATGGTCGTCGCCTGGGCGATACAGCCGGCATTGCCGCCGTAGAGCACTTGCCCGTTCCACTTTGCTGTCAAACCGTTTCCCACCAGAGCCTGAAATTCAGTGACCGGCGAAGCGGGAATCTGGTGTTCTTCGCTATACTGTAAGATCGCTTTTGCAAGCGGGTGTTCGCTTTTCTGCTCCAATGCAGTTGCAGCGGAGAGCAGTTCCTGTTCGGTGACATCTGCCGCAGGGAGAATATCTGTAACGCGGGGTTCGCCGCAGGTGATCGTACCGGTCTTGTCCAGTGCTACGATCTGAACCTTGCCGGCTTCTTCCAGAGAAACCGCAGTTTTGAACAGGATTCCGTGCTTGGCTCCAACACCGTTTCCCACCATAATGGCAACTGGTGTAGCAAGTCCCAGTGCACAGGGGCAGCTGATGACCAGCACAGAAATGCCCCGTGCCAGAGCATATCCCACGGTTTGTCCCACCAGCAGCCATACCACAATTGTGACAACAGCAATGGCAATGACAGCCGGTACAAATACGCCGGAAACCTTGTCTGCGATCTTGGCAATGGGAGCCTTGGTGGCAGCGGCATCGCTGACCATGCGAATGATCTGGGAAAGCGTAGTATCTTCTCCCACACGTGTGGCTTCACACCGGAGAAAACCGGACTGGTTGATCGTGGCAGCTGAAACATTGTCGCCGACTGCCTTGTCCACCGGAATGCTCTCACCGGTGAGGGCAGATTCGTTGACGGCACTGGTGCCCTCGACAATGACACCGTCTACCGGAATGCTCTCGCCGGGGCGGACAACAAACTGTTCGCCGCGGTGCACCTGCTCCACCGGAACCGTGACTTCCTCACCATTCCGGAGCAGTACGGCGGTTTTCGGGGAGAGGTTCATCAGCCCTTTCAGAGCATTGGTCGTTTTGCCCTTGGAGTGTGCCTCCAGCATTTTCCCTACGGTAATCAGTGTCAAAATCATAGCGGCGGATTCAAAGTAGAATTCGTGCATATAACTCATTACTGCGTCCATGTCGCCCTTGACCTGGGCATCTGTCATGGCAAACAGGGCGTAGGTACTGTATACGAATGCCGCACCGGAACCCAGTGCCACCAGTGTGTCCATATTCGGGGCACGGTGGAGCAGGCTCTGGAATCCGCTGACGAAGAATTTCCGGTTGATGACCATGATGATAATGGTAAGCAGCATCTGTACCAGACCCATTGCCACATGGTTGCCGTTGAAGAACGAGGGCAGGGGAAATCCCCACATCATATGTCCCATAGAGATATACATGAGCACTGCCAGAAATCCCACAGAGGCGATCAGCCGCCGTTTCAGCACCGGTGTTTCGCGGTCGGCGAGGGCATCACTGTCCGGAGCTGCCGCTTCGTCAGAGCCGCCCTTGCGGGAAGCACCGTAACCGGCTTTCTGGACGGCATCGATAATTGCTTCCGGAGAAGCTGTGCCCTCGACTCCCATGGAGTTGGTCAGCAGGCTGACAGAGCAGCTGGTGACACCGTCCACCTTGGAAACCGCTTTTTCCACACGGGCACTGCACGCGGCACAGCTCATGCCCGTAACATTGTATTGTTCCATTGATTGAAAACCTCCTACTTCATCAATTTTTGCAGGGTGATCACCAATTCGTCGATGACTTCGTCCTTGCCGGCACGAATATCATCTGCCACGCAGGTGCGGATATGGTTGGCAAGCAGTTCCTTATTGAAGGCGTTCAGGGCAGCGTTGGCGGCGGCGACCTGTACCAGAATATCCGGACAATAGGCGTTTTTCTCCACCATGCCCCGAATGCCCCGAATCTGCCCTTCGATGCGGTTCAGACGGTGGATCAGTTTGGCGTATTCCTCCTGCGAGCGTTCCTTTGTCTTGTGACAACAGGGACATCCCTGTTTTTCTGTATGTTCCATAGCGGATAGGCTCCTTTCTGTATTTGCGGTGTATCGGGGATATACCCCCTACCAGTATTATATACCCCTAAGGGGTATTTGTCAAGGCGGGGAAGGTGCAAAAGTTTTGTTGCAAATTTGTTTCCTATATTGTTGCAAGAATTCTGAGGCAATACCGCACAATCTTTGTGCGGTATTGCCCTGAATATCATACAGATAGCTGAAATAGCATTGCAACTTTTGCAAAGATATGCTATAATAGAAAAAATGGAACAGGAGGAGTTCATATGACGTGGGAAACCATTGAAATTGCCGGAAAAATCTGCCGGATCGCTGCCGCAGATTCGCCTGTCTGTGTGCTGATCCAGCCCACAGGGGAACACGAGCAGGCACATCTGGCAGAGGAAGCCGGACAGATCTTACAGCATGACTCATGTGAGGCGTTGTTTGTGTCGTTTCCGATCGCAGACTGGGATTAGGAACTTTCTCCGTGGCATGCAAGACAGGCATTCGGAGAAGAATCGTTTGGCAGCGGTACCGGTGCAACCTTGCAGTGGATTCTGGAAAAGCTGCTGCCGGCACTGCGATCTCAGCTGCATCTGCCGGAAAATATACCGTATATTTTGGGCGGCTACTCTCTGGCGGGATTGTTCAGCTTGTGGGCAGCGTACCAGACCGATGTCTTTGCGGCAGTGGCAGCTTGTTCCCCCTCAGTCTGGATGGACGGCTGGGCAGAATATGCCGCATTGTATCGTCCTAAGACACCGCACATCTACCTTAGTCTTGGAACCAAAGAACACAAAACCAGAAACCCGCTGCTGCGAACGGTAAAAGAACGCATAACAGAACAGGAAGAACTGCTCCGGCAGGGCGGCGTGGATACAGTGCTGGAATGGAATACCGGCAATCATTTTCAGGAAAACGTAGCACGCACAGCGAAAGGCTTTCTGTGGTGCATAAAACAAGTGGAGGAATGCTGATGTTGGAAGTTTTTGAGATATACCAGCCGCCGCAGGCAGACCGCAACAAGATTGCCGGAAAAATGCTGGGGCATGTTTTGATCGTCTTTGCCGCTCTGGCGGTCGTCATGGTCAAG
>ERZ1035032.2380-NODE-2380-length-10242-cov-4.071071_pt1 | contig 10242 bp, 4 predicted proteins | sample MGYA00520693_ERZ1035032 | MGnify/ENA primary metagenome ERZ1035032 (study PRJEB33766, sample SAMN09781740) | gut metagenome | biome: gut microbiome | host: Homo sapiens | place: Madagascar | study: EMG produced TPA metagenomics assembly of the PRJNA485056 data...
GCCGCGCCCCGCAACCAGATAATTAAACAGCCTGTTTTCCTCATCGCCGGTAAACTCGGCAAAATTTCGGGGCATATCTCCGCTGTATACCATAATTTTTTCGGCGCTGTAGGCCGAAAGGACAGAGCTTGCTTTAACTGCCTCCCAAAACGAATGCTTCAGGTTTAAAAACCCTTCATAAGGCAAGCCGATACCGATTAAAATGCTGATGAGGTTTTCATCATAACAAAAGCTTTTTTGAAAGCCTTCCATCACGCGGTACACAACCTTTTGACAGCTTACGTCCGGAACGTTAAAAATCAGGCAGATTTGGTTCTGCTCCATTTCAAGGGTATACAGGGTGATGTCCTCCGGCACAAAGGAAACCAGCAGCGGCACAATACTTTCGTATAAAATTTTCCGCGTTTCGGGAGAAAAATCCTCATAAAACAAATCGGTATACGAAATGTTGACAATAGCCGCAATATAACACCCGTAACGAAAGTGGATGTCATATTTTTGCAGCATCTCATCAAGCTCATCCTCGGCCAGGTACTCATCCTTTTGTGTCAAAAGCTTCAAAAGCAGCCGTTCGCCCGCTACGGGCAATACCGATGAAAGCTCTGTCCGCAGGGTGACGTTGTTATAAATCATTCGCTGAATGTTATACTCAATCATGTCAAACTCATTTTTATAGCGTTTGGCTTCCGCATCCTCTTTGCCCGAAAAAACACCGACCAGCTTTTTAATGGGGCGATATATAGACTTGCTTAAATACAGAGAAATCGCCAGCACCAAAAGGACACAAAGAATTGTAGAAATATAGTACAGACGTACCAGCGGCATCATTTTATCCGTTACATCCTGCTTGGGGACAATGACCATGTAATTTAAATTTTCAAACAGGCCGCGGCTGTTTTTATGCAAGATTACAATCTCGTTTTTCTCCCGAATCACATCTTCCTCCGCCGGGCGGCTTAAGGCCAGCTCCGTATAATAACGAACACGCTCCTCTGCGCCCTCGCTGCCGCCGTACACCTCGCCGCTTGAATCGTAAAGAACCGTTTCGGCATGCGCCGAAAGAGCCGATTTTTCTAAAACCTCCTGCAGCTTGCCGGCGCTGATATAAATCACCAGCGGATTTTTAAACGTATATTTTGTGTTTTTGTAAAACACAATGGGAATCACTTCTGTTTGCTCGCCCGTAATTTTATTTTTCAAAACCGTATGCGAAAGCATGGAAAACTGTCTGTATCGGGTATTATCCGCAGCCTGCCAAAAGCTTTTGCCGCAGGTCTCCGAAAAGGCAATATAATCAAAATACGTGTCCAGCTGATACGACCCTTCGTTGCTGATAACCATGTTGTTGCCTGAATCAATCACAATAATTTCTTCAATAAAGCCGTCATGCAGCAGCTTATATTTCCCCATGTCCCGTATGGCGCGGTTCACCTGCGGCATGGCTTGAGTAACCGTCGTGTTTTTACCCATTAAAAGCGACTCTACGCTTTCGTTTTCCGTTATCATATAAGAATATTGTACAACATTGTAAAACAAATCATCTACCATTCGAGAAACGGCAGAAAGCGTTTTTTTGTAATTTTTATACAGCTCATCCGTTGAATTGCGATAATAATATTGGTATAAAATAGTTCCGCTTGCCAAAATAACCGCCATCATTAAAGCACAGCAGACAATAATTCTGAATAAATAGCTTTGTGTAAAATGAGCATAGCGTTTTACAATGTTTTTCAATATGATTCTCCTTTATACAAAACCTACAAGACTCTGTTAAACACCGATGTACGGATCCAAGCCGTGACCGCGCCGGGAATTTCTCTTTGACGGTATATGCTGTAATGGTTCATTTTCTGCGGCAGCTTTTCCTGTTTTTCCATCCCGTCATGATACAAAAGCACCGCACTTTCGCCGTCTGTCCGAAAGGCCGGTACGGCGGCGGTTGCAAGCCTTGTTCGGCCGTCCGACTGCGTCACGCCGTCAATCGGATATCCGTAGCCCGTGCCGTCACCCGTCAGGCACATCACATAGCTGCCGAGCAGGCTGTCTGCCTGCGGCAGTGTACCGTTTACCACAATGGCGTTATTCGCATCGGCCGCAGCGCTTGTTTCTGTGCGGGCAACCGTAACCGTTTGGTCAACGCCGCCCGAAAGCCGATACGTACCGCAGTCAACAGAGCCGGCACCGTACACATAACCCCAGACCACGCTGTTATCAAGCTTATTAAGCCGCAGCACGGCATATCGGCCTGCAAACTGTACGCCAAAGGCCTCTCTTGTTTCGGTATCGTCACTGATGTAAATAATGTCACGAAAGGTGTCAGAAACCACCTCGGCCGCAAGAGTCATACCGTTCGGGTCGGTCGGGCTGACCCAGTGAACCGCCGAAACCAGCGGTGACTGTTCTTTATAAACACCCTCATACACCGCGCCATATCGGGTTACGCTGCCATCGGTCACCAATCTGCGCCGATACAGCTGCGGCGCCGTAAACGTCCCAAAGGCAGATATATTGTTTTTGGCTCTGCGCAGGGACGGAATATCGGAAAAGATTACCTCGCCGTTCGGCACGCCGTTTTGAAACACCCGAACTGCCGATCCGCTCCTCTCGCCGCGCCAGCTGAACATAAAGCTTTCCGACCCGTCTGCCGTTTTGGGATTTTTGCAAAGCGTGCGCATATTCCCGGCGGTCGAAACATCCGTAAGTCCCTGCTCCTTTTGAATACTTGCCAAATAGTCCTGCAGGGTGCCCTCGTGCGGCTCTGTTTCCAAGTCCGTTGTCATGGCAACCGCTTCATCCTCCGAGCCGCGCAAATACAGCTCGTGCGCCTCGCCGCCCTGCAAACGGTTTACATCTACGGCATAATACCGATTGCCCTCCAGCTTTATCATCAGCAGCGCGCGGCGCTTAACGGCGGCGCTGTCTGCGCCCTGCCCCGTTTGAGAGGCCTCCGCAAGCTGCACCATGCCGTCATTGCCGGCACCGAAATCCAGCGCCAACAACGATGATTCTGTATGGTCGGTCGTATTTTTTGCATAATTGACACCGCTGCTCCAAACCCAGCTTGTGTTATGAGCCAGCGGACTTTTGTGAAAGTTGTGATACAGCGTACCCGTGCCCCTGGGGTAGCCTGCATCCGGCAGCAGCTCCATGCCGGCGCTCCAAAACGTAATCCCCAGCGGCCCTGTGTGGTGATGGGCATTGTATAACTTTTGCCCTTCAAAATTAATGTGCAGCTGCGTTGCGCCCTCCGTATCACCGCCCGAAAGCGCATAATGCTTAAAATTCGGCATTGCAATCTGCTTCAGGCATGCCTCCAAAATGGCATCGGTCGGCTGCTTGGTATCGGGGTCGCCTGCCTCCGCGTCGTTCACGGGCACCACCCTGCCATCCGGATAGCGCAGTATGCCCGGCACCGTTCCGGCCTTGGCAAGCAGCGGCCAGCGGCTGCGCAAGTTCGCATCGGGCAGAGTCAGCCCCAGCAGCGCGTCATAATAATCCGCATCATCCCTATAACAAGACTCCAGCACCGTCAGCAAAAGACTGAGTGAATCTGATGTCTGCTTATGATAATCCACAGTGCCTTCCTCCCACATGCCGTCCGCATAAAAATGCTTACCGCTGTATATGGTATCAATCCAGCCGAACATCAGGCGCACCAGCTCGGGGTGGTGCAGTGTAACGGCCACAAGCATGGCATCCTGAATCCCGTAGGGTGTGATATTGGTGTACCACCTGTCGTTTAGCATATTATACATATCCATCACACTTGCGAAAAAGAAATCTTCGGTTGCCTTGCGAAAGTCACGTCCCGTTTCAGCCGAAAGCGTCTCCCAGCACGTTGCGTTATACATGCAGTCGTATCCGTAAACGCAAAGAGCCGGCACCATATACATATAAGAAAAGAAGGGGTAATAGATCAGCTTAGAGCGGTTTTGATAACTGCGCGCGGCGGCCTCCATGCCGATGGCGGCATATCGGGCGGCCGTTTCGTCACCCGTTTTGGTATAAAGGCTTGCCAGCCGCTGCAGGGTGCGCCAAAGCGCCGTACAGTTTTCATCCAAATACAGCTTGTCTGAAAGCTGTGATTCTATATCCTCCGCAAACGCCTGCTCGCTCATCGCTAAATAAGGTGACAATTCGGACTGTAAAAATGCAGCCGATTCCGATTGAATACGGTTGCGTTCGCTATACGAAAGCAGGTATTTGTAATTCGCATTGGTAAAAGGGTGGCTTATCCGGCTGCTGTCCCATCGTGGAAACAGATAGCTTGCAGGCACAACAGGCGAAAGACCTGCTAAATCCTCCGTAAAAAACACTTTAACAAGGCTGTTTGCCGCGTCCTGCACGGTAAGGCTTGCCGAAAGCGCCGCATTGCCCCCCGGCGGAACCGTTTGCGTATCGCATGCAATCGTTTGCGCATACAGTCCGTCTCCGCGCTTTTTATATTGCACCAAAAGCATGGTTACATCGGTTTGTGTATCGCTCCCGACGGTGGCTTCTGCACGGAGCGTACCCTCTGTTATGTAGTATGCTCTTTGCGTTTCGGCTTCATGGTAAAAACGAAGCGTATCCACGCTGAATCTGCGGCCATAATTATAATCATAGGCTGTGGGCTTCACCCGTAGGGAAACATTATCAATATAAGTAGCGCTTGCGGCAGAAGAGCCTGACGACATAATAAAATACCAGTACCGAACCTGCTTGTTCCAGCCTGCCGGCGCCGGTGATGTGCCCGCAAGCTCCCCGTTTATATACACGTCCGTATAGGGGCTGTCACCCGTATTAAACAACTCGTACCGCACATGATAGACCACATTGTTTTGCAGCATAATGCCTGTATTGGGCTTGTTTGTGTTGCCAAGCGCCACACCGCCGCCTAAGGTATAGCACATAACGGGATACCAGCGGTTGCCCGAATCACGGAGCGAGAATTGGCGGGATTGCTGCGCGCCTTCGAAGCGGACGTCAAATTCCATAACAATTCTTTCGTATTGCAGGGGTGTAGAAAAGGATTTATACAGGCGCGGCACCTTGCCGTATGCGGCCGTACTGATTTTAACGCCGCCGTCTGCCGCCGTAACGGCACAGCTGTCACCCGGTTTAAAATTATCTGCAATCCAGCCGACGGGAGGGGTAAAGCCGTCTGTGGCCGAATAGGTTGAAAAATCCTCCGTAAACAGCGTTTCCGTCGGCATGGTGTAAGCACGCGGCGTGTCCGTCTCTGCTGTGCCTGCAGCCAAAGGAACCGTATTTGCATCGGCCCATGCCGAAAACGGAAACAAACACACCAACAAAAATGCCGCCGCAAGGCGCATATATAAAGGTTTTAACCGTTTCACACCGCTTCTCTCCTTTTTGAGGTTATTCTATATTCTGTCACCGCCCGATAAAAGGAGTGTGCCTTAGTGTATCGGGGAGAATTTTTGTAATTGTTTTATGGTTGTTCTGTTTATACATTGATTCCCGTATGGATTTTTTTGTCTTTCGGCAAGCCGCGTAGGGGCGTGGCTTTGCTCCGCCCGTATTGCCTTTTATGTATTCTTCGGGAGGAGCAGAGCCCCTCCCCTGCACGATGTTGATACAAACAATAAAAGCCTTGATATTAATAGCTCTTCAACATGTTTATTGTATCATATAATGTTCAAAAGCACAACGACCAAATATCGCCGTTTTGTTTACCCGATTTTGCCATTCTCACCGATTTTTATGCTGCCGGCCAGCGGCTGCAGGCTTGCAAAGCCTTTAAAAGCAAACACCTGCACATAATAATCGCCCGCGCACTCGGTGTCCTCTACGGTCAGTTCTGCACTGACAGGCACTGCCGCACCGTCACCGCTGACGGTTTTTTCGTCCTTGGCAATTTGCTTGAGCTTGCCGTCCTTGTAAAACGCCACCGCTATCCCCACGGTTTCATCGCTTGCCTTGGTGCTCGAAACCGAAACAGATGCCCGAACCGTTCCGCCGACAAAGCCGTATTCTGTTAAATCATCGCCGCTTTCGGCATCGGTAATCGTTACCGCCCCTGCCGTAAAGGCCGGATTCTCGGTTGTTGTAAATTGATAGGTTGTGTTGCCCGAAAGTGCATTGCCGAATACATCGCGCACACCGGAAACATCTACTGTGTAGCTGCTGCCCGATGCCAAGGGGCTTTCGCCGCCAAAAGAGAGCACGGCCTGCTTTAACACGCCGTTATAGCTTATTTCGGGCACAACGCCGTCCGAAACCCGGATGTTTGCAAGTGTTTGTGCGTCTATATCACGGTCAAAGGTAAAGGTCACCTTCGCGCCCAGCGGCAGATTGCTTGCGCCTGCGTCTAAGGAAGAGGCAACAATACTTGCTTCCGTCGTGGGGATGCTTGTAATTTTAAGGTTGTCAAGCGATATCTCGGCTGCCGTGCCGGTGATGGAATACGGCTGGAAAAACAGCATTTTCAGCGCGCCGTTCCAGGTCATGCTCTCTTCCGGGCTGTTTGTGGCAACAAGCACACCGTCCTGATAAATTTTGGCCGAGGTTGCTGCCGCCGTGGTACCGTTTGTAATCAGCATAGTCAGTCTGTGCCACTCGCCATCGCGCTTTAATTGGTCTTGGGTAAGCAGCGGCCATTGCCCCTTTTGATAGGACAGTCTGCTGTCTCGTAACATAAACTGGGCGTACGGCATATTTTTGGCCAGCTTATAGTCCAGTTCGTAACAAAACGTTCCGGCCGTGATGGCCTTGTTAAATGTAAAGTAAAGGTTTTGCGGCTGACTCCAGCCGCTGGCTGTGTGTGCCTTGTGCACGTGAAACGCACCGTCCTGATTTTGCACATAGGATGTTGCCACATTTGCTTCGGTCACGCCCTCGGCATTCCAAACGCCATAGCTGCTTTGCGGTACAATGTGTGTGGGCTGTGTTTCGGTGTAGCTTTCAAAATCCTCCTCATAATAGGTGATAGAGTCTTGGGTGGTAAAGCCGTAAACGGCATTTGCCGCACGGTTTCCCAAAACATCCTCCACGGCGGATAAATCCGCGGTGTAACGGCTGCTCGGCTTCAGTTCTGCCGAAAGAGAAATGGTTTTGGTGCGCGCATCATAGCTTTTTTCACAGGCTACCGCTTCACCGTTTGCATCCTTTAACACAACAGCGTCTAAGCCGCCCTCCTTCATATCCTGCGAGAGCCGATATGTCAGCGCCTCGGCTGCCGGAACATTTTCGGCGCCGTCGGCGGCAAAGGGGGTCACCGTCAGCTCGGTCGGTGTTTTGCGAATCCCGACGTTATCAATCAGCACATCCATCATGCCGGAGGTGGTGCTGCCCCATGTGCTTGCCATGATTCTGAAGAATTGGTACTTGCCGGGTGTATCAAGAGTGGTCAGCAGCTTATTTGCCAGCTTTTCCACACCATCCACATAAACCGTTGCATAAAACTTATTATCCTCACCCCGCGCAACCCGAACCGAATACTGATGCCACTTTTTTGTGCCGTGGGCGCTCATATTATAAACCTTTTCCAGCGGCATGTATTGGTTAAATGCCAGCTCCGGCGCTGTTATATACGTCCGCCAGTTGAGGGCAACATCAATAAAAAAGTCTGTTTTGTCCAGTTCGGCAGGCAGATTGACAATCGCACCAGCATTGTAATCTGCGCCCGTATATGTTTTTTGATATCCCAACGCGCCGTCCTCGGCATAGAACTTGTTGTTTTCGCCGTAGCTTGTCGAATAGGCGCGCCAATTTGCCGGCGGATTATAGTCGCCTTCGGCCGGCGCAAAGTCATCAAAGCTGTAGAAAGCCGAATCCTCTGCCGCGCCGACAAAAAGCATGCCGCAGCCGCCGAAGCACTGCACCAAAAGCAGCAGAACAGCCAGGCCGATGCCTGTCATTTGTTTGCATGTACGTTTGTTATTTTTCATGTTTTTTCCTCCTCATTTTTTAGTGAATATATATGCAAGGCGCTCTTGCCTTGCCGAAGTACAAGCTGCACCGCGTAACGGCTCACCCCTTGACAGAGCCTATCATAACACCCTTTACAAAATATTTTTGCACAAAAGGATATACACATACAATAGGAAGAATGACCGAAACAATAGTAGCGCTGCGCATAACCGGTGAAACAACCGTTTCCTGCTGCTGTGACAAATCGGGGTTGTTGGCCGCCACCTCAGCACCGTTTACAATGTTGCGCAAAAAAATCATAACCGGCATTTTGCTTTGGTCGTTTAAATAAATCATGGCCGAAAACCAGCTGTTCCATGAGCCGACCACAAAATAAAGACCGACCGTTGCCAAAACAGGCTTAGAAAGCGGCAGATAAATCCGCGTCATAATACCGATGTCATTTAATCCGTCGATGGCGCCGGCATCGTTTAAGCTTTCGGGAATCCCCTCAAAAAAGGTGCGCACAATAATCATGTAATAAACACCCAGCGCACCGGGCACAATAATGGCCAGCGTGCTGTTGACCCAGCCCAGACTTTTAATTAACAAAAAGTTGGGAATCAATCCGCCCGAAAAAAACATGGTAACGGTAAAAAGCTTCATAATGACCGCGCGGCCGGGCAGATATTTTTTAGAAAGCGGATAGGCGGCAATTACCGTCATAAACAGTCCCAAAACAGAACTTGTCAGTGTGTAATACAGCGTGTTTTTATAGCCGACCCAAAACTGTTCCTGACCCATAACCTCCCGATAGGCCTTAAGCGTGATGTTTTTGGGATAAAACGTAATACTGCCGCTCATAACCGATGCGCTGTCACTCAGCGATACGGACAAAACGTATAAAAACGGATACAGCATAATCAAGCCGATACAAAACAAAATAAAATAGTTTACATAATCAAAGGCAGTTTTTTTATTGTTCAATTTTTTTCCCTCCATATTATAATGGCTGCAAAGCCCTTACCACAGGCTGGTTTCTGAAACACGACGGGATATGTAATTGGCACCTATCACCAAAAACGTACCCAAAACGCCCTCAAAAAGCCCGACCGCTGCCGAATAGCTATAGTTATTGTTAACAAGACCCATCTTATAAGTATAGGTTGAAATAACCTCTGCCACCTTTTGGTTACCGCCGTTCATTAAAAGCAAAACCTTTTCAAACGAAACACTCATCATTTGGCCGATGGAAATGACCAGCAAAATAACAATCGTGGGCGCAATGCCCGGCAGGGTAACATGCCAAAGCTGTTTAAAACGCCCGGCACCGTCAATTTTGGCCGCTTCGTAAAGGCCGACATCAATATTGGAAAGCGCTGCAAGGTAAATGATAGAGTTCCAGCCCATGCCCTGCCATACGTCCGTGCCCACATAAATTGTGCGGAACCATTCGGGTTTAACAATAAAGAAAATCGGCTCGATACCCATTTTTTGCAGCAGCATGTTCACAATGCCCGTGCTGGGCGATAAAAACTCGTTTACCATGCCCACAATAACCACAACCGAAATGAAATGCGGCAAATATGAAATGGTTTGCACAACCTTTTTAAAATATATGCCCTTAGCTTCATTTAAAAGAATGGCAAAAATAATTGGGAGCGGAAAACCAAAGGCCAAGCTTTCTACGCTTAAAATAATGGTATTTTTAAATATATTCCAAAAGTTGGGATCGCCGATAAACATTTTAAAATGCTTCAGCCCTACCCAAGATTTTCCGAACATGGAACCGCCGGGCTGATAGCTGCGAAAGGCAATGACGTTACCCAGCAGCGGTATGTAACGAAAAATAAGTAAATGAAGCATCGGCAGCAGCAACAGCAGATATAAATATTTATACCGCATAAACCGCTTAAGCCTTTTGTGTTGTTTTTGAGCGGGCATAGCCACTTCCACAGCTTGTTTCATATTACAATCAGTCTCCTTTTCCAAAACAAGTCTTTTCACTTTTCCATCATGACATGTTTTATTATACACGGCAGCCAAAGCAGATGTAAAGGTTCACTTTTGGATGTGTGCACCATTTTTCCACCTTTTGTATCGCATAACTGCCGACCGCGCCGCTATGCGCTTTGTCGGCAATTGCGGTACAGAAAGCGTTTTTGCGATGGATTTGGCAGAATGGATGCGGTGATAAACATATTGCTCATCAGTGCGATTTATATATTGCCTGCCGTTTTTGATTGATTCTGTTTTGCGGTAAAGCAAAACTTAAAATAATCAATGGGGTTTACAGCGAGCAATGAAACATATTCGCTTTAAACTATTATTTCATTTTTTCAAATTCATTATTGACTTTTTATTACACTCATGATACACTAAAGGCAA
>ERZ1035032.2389-NODE-2389-length-10213-cov-5.411695_pt1 | contig 10213 bp, 8 predicted proteins | sample MGYA00520693_ERZ1035032 | MGnify/ENA primary metagenome ERZ1035032 (study PRJEB33766, sample SAMN09781740) | gut metagenome | biome: gut microbiome | host: Homo sapiens | place: Madagascar | study: EMG produced TPA metagenomics assembly of the PRJNA485056 data...
GATTGAATTTGTATTCTTCTTTTATATGCTTATTCGTATATTTCATGTCATGTATCCTCCTACACTTAATTTTTCAGTTCGAACAACTATGTGGCGTTTGTCGAATTCACTTAATTGTCCATGAATGCATTAAAGATAAATATTTTATATTGACAACGGATCTAATCAATAGTAATGTTCTATTTAAGAAATGTGGTTTTGTGCCGTACAGCATTATTGCCCAAGCGGGTTACTACGTTTCTTTTTTATTCTAATCAAAACTATTAGAATCATTTTCTTGACAATATTACCATATCTATAGTAATATTTCTATAAGAAATGGGTTTGTTACCGTACAATCTTACGATTCAAGCGGGGTGCTCGTTTCTTTTTTTATATTTACCAAATCATATAAATATAAATTATTATCTGATGCATGTCTAACCAGCATTTCTATACGAAAAATATTTATCCGTTCTATTTCTCCATTATCAAGATATATTGGCAACGCAAATCGAGATGTAAAACGATACCACCCATATTTTGCATCCATCCCATGTTTATTTTTGAAATTTTCCTGCCAACGCTTATTTTTTGCTATTTTTAATAGCATCGGTAATTCACTTGTAGAATTAGCTTTTGCTTTTGCATTTGCACCTTTAAGCCTTTTTGTATCCTCAGACCCCTTTAATTCATTTGGAAAATCTGATCCTATGTATATTTTATCAGAAGTTTCAATCACTTCATAGCAACTTCCTACATATTCTTTTACATACTTCTCCACCTCATTCCAATTTATATTTCTTTTTCCCTTAAATCTAATATCCTTTATTAAAACAATAGGATTATTTTTTATATCATAAATTACTGTACATTTTTTCTTCACAAACTCCATATATAATACCCTCGCACTGGCTGCTTGATCACGTTTCGCCGTTCCAGCTCATACAACACACTGATTGTCGTCGATACACCAAGTCTTGCCTGTGCGATCACATCATCCACATGTACCGGATCTAAGCCTAGAAGGTCATATACGGTCCGTTCTGCGGTTGTCAGGTTATCCCGTGTTTCACTTTGTTTTTCAGCACTACCGGATGCAGTACCGCTAACATCATCCATATTCAGGCGTTCCTCTCCCCACAGATCAAGCAGGATATCCTTTGGTCTTGTCACGCACATCGCACCCATCTGAATCAGGTGGTTTGTACCCTCACTGAATGCATCTAATACTCTGCCCGGCAGAGCGTACACCTGTTTTCCCTGATCAAGTGCCAGATCTGCTGTAATCAGAGAACCGCTTTTCTTCTTGGCACAGGATACTAAAACACCATCCGACAGTCCGCTTATGATCCGGTTCCTGAGCGGGAACTGAAACGCAAGCGGCGGTACATCCAGACAATATTCGGACAGAATCAATCCCCGTTCTTCAATCTGCGCGAATAATTCGATATTCTCGCGCGGATATGTGACATTGATCCCGCAGCCAAGCACTGCGATCGTATAGCCACCTGCTTCCAGACAACCGCGATGTGCCTGACCATCGATACCCCTGGCCAGTCCACTCACAATCTGGATTCCTGCCTTCGCAAGCTCCCTCGCAAAGATACGTGTTGTTTCTTTGCAGTATGTATCTGCATTGCGTGCACCCACAATCGCAACCGACTGATTATAATAATTGATGCTCTCCCGGATTTTGCCACGCGCAAATAAAATCTCCGGATTATCGTAGATATTTGTAAGCTTCTCCGGGTATAGCGGATGCCCCGGATATAAGATCCGGATGTTTCGTTCCTTTAATCGTCCGTATACTTCATCCAGATAATTTGTATTTTTGCGAAGTAAAAGCGTCTGATATTCCGCCGGTTCAAATTGCTTCGCCAGCTCCTTCTCAAGCTCCGGTACCGATTGTTCCATAGCCTGCTCTACCGTACCATACCGTAGGATCAGATAATATTTTACTTTTGATGATATCTCATGATTTCCATATAGCCAAAGCCTTGCCATCTCACTTCTAGTTTCCATGCAGAACCTCCTTTGCAAATACATCCTGATTGCGGTAAAATGCCGCTTCCTGCAGATGTGCATTTTCAATCTCTTCACTGCCAGCCAGATCCGCGATTGTGCGGGCAAGCTTCAAGACGCGGTGCACACCTCGCACAGATAATTCCTGTTCTTCAAAAAGCTGAAGCACCAGCCTTTTTCCTTCCTCCGATAACGTGATATATTCCTCCAGATTCTTTCCATCGAGCTGTGAATTAAACAACAGTCCGGTTCCGGCAAACCGTTCCTTCTGCATCTGTCTTGCCTGTTCCACCCGTGCCCGGATTGTCTTTGAAGATTCCGTTTTCTGTTTGGAGAAAAGCACCTCCTGCTTTACGCCTTTAACCTCCATCCGGATATCGATCCGGTCAAGCAACGGTCCGCTTACCTTGCTTTGATAACGGCGGATCTGCTGTTCCGTGCAGCTGCATCTACGATAATCCGGGTAGTTTCCACACGGACAAGGATTCATCGCCGCCACAAACATAAAATCCGCTGGGAATTCATACGACGCCTGCACTCTCGATATCCGGATTCTACGGTCTTCCAAAGGCTGGCGCAGCACTTCCAACACGGGTTTAGAAAATTCCGGAAGTTCGTCCAGAAACAGCACCCCATAATGTGCAAAGCTCACCTCCCCTGGTGTCGGAACCCTGCCGCCACCGATCAGTGCATATTCCGAGATTGTGTGATGTGGTGCCCGGAACGGACGCCTGTGGATCAATCCCCCTTCCGGCGGTAACATCCCTCCGACGCTGTATATCTTTGTCACTTCCAGACTTTCTTCGAAGCTCATCTGCGGCAGGATCGTCGGCAGACGCTTCGCGAGCATGGATTTCCCTGCACCGGCAGCACCGGTTAACAACACATTATGAAATCCTGCCGCAGCAATCTCCATCCCCCGCTTGATGCTTTCCTGTCCTACTACATCAGAAAAATCAATATCATACAGATATTCCGATGTATCCACAGCCGGTTGCTCGACATTCGTATTCTCATATTCTTTTATTCCCTGAATATATTCCATGGTCTCCTTCAGGCTTGAAACACCTATAACCGATATTCCCTGCACCAAAGCAGCTTCCTGCACATTTTCTTTTGGAACAATGCAGCTTGTCATACCTTCTTCTCTGGCACAGATGACCATCGGAAGAACGCCCGGAATCGCTTTTATCGATCCGTCCAGGCTCAGTTCTCCGAGCACCAACGTCTGTTCCATCGGTAATTCCGCTGTTACGCCAAGTGACAGAAGCACGGCTGTTGCAATCGCAAGGTCATATCCGGAACCATCTTTTCTCATATCTGCCGGGGATAAATTGATTGTGATGCGCTTCGGTGGCAAATGAAAGCCTGAATTCTTAAGCGCAGTCCGCACGCGTTCCGATGACTCCCTGACAGACGATGACAGATATCCAACCATGGTAAATACAGGCAGACCATCATTCACATCTGCCTCCACATCGATCATCCGTCCGTCCACACCGTGAACCGCACAGCTTTTTACTTTACTAAACATATTCGCTCCCTTCTTCTCCAAGGGCGCTGACCAAGTTTATAGTATAAAAGAAAAGAACATCTGTCAACGAACAAAGTCTGAAACTTTTGTGAACGTTGCAAATGTTCTTTTCTATGATAGGTACCACTATTTATCAATACTTATTTCTTTTTCTGTACACTGTATCCGAATTTGCCAACATAATCACCAAGCGTAAAATACTGTCCGTGGGAATATGCAATCAAATCTGTCTTATTCAGGTCAAACTTTCCTGTCTCATCCATATATTTCTCATCCGCAAGTACGGCTGTTACCTCAGCTAAGAACATATCATGGGAGCCAAGCTCAATTACCTGTGTGACCTTACACTCAATATTGACCGGGCTTTCTTCAATGACAGGTACCGACACTGTCTGTGCCTTGCCCTTCGTCATCTTCATCTCCGCGAATTTATCTACATCTCTGCCTGATTTCACACCACAATAGTCCATCGCATAGCACAGATCCTTCGTCACTAAATTGATGACGAACTCTCCGTTTTTCGTAAGTAATTCATGTGAATATCTTGACTTTCGTACAGAGATCGATACCATCGGTGGATCGGAATTGATGGTTCCCGTCCATGCGATCGTGATAATGTCATCGATTCCATTTCCATCACCGGTTGTCACCATAACCGCCGGTACCGGATACAACATATTTCCCGGTTTCCAAACCTGTTTTGCCATTTTCTGCCTCCTGTTTTTTTATCTATTCAGGTAAATCAAAATACAATCATTCCGTTATTCCAGCAGACTCCGGATCTCCTGCATCTTGTAGTCCATCGCCGTAATCGTATCCGCGCACTTTTTTAACTCCTTCGCAATAATCTCCGGATGCTTCAGATTGTCCTTCTTATACTTGAGCTTATGATCAAGACTCGCCCAGAAATCCATCGCGATTGTCCGAAACTGCACTTCGACTTTCATATATTTTTTCTCATTTGACAAGAAAATCGGAATCTCCACAATCAGATGCAGACTTCGGTATCCGTTTGGCTTTGGATTCCGTATGTAATCCTTCACACATACAACCCGGATATCGTCCTGTTTTGTCAAAAGCTCTGATACCGTATAGATATCCTCCGGGAACGAACAGATCACACGTACACCTGCGATATCCGTCAGGTTCTCCTCGATATTTTCTATCGAGATTTCCAGACCTTTTCGTTTCATCTTCTCCACGATGCTGAGTGGTTTTTTCAATCTGCACCGGATTGACTCAAACGGATTTCGATTATACTGTGATGCAAACTCAGTATTCAACACCTTCAGCTTTGTCTCAATCTCCATCAACGCACACTCATAGTGCATCATAGATTCTATAAATGGCTGCATCGTCTGCAGCACCTTTTCCGGGTTGTCGGAGTTCATCAGAAGCTCCATACTCATATCTGTACTCCCGTTCATGTTACACACCTCTATTCTTACGAATCGTTTTCATAAATAATTCCTTTAATTTCCGGTCATAATCTCTGCCGATCTTATTCAGTGCTTCATGGCTGACAAATCCACCTGCCATCGCAGCATGTCCACCACCGGAACCAATTCCATCCAACGCCTGATAGATTAGTTTTCCTGCATCCACATCTGCCCGCTCACTGCGCACAGAGAATTTAATGCCATCCGAATTGATAGAGTAGACAACGGCTACATCGACCACATCCAAGGACAAAATAAAATCCGATATGATCGCAACAAGGGAATTCGGGCACTCAAATGGAATGTAGGTGAATCCAACATAATCAAACACTTCGATATGCTCGATTGCCGCACCATACGCCTTCAGATCCTGAAATTCTATCGTGGAATTATACATACTGTTCAGTTTTTCCGTACTGATATAATCGAACAGATATGCCATCATATCCATATCAAACGCGGTTGTTCCACGCACAAAATCTGCCGTATCCATCTTGATTCCATAAGCAAGTGCGGTCGCAACATCCTCATCCATCGGCGCACCGCTTGTCTGAAAATACGACGCAACAATGCTGGCACAGGCACCAACAATACGGATATCCTCGAACTTGTAATCCTCTGTCTTCACAAACACCGGATGATGATCGACACATGCCACCTCATTGCCCAGAAGATCTGTCGTATTTGCATTCGGTTTCTGACAATCGACATGCACGATATAGTCCTCCGCCTGCATGTCCGGGATGTCATCATACGAATAAATCTCGATGCCAAACGTATCCATCATCTTTCTTGTATTAAACCGGTCAATACTGCCGACATAACAGATGGTCGATGTAATTCCATAATATTCCAGATATCGCTTCAAGCCAAATGCACTCGATATCGCATCCGGGTCCGGGAAATTATGTGTCTGTAAATATACCTTATGTCCTCTCAGAAGTTCAATCAACGCCTTCTGTTTTTCTTCTGCCACTTGCGCCTCCTGTTAACAATCAAAGCACAGCAATACATACGCTAAGATAAGCATTGCCGTCACTAAAACAAACTCGCAAAACCCACTGACAAAATACGAAAGTATCATGCCAATCGCCATAAATAAAATCGAATATCCAAATAATGCCTTCAATGCCGCCTCTTCATCATATTTGTTCTACTACATACTATGAGACAAACGGAGTGAAAAGACGTAATTTCGTTCAAATCCTAGTTATTCTCACTTGCCTGATCAATCGCTTCTTTGATTTCTGGGCTGTCAATATCCACATCTGCTTTCTTACCCATGGCTGTTGCAATCTTATCGACAACCTCTGGAATCATGTCGATCACCTTGCTTACCGTGTCACCCTGCTTGACTGGAATCATCTTCGCATGTCCGTTCTGGATCACAAGTACCGCAGTTGGAGACATCTTACCGCCCATTCCGCCTCCAGCAGAGTTGGAACCGCCGTTTTTGCCAAATGCACCGGCAGCTACACCAAAATTCACATCCACCAATGGTAAAATAATTGTATCGCCTACCTTCGTTGGCTCGCCAACAACTGTCTTCGTTGTAAGCAGGGAATCCATCCCCTGAAATAAAGAACCAACTGTCTGATTAAAATCATTTGCCATCACTCATTACCTCCAATTTCTATATTATCTTACTGATTCATTACTTTCTTTGCAACTTTTAGTGTCCTCCAGATATTGATATTCAAGACAATCCGGAGCAGATATCCAAGCCGGATTCGGCCTTTCAGCTTCACATCCAGTTTCAACACCTTCTGTTCAAAATCCGGCTGCATTGACAGCCCTTTTTGATATACAAACGGCAGTAAGCTCAAATATCCGGTCACCTGCCCGGTCTTGTATGGCTCATCCATGCCGTAATGCACATAGCCCTTTACCTTGCGTGGCAAAATATGTTTCAATGTCCGCGGAATATATTTTTTCAGATATTCACGTGTCTTTACCGTACACGACAGATTCCAGAACTTCTGCAATCGCCGGAGCTTTTTCTTCGCAGTCGCTGTCTTTTTCTCGATCTTGTCAGTCACACGCTCTGCGACCTTTCCTGGTGTGTGATTTATCACAAATGTCCAGACTTTCTTAATCTTCTCCCACACCTTCCGGCACAATATCTTCAATCTGCCCGATTGCTTCTTTTCTTCTTCCGACAGATCGTCCGGTTCGTCCAGATCAAAGATTTCATGCTCTGGTGCTTCCTCTGTCTTTGTTTCTATATCATCCTCATTTATGTCTGTCTCTGGAAGTGGTATCGTCGGAATCTCTGTAATAGTCCCATCTGACTCATCCGTTTTCTCCGATTCACTTATTATCTTCTGTGAACTATTTTCTATACTATCCTTTCGCTTTACCGGCTTCTCACAGATTGCATCATCGTCCTCATCCACGTCGATATCATCCCACGCGTCGTCGAATCCCTCATCAGCGAGATGTTCCACCTCACGCTCTGCTTCTTCTGCCTTCTTCTTTCCAAGCCTAAACCATAACAGCCGTATCTCCTGTTTCAGTTTATCCTTCTCCCGGCTCTGGTCATACAACACCCGGACACTTAAGATCAGATACCGTACCTTTGCTTTTGCCTGTAATGTCTTCCCACCCTGATACGAGATATCTGCCTGATACCGGATCGGGCAAAATAAAATCAGCATCACAAGCAAGAGAAGCAATCCTATGATACCAAGGAGGATCCATCCGATTATTTTTAAAATAAGTAACAATACATGCAGCATTCCTTACCTTACTCCTACCTGTGGTTCTTTCACTTCAATCAAAAGAAAAAATCCTCTACCTTCCATTCTTCCCCGGTTTCATCATACATATCCTGTATGATCTGCAATACGAGCTGTTCTGCCACTTCTTTGCCTCTTGCAAAGCCGACAACCCGTATCCGGGAATCCAGCTTCCTATATGGTTTTTGTAACAACTGATTATATGGATAAATCTCCAGCAATCCATCCTGCAATAACGGCAACACGATCACATACAGATTCCGGACAGGCTTATGCCGCCTGATCCTTTTCCTGATCCGTGCCTGTTTTCGCTCTGTAAGATTGTATGTATAACATTTATCAGCAAAAATCACGATTACTCCTCTATCATCTCTGAAATCAGCTTATTACATGCCATAAGTTCGCTGTCATCCTTACAATTCTCAATTACATAATCAAAATAATCCCGGATCTCCTGTTGTGTATTCATGAAGATCGGCATTGCAGCAAGAAGCTTACACATCATACTACGGTAAACCGGTCTCTTCACACTCGAAAACAAATCGCCAAGTTCCTTTACAAGTGCTTCCTTCTTTGCTGTGATATACGCATGATCTGCGGTTTCTGTCTTTCTAGAAACCTTGTCAAGATCAATAAACAAGCTTGTAGAAAGCAGCTTGCTTACCTTATCCAGACGGTCAAATGTCTCTGTCAGTGCAAGGCTTTCAATCTGCTCGGCTTTTCCAACGCGAATCTCATCCAGCACTGCTTCCAATATCACGATAGATTCATACACGCGCTCCTGCACACCTTCGATTGTGAAAAACTCATCCATCACCTCATCCGGTAACTGATCGATCGTCTCTGCCTTTACACACGCCTTGATAATGCGAAGTGCTGCTGCATACCCCGGTACATCTTCTTCGTTCTTCTCATATGCTGCATCAATCGTAAGTAGGATCGTATACACATCATTTATGACTTCCTGTAACAGCATAAACGCTGACACTTCGTTGTTGATGATCGTCGCAGCCTGATTCAGACGCTTCGTCAAATCTTCAAACTCCGGCAGCGTGAGTGCCGCATAATCAGCCTCTGCAAGATCGGTATAAACATGATATAAAAATGGATACTCCGTCTCAAATCCCTTTGGCTTCTTCAAAAGCACTGCACTGCGCAGCATATCAACAAACTCATCCACAGAGGTTGTCTCGCCCTCCTCATAGATATTGAGTGTTGAATTGACAATATCATAAAACTTATTCTTCGTCATACGAACCGGAAGCTGCGCCATCAGAAGCTGTAATTTACTGTTTATAACAACCGTATCATTCTCTGCAAATACATAGGCAAACATCTTCTCAGAAAGCCCTTTTGCATCAACCGGTGCCACTTCATCACGCACGGCAGCCTCCACACGGTTTAACACATACTCATAAATCTCATATGCATCCGTGTAAGCGGTCAGAATATGCATCTTATATTCTACATTGCTACGAAGCTGTGTGATTGCTTCCATAGAATCTTCGTCCACTGCCTCGCGCTTAACCAGATGACGGTCTAACAAGCCTGTCAGAAGTGCAAAATATTTGCAGACATCCGTGTTCTTGTCATCCTGCTCATCACAGACTTCCTTCATCGTGTAATAATTCATGCTTCCTTTTACAGTCGCATAGCAGTTATACTGTCTTCCAAGCAGTTCTGCATATTCTGGAAGTTTCTTGTCTAAGTCTTTGTCTCTCTGTATATCTGTCACTAATTTCTTACATGTTGCTATCATTATATCAGTCTCCTATTTCACATGCTCATGCGTAAATAAATGTTCGTTACAATACTCATAATTTCCGTTACATTTTGAGCAGAACCGAAACTCCAGATCATCGCCATCCCGCTCCGTTCTTCCACAGATTGCACATTTGTGCTTCGTGATGTTCGATGGATATCCCATCTGCTGTGCCTTGTGACGCCGGTCTGCCTCCCCATTTACCTGGCGGGACAGATTCTCCACACGACGGTCGTAATCCCGTTTCCTTCGTTTCGCTGCCGCCTTGCTGTTCGAGCTTCGCATACCGACACCCCGCCCCATAATCAGGTAGAATATAAAGAAATTCACCAGATACGCAATGATGGAACCACGGTTCAACGTACTTGTGGTTGGCCGCATAAATTCATATGCCATCAATCCCATATCTATAACTGCGACCCAGAAAGCACGGATTGGAATGAAAAACATAAACAACACACGTGCATCCGAATACATCAGTGCAAACGCTAAGAACAATCCATAATCAAAGTAATACATTGCCCATATTCCAACATCCATCATGCCAAGAATGGAACCATTTGCATAATAGTAAATACTGATGCCTAACATGATGACCGTATTCCAGAACCATGCACCAAATATATAAAGGTTAAACATAAATGTTCCCATGGCCTGTTCGATCTGTTGTCCAAACAAAATCAATATAAATATCATCAGTATTCCAACTAAATTCAAATCTCCCGGTGGTGAAAAT
>ERZ1035032.2390-NODE-2390-length-10206-cov-8.423998_pt1 | contig 10206 bp, 10 predicted proteins | sample MGYA00520693_ERZ1035032 | MGnify/ENA primary metagenome ERZ1035032 (study PRJEB33766, sample SAMN09781740) | gut metagenome | biome: gut microbiome | host: Homo sapiens | place: Madagascar | study: EMG produced TPA metagenomics assembly of the PRJNA485056 data...
ACCTAAAATGTTTGTAGAAATTTATAATTCGACTTTTTATAAAAATTAGTAATTTGCGATTTTTTGTTAAAAATACTTTTGAGGTGTTTTTTTATGCGAAAAATAGGGAAAACGATAATTTTTGACAAACCGCCTAAAATTATCGGTCACGCAGGTGTGGTAGGTAAAAAAGAGGGCGAAGGTCCGCTTGCAAAGGATTTTGATATGATTTTTGAGGATACAACTATGGGTCAGCAGTCGTATGAGCTTGCGGAGTCGGCAATGCTTCACGATGCAATTATTAGAAGTCTGTCAAATGCAGGAGTTGCGCCAAGCTCGGTCGATTTTGTGCTGAGCGGCGATTTGCTTAACCAATGTATGGGTTCGGCTTTTGCGCTTAAGGATTTGGAAATTCCGTCAATCGGTCTTTTCGGCGCTTGCTCAACCATGGCGCTTTCGCTTTCAACGGGCGCAATGCTTGTAAACGGCGGCGCTTCCTGCGTTGTTTGTGCAACATCAAGCCATTTCTGCTCAAGCGAAAGGCAGTTTCGTTTTCCGCTTGAATACGGAGGTCAACGTCCGCCGACGGCGCAATGGACTGTTACGGGAGCCGGCAGCAGCGTTGTGTCAAACGAGGGCAGGGGTACTGAAATCAAGGCAGTTCAAATCGGAACTATTACCGACCTCGGCATAACCGATGCAAATAATATGGGTGCGGCAATGGCACCTGCCGGTGCTATACTTAGACCATAAGGTTAAGATTTATGACTGATTTTGCCATAGATTTTGAACTTATAATACATTTATGCACTCTACACACAAAAAATAAAAAATCGGTGGTGATAATATTATATATAAAATGAATAAATCTCCTTGACAAACATATAATAATAGTAGTACAATGTACTACGAAAGGAGATGAGCTTATGGCTTTTTCAATTAGATTAAATGAAGACGAAAGGCAATTAGTTGACAGCTATGCAAAACTCCATTCAATTACTGTCGGAGAAGCTTTTAAGAGAGCACTCTTTGATAAAATTGAAGAAGAATATGACATTGCAATAGCAAATGAAGCCTATGACGATTATGTTAAAAGCGGAAAGGAAAGCAAACCTATTGATGATTTGTGGAAGGATTTGAATATATGAAGTATTCGATTGAAATCACTCCACGGTTTGAAAAGGAATTTAAAAAACTTGACCGATATACACAGCGAATGATTAAGGCTTGGATTGATAAAAACCTTGTCGGCTGTGAAGACCCAAAGGCTCACGGCAAGGCTTTAACTGCAAACCTCAAAGGAATGTGGAGGTATCGTATCGGTGATTATCGTATGATTTGTTTGATAGAAGATGACAAATTAGTAATCACTGCCCTTAACATAGGTCATAGAAGAGAAATATATAGATAACAAAAGCGTTGGAGATAAATTTCTCCAACGCTTTTTTCATAGTTTTTTTGACTGTGAAAGCCTAAGTTAGCCTGAGTGCCGTCACTTCACAAAAATTTATATAGATTTTTAAGTATTTGTGTATTATAATAAAAAATGTATAGAAAATGTGGAGGTTTTTTATGAAAATTACAGTAATAGGCGGTGGCGGAGTTCGTTCAATGTTTCTTGCCAAAAGCATTGCACAAAAGGCTGAAAAATTGAAAATTGACGAACTTTGCTTTATGGATAATAATGAGGAAAAATTAAGAATTTACGGCGGCATGGCAAGTCATGTTGCAAGGCTTCTTTGCGAAAAAATGAAATTTACGCTTACTTCTGATGCGATTGAAGCGGTAAAGGATGCCGATTATGTTATTACCACCATTCGTGTCGGCGAGGACGATATGAGAGCAAAGGACGAAAGAATTGCTTTAAATTACGGCGTTCTCGGTCAGGAAACAACGGGTGCGGCAGGGCTTTCGTTTGCAATGAGAAGTGTGCCGGCTCTTGCTGAATATTGCGAGCTTATCAAAAAATATTCAAAGCCTGATGTTAAAGTGTTCAATTTCACTAACCCTGCCGGGGTGGTGAGCCAAACGCTTAGGGATATGGGTTATGATTTTACATACGGAATTTGCGACGCTCCGTCAAGTATGCTGCGTACTTTTGCACTTATGTACGGCGAAAACCCGAACGATATAACGGGCGAGTGCTACGGCTTAAATCATCTGTCGTATTTTAAGAGCATTAAGCTTTGCGGCAGAGAAATTATGAATGAGCTTATTGAAAATGACGATGCGTACAAAAAAAGCGATATGCGTTATTTTGAAAAGGAACTTTTAAGGGATAGGGGTTGCATTTTAAATGAATACCTCTACTACTTTTACTACCGTGAAAAGGCTGTTGAAAATATACTCAAAGCCGACAAAACCCGTGGCGAGCAGATTAGGGATATTAACAAAAATATGACTGCCGAGCTTTCAAAAATGGATATAGAAAATGATTTTGAAAACTGCTTTAAAGTTTTTTGCAAGTGGTACGGTATGCGTGAAGGCAGTTATATGGCAAGCGAAACAGGTGAAAAGCGAAGTCAGCCGTGGCATTTTGATATTTATGAAGAGGATGACGGCGGCTATGCCGGAGTTGCGCTTAAATATATAGAAATTGCTCAAAGCGGAAGTAAAGGCTCAATGATTATGTGCATCCCGAACGAGGGGGCGATAATCGGCTTGAGGGATGATGATATTGTTGAAATAACCTGCGATGTTGACAAAAACGGTGCAACGCCGCACCGTATCGGTGAGGTTGACGAGCAAAACCTTGAGCTTATTCGCAGGGTCAAAAACTATGAAAGGCTGTCATCAAAAGCAATAAGGGAACGAAACAGGACGGCAGCTATTCAGGCGCTCACACTTCATCCGCTTGTAAACAGTTATTCCTTGGCAGTTAAACTTGTTGACGAATATATTAAGCATAATAAAGATTATTGTAACGGTTGGAAATAAAATTAAATTATAAAAATGTTGAGAAAGTGAGATAAATTTTGTTTTTTGCGAGTGGGAGCTGTACGATGGTACTGCCTCCGAGCAAAAGGCAAAAAACGCCAAAATTTTCAAGGACTTGATGTCCTTGAAATTTTCAAATGATTTCTTTTTGAAAAATGTTTAGGCAGGAGAAAACCCCTGCCATACGGATAATCTGATTAAGAATTATAACTCGGCGTGTTTTAGCCGCTTTATCAACATTTGGGGGTAATATTTATGGATAAAGAGACAAGATATGTAGGCGTTAGGGAAACGCTTGCATACGGTTTTGCAAATGCAGGTCAGGTTTTCGGCTACAATTTGATTGCCGGAGGCTACCTTTCGCTGTTTTTCACAAAGGTTTTTGAAATTCCGCCTGCTGCCGTATCAACAATGATTTTGTTTTTAGGCATTTGGGACACGGTCAACGACCCTCTTATGGGCGGACTTATTGATAAAACACGAACGAGGTACGGAAAACTTCGGCCGTATCTTTTGTTTGTGCCGCTTCCGCTTGCGATAGCTACGATTATGCTTTTTGCAGGGCCTGAGATTTTGGCTGACGCAAAGTCAACTACCGTAAAAATAATTTATATGTATATTTCCTATTTTATTTGGGAACTGTTTTACACTCTCGGCGATGTTCCGTTTTGGAGTATGAGCGCTGCCATTTCGCCGTCACCGAGTGACAGAACGAGAGTTATTTCATCAGCAAGGTTTTTATCAAGCCTTATCGGCGGTCTTTCAACAACAATGCTTGTTGTTATGATGGATTTGAGTAATAAAGGTGTTTGGCAAATTACTCTTGCGCAGGACTTTTTAATTCTTGCCGTGATTGCCGGTGTGTTCGGTATGGGGCTTTTTTCGCTTGCAGGTTTTAAAACAAGGGAGAGAGTAGTTCAAAGTGTTAAAGAGCCGTCGCTTATTGATAATTTTAAGGTTCTTGTTAAAAACAAACCGCTTCTTTTAATAATCATCGGCAATGTGCTTTCAAGCTTTGGCGGTATATCAGGCGTTTTCCAAACTTATTACTATTCCGAAGTGCTTGACCTTAACTCTGCCGTTTTGTGGATAACACTTCCCGGTACACTTCTCGGCTTTATTACATATTTGCTAATTCCAAAGCTTAAAGAAAAGCTTGACAATAAGCATATAGTTATGGCAAACATTATTTTTAATGCAGTTTTGGGAGTAGTGATATTCTTCTGCGGTCTCGGTTTTTATAAGACTAATGTTGTTGCTGTTTCACTTCTTCTTATGGTTCAGTTTTTCTTACAGTCTTTCTTCCAAACAGTCAATAATGTTATTCCGACGGAAATGATTGGCGACACGGTTGACTATATGGAATGGAAAACAGGCAAAAGAAACGAGGGTGTCAGCTTTTCCGTTCTTACGTTTGTGGGCAAACTTACCGGCTCACTTTCAACTTCTGTCGGCACGGCACTTTTGCCGCTTATCGGCTTAACATTCACTAAAAATGCAGCAGGTGAATCGGTAGCTGTTAAGGGCGAACATACAGATTTGTGGATATGGGCGCTGTTTATACTCATTCCTAAGCTTTTGGGTCTTGTCACTCTTATTCCTTATGCGTTTTATAACTTGAACGGCAAAAAGTTAAAGCAAATTCGCTCTGAACTTAAAGTGAGGAGAGAGGAAAACGAGGCACTTAACATAAACGGAGGTGGCGAAAATGAGTAATAAATGCCCAAAATGCCAAGCTAAATTAAGTCCGTTTTATCTTAAACCGACTTGCCCAAAGTGCGGCGTTAATATTATGCAATACGGCTTTGACGAAAAGCTTGAAGAAGATAAAGTCAAGGCAGAAAAGGAATGGAGCAAACTTGAAAATTCTCTTTTGAATATTAAAAAGTCAACGATAGGCTCACCGTGGACAATAGTAAGGCTTGTTCTCTTTTTCACTCCGCTTGCCTCAATGTGCCTGCCGCTTTTTTGGGCAGGGCATAAAAATGTTTCGCTCATCTCGTTTATAATGAGCATTGTTAATCACGGCCTTGATTTTAAAGGGATAGCAAGTGATAAGTCATATCTTTTTGCAGTCCTTTTGATAATTTGCGTAATTATTTTCAGTCTGGCTGAAATAATTTGCTCACTTTTCACTGCAAAGAATGGCGGATATAAGAGAAATATTATCGCTTTTTCGCTTAATTTTATTGTTCTTGCGGTGATGTCGTTTCTTTCAATCGGCTTTGGCGCAAAGGCAAAAATCGGTTTGATTATCACTTTTTTGATTTATCTTGCTAAATTTGTTTTGCACAATATTGTTTCCAAAAAAGGAATTAAGCCGTATAACATCGTAATTGCAGTTGCGATTGCAGGGTCAATGGTTGCCTCACTTTTCTGCTTTTATCATTCAAACAAAGTCGTTTATACTGCGCCAAAAGTTGAAAGTTCAAACATAAGCGCCGTTACATTTAATGTTGCTTCCGCCTTCGGCACAAGCTTTGAAGATACAGACAGTATGACGAGGTGCAATCGATTTGCAAATTATATGAATGACGTTAAGCCTGATTTAATCGGCACTCAGGAAATGAATTCTTACTGGCTTGATGACCTTAAAAACGAGCTTAAAGATTATGAAAGCTACGGCGTTAAGCGTGGCGGCGACAGTGAAGAAAAAAACAGCGAGATGAATGCGGTTTTTTGGAATAAAAACAAGTTTTCTTTGCTTGACAAGAATACGATTTGGCTCAGCAAAACCCCGAATAAAGAAAGCAAATATACCTATTTGGACGAAAACGGCAAAGAGGAAGAGGCGGGTTGCAACAGAATTTGCACCTATGTTGTGTTGACTGAAAAAGAAACGGGTAAAACACTTGTTTTCTTAAACACTCACCTTGACAACGCATCCGAGCAGGCTTTAAACTTCGGCGCAAATGTTGTTTGCCAAAAGGTAGAAAAGCTTAAAAATGAGTACGGCAAAAATGTAAGAATTGTGCTAACAGGCGATTTTAATTCGACTCTGGACTCTGCGGCTTATAAAACAATTGCAAAAATTCTTAATGACAGTACGGATTTGTCAAAGAAAGTCGCAACTTATCAGGAGTGGGGATATTGCTATACGGGGGATGATCCGATTGACTTTATTTTCACGAGCGGCACTCCTTCAAATTATACCGTTTTAAACGATTTGAACGGCGGATATATTTCCGACCATTACGGAGTTTTTGCAAGTGTTAAGTTTTAAATTATAGTTTGTGGTTGTGAATAAGCAACCATATCAGTGCTTGAAACCCTTAACGATTCGTTTCTTAATGTAAAACTTTTTGTTTATACTCACAACCATTCTTTTGATTGCAAAAGAACGGTTGCGCCAAGAAAACAAATCAAGGGGAGTGATGCTTGGCGCATCAAGTCCCCTTGATAATCCCCTTTACAAGGTGCGTGACTGCGTCACGATATTGATATCTATTTCAATATTTTAGGCTCCTTTTTGCTAAATTATAATTTATAAAACAAAGGCTCAAGGTTTTTCCTTGAGCCTTTGTTGTTTATTAAAATTTATCTCCAACGCTTTTTAGTTCAGTCATCTTTTTTCTTTTTGGTTATCACAAAAGCAAGGGCAAGGATGGTGGCAACGGCAGCTGAAGTTACGAGTGCCGTGTTGTTGCCCGTATTAGGCGAAGTTTTAGATTTGTTTTTCTTTTTAGTTGATTTTACGGTTGTGTTGTGATTTTCGTTGTAATCGGTGGCTGCGTTAACATTTTTATCCGAAATGTTTTCTGTTGTTGACATCGTTGTTAATTCTGTTGTTGACTGAGTTGTCGGTTGGGTTATGGGTTGAGTTGTGGGTTGAGTTGTCGGCGGCTCGGTAGTAGGCGGAGTCGGATTTTTAACCCAGTGAGCAGTCAAGCTAAGCGTTGAAATAACAGGTAAAGAAAAATCGTATTCATTTTCACCGTTAAACCAGCCGTCAAAAGTATAACCGTCTTTTGTAGGCGTAGGCAATGTTAGCTTTTGACCTCTCAAAATATATTCTTTATTGTTACCGTTTCCGCCGTCTAAATCAAGCGTAACTTTAACCTTTGCGCTGTCGGCTATCGTTCCGTTTCCCGCAACATTGCCATAGAATGTTCCGCCCGTTATTGTGCCGTTGTTTTCAACATTACCTTTAAAAATACCGCTGATTATATTGCCGTTGCAGACAATGTTGCTGTTAAGTGTGAAGTAATCAAACTTAATATCACCGTCAATTATCATATTGTCTTTTATTTCAATTTTGGCATTTTCCTGTGATAGTAAAATTTGAATTTTGCCTGTGATTTTCGCATTTCCGCCGATATATGCACGACTGTCGCTTGTCAATTCTTGAATAATAAGCGTGCCCTGAAATTCAGAGTTGCCGTCAATTTTAGTTTCGGCGTTTCCTGTTGAAAATACATCGCCGATGAATTTTGAATTACCGTTGAGTATCATTTTTGAATCAGGTTCTGTACAAAGATTATATCCGTTTTGAAGTGTGCCTGCGTACATATTAAACGAACCGTAGTTATCAATCGAACATTCAAGTTTGCCACCCACGGTACAGTCTGTAATTGTAAGGGACGCACTGCTGTCAACCCGAATTGCATAATCACTTGTGTTGCTCTTTATTGTTTTGCCGTTGAGGCAAATGTTTATATCGTTTTTGACAGTCTGCTCTTTAGCAAGATTAATGTCATTTGCAAGGTAATAATTTCCCGAAGCGGTAGGCAAAGAATCTGTGCTGTTCCACTCACTCCATTCAACATCTGTGTGCGTGTCGTGACCGTTAAATTCAGTGTCACTGCCGCATACACAGTGCATGTGTTTATCCTTGCTCCACATATACATACAGTCCATAACCACCATATATTCATCACGGGAATTATGGTGAACTATTGCAATGGTGACTTTTTTATCTGAATAAGCAGACAAGTCAACTTCTACTTCTTGCCAAACATCCCTGACATTATCGCCAAGTTCACTTTGAGTGAAATCAAAATCATCACCGAGCTGGGTGTAGCTGTTTCCGCCGTCGGTCGAAATATATATACCGATTTTATCTTTAAGATACCCTCCGTCAAATGCTACAATATCAAAAGTAAGAGCGTAATTTTTTTCGGCATTAAGATTTTGTTCGGGTAAAATCAGCCAGTTATCAGGCGTAAGTGTTTTTCCGTCATTTCTTATAAAAGAATTTGAGTGAATTGATTGTTCGCCGTGGTGCGTTGAATTATCGACATGTTCAAAAGTTGGTTCTTCTTTCACTTTCCACCACTTGTAACCATCACCGTCGTTGTCAATATTTTGCCATGTTGACGGTATGCCCTGTTCAAAACTCTCACTCCATTCAATATTCCGGTCTGCTCTTTCGTGCTCACTTGGAGCAACTCTTATTTTGATAGGTGATGAACTTTGACTGTTATTTGCAAAAACTATGGTAGGAACAGTTGCGATAACCAAACATATCGCAATAACAACGCTGATTATTTTCTTTTTCATTTAGTTTTCCCCTTTCAAATAATCGTTTTTGTATTTTTCCATAAACAAAATAACGCTTTGCTTTAGCACCTCCATTTGTGATTTTAAATAATATTCGTCCTCAAACATTGCATAGTGCACGCCGGCTCTGACAATAATGAAAATAAGCCCGGTTGTGATTTTATAAGGTATTCCTATTTTTGCCTCCAACGATTTTGCGTATGCAGTGTATCTTTCGTTTACGCCCTCAAAAAACTTTTTTCCATGCTCAATATATTTTGGGTGAGTATATACTTGGTACATAAGCCTGTATTTTTTGCCGTGCTTTTTAGCTGTCCAATACGGTATTTCTTCAATAAATCGCATAACATCCTTTGCATCTGTCGGCGCCATTTGCATAAAATCATCCTCAACCTTAGCCATACAGTATGCAGTTGACTGAATGATTAAATCGTCCAAATCGTCAAAATATTGATATAGCGTTGCCGATGTGCAACCGCAAGCTTCGGCAATTCCACGAATACCGACTGAGTGTAGTCCGTTTTCGGCAAAACAGTCAAATGCCTTTTCCATAATTTCAATCTTTTTGGCAAAATATTGCTTTTCGTTTCTCGTTCTCACTTTATCATTTCCTTGTATATTTCATTTATTAATCAATCGTTCGATTATATTATAGCATGCGGGGATTGATAATTGCAATATGTTTTTGTATTGAATTTGATATGGCGAGCATTAATTATCTGTTGAATGACAAATATAGAAAAAATAAAATTTATTGTAATTATCCATACTATATGATAAAATAAATGTGTAAAGGAGTGATACAATGTCCCCAATTGAAACAAAAAGAACGGCTGCAATCAAAGTTGCAGATGCGTTGAATAGCATTGAAGGCGTGCCTGTATCAGCCTTTGCAAAGGAGCTTTCTGCAAAATGGGCAAAAGGCGAAATTACAGGTGCAGATATGAAAGCTGCTCTTATAGCAAAACATAAGAAAATATCATAGGTGAGTTTATGGACGATTTGTACTTGATTTCTAACAGTACAGTCCTCAAAAACCTGCTTGGCATAACAAATGAAAAAGAGCTTGATTTGGCAGAGGCTGAATTATCTCGTGCAAACATGATGCTGCTGTATGAAAATGGCTTTAGTGATTTTTCATCCGGCGGCTTTTGTTTTATTCACAAGTTTTTATTTGGCGATGTTTACGAGTGGGCAGGACAGTATAGAAAAATAAATATACAAAAGCGTGAAGAGTTGCTGGCAGGTCGAAGCGTTTGGTATTCAAATGTTACCGAAATTGGTGCTGACCTTGATAAAGTTTTTGTCAAAATCAAAAAGATTGATTGGGCAAGTCTTACACAAGAAGATTTTGCAAAGCAAATTGCAAGGCTGTTTCCAAAACTTTGGCAAGTTCATCCGTTTAGAGAGGGCAACACAAGAACTACTGTAATGATGATGACTTTCTTTGTGGAACGCTATGGTTATTATTTTGACCAAAATCTTATGGCTGAAAGTGCCGGATATGTGCGTGATTCTTTTGTTCTTGCAAGCCTTGGCGATCATTCGGAATATGAACATTTGGAAAAAATATTGCTTGACGCAATTTGCACCGAGCCGGTTGATTATGTTAATGACAATATAGAATCTAAAGATAAGACAGATAGGTACGAAAAATATAAGTCTAAAAATTACACTCCGACTAAACATGAGTATATTGAGTAAAAATTAGGTGGTAAAATGGAAACGGTATTTGATATGGCGAGCATTAATTATCCCTACGGTGTTTTGCACGACCAAAAGCTAAAAAGT
>ERZ1035032.2398-NODE-2398-length-10194-cov-5.897722_pt1 | contig 10194 bp, 9 predicted proteins | sample MGYA00520693_ERZ1035032 | MGnify/ENA primary metagenome ERZ1035032 (study PRJEB33766, sample SAMN09781740) | gut metagenome | biome: gut microbiome | host: Homo sapiens | place: Madagascar | study: EMG produced TPA metagenomics assembly of the PRJNA485056 data...
GGATATAACACTATGGATACAACTGAAAGCTTAGGCTATCTTAAAGGTTTAATCGAAGGTCTTGACCTTGGCGACAACAAGAAGGAAACTAAGGTTTTCTCTGCAATCGTTGACGTTCTTTCAAATCTTGTTGAGGATATTGACGATATGACAGACGGCGTTGAAATGCTTGCAGACCAGGTTGACGCTGTTGACGAGGATTTAGCAGACCTTGAGGAATATGTATACGACGATTACGACGACGAGTGCGATTGCGACGATTGCTGCGACGACGATGAGGAGGAATTTGAGGTTGAATGTCCTCTTTGCAACACTCCTTTCACAGTAGACGCCGAAACAGCACTTAACGGTTCTGTTCCTTGCCCAAATTGCGGCGAAATGCTTGAATTTGAGGTTGAAGAAGCAGACGATGAGGACGCTGAATAATTAATATTGAAAGGCTTTTACAATGAAAAAGTTTTTAGCAGTATTGCTGGCGGCAGTTACTGTTGCTTGTATGTTTGTTGCCTGCTCAAAGGCTGACGATAAAAACACTACGCAAAGCACAACAGCTTCTGTAGAAAACGCTACGGGCAAAGCAAAGATTAAAGACTCCGACGCAATCAACTTTATTAAGACATCCTATAATAAAAAAGAGCTTGGGCTCGATAAAGTAAAAGAAAAATATGACTTTATGATTAGTCAAAACGGCGTTAAAATCGGCAAAAAGCAATATGTAAAAGTTGCCGCTAACATTATGAAGAAAAATGATACAACTTCAAAAGACGGCAAGCAAACATATTCCCTCACCCCTGTCGGCGAATATTATATCTCGTTTGACGGCGATGAGGTGCTTATGAAAGACCTTAAAAGCGGCAAGTATGAAAAGCTTGAAAACCGCTATCAGGACTACAGTGCTAAAGGTCAAACAGCCCAAAGCACAACAAAATAAGCATAAAACAGAATAAACATAAACAAAAAGCAAGACGAAAATTCGTCTTGCTTTTTTATTTATTCAATTGATAAATTACACAGTATCCAAAATCTGACGCACTACTGTACGGCAGATTTTGCAACGACGTAAGGTTGCGAAGAAGTAGTCAGAATTGGATTTTTAGCGACCGAAGCTGTACGTGTGTACCGCGAGTGTTGCTAAAAATTTAAAGTGCCCAACGTTTTGTCGCCGTATCCTTTAGAATATTAAGACAAAACGTTCAAGCGTCAATAAATAAAAAAAGCAAAGGAATTAGAAGCACGTAGGTAAATACGTATTTCTAATTCCTTTTATTCCGCACGATTATGGCTACTTATTCACAACCTTATTTTACTTTTTCTGCACGTTCGCAGTAGTCCTTAATTACCGAGCAAGTGTGCGCCATTTGCTCCTTTTCTTTATCGTTAAGTTCGAGTTCAATAATATCCTCAATTCCGTTTCTGCCGATTACGCAAGGAACACCACAAGCTACGCCATCAATACCATACTCTCCTTCAAGCAAAACAGAAGCCGGAATAACGCTCTTTTCATCGTGGAAAATTGCTTTGCAAATATCTGCACAAGCAGCGCCGATTCCAAATTCGGTTGAACCTTTTCCGTTGATAATATCATAGCCGATATAACGGGTTCTCTCTAACACGAAATCCTCTGTAAGCTTACTGTATTTTTCAGGCTTCGCCTCTTGAAGTTCTTTATAGTTTTTTCCGCCGAGAGTAAGAGTTGAAAAAGGAACAAATGAAGAATCGCCGTGCTCGCCGATAGCACAGGTTGTAACGCTTTTTCTGTCTATATTTGCAAGCTCGCTGACTGTTCTTTTAAGCCTTGCGGTATCAAGAGAGGTACCTGTTGAAAAGCATCTTTCCCTCGGAAGTCCGAGATGAACTCTTGCATAATTTGCAATAACGTCGGCAGGATTTGTAATTGAAACAAAAATGCCCTTAAAATCAATAGGCTTAAGATTTTCAACAACATCCTTTAACATTCTGATTGAATCGTCAAGCATATCAAGCCTTGTCTGTCCCGGCTTACGAGGCATACCGATTGAATTGACAATAATATCGGCATCCCTGCAATCTTCATAGTCCCCTACCTTAATTTTAGTTGTTGAGCCTAAAAAAAGACATGCGTCTGCAACATCGTAGCAGTTTGCAACTGCCTTTTCACGGTCGATATCAATAAAAGCAATCTCATCGCAAGTACCCTGAAAGCAAAGTGCCATTGCAACGTGAGAGCCAACGTGACCTGCACCGATGATTACTACCTTACGTTTATCTAACATAATTAATCCTCCAAACATATATTTACAATAATTATTATACACCTATTTATATTAAATTCAATAGAAAATAAAGTTTTAGAAATAGGCAAAAAATTGTTGACAAGTCTATTTCTTAATGCTATACTTAAGCCGTAAGCAACTGTGATATCTCATTTAGCACAGTTGCTTGTAAAATAAAATTACAGGAGGGCGCTATGGAAAGTGATATATTGATTAAAACAGTTGACCTTTCCCGTCATTACAAAGTCGGCGAGGAAGAGGTTATCGCACTTGACAAGGTCAATCTTGAAATAGAAAGAAACAAGATATGCGCAATTTTGGGCACATCAGGTTCAGGCAAATCGACGCTTTTAAATATGCTTGCCGGCATTGAACGACCGAGCGGCGGCGAGGTCTATATCGGCAAATACAGAATAGATAATTTAAGTGAAGCGGATTTGGCAAAATTCAGGCAAAAGTTTACAGGCTTTATTTTCCAGTCATATAACCTTATGCCGACTATGACAGCGCTTGAAAATGTGGCATTACCGCTTATGTTTAAAGGCGTCGGCAAGGAAGAACGAGAAGCAAAGGCTATGGAAATGCTCAAACTTGTCGGAATTGACAACAGATATATGCACAAGCCAAAGGAAATGAGCGGCGGTCAGCAGCAAAGAGTCGGCATAGCAAGAGCATTTGTAACAGACCCAAGTGTAGTGTTTGCAGACGAGCCTACAGGTAACCTTGACAGCAAAACAACTATTGAGGTTATGGACCTTATAAAGCAACTTGTTTATACAAAAAAGCAAACGCTTGTTATGGTAACTCACGATGCAAACGTTGCAAAATATTCTGACATAACAGTCAATATTTCCGACGGCAGAATAATATCAAAAAAATATAACAGTTAAAGGAGAAAAGTAATGAAAAAAATTCAGTTATTAACTTCAATCATATTAACATTATTAATGATTATTGCACCGCAAAGCATTGCGCTTGCGGCAGATGAAAGCTCTCAGGCATCGGCTGTAAGCCTTATTTCCGACGGTTTTTCCGTTGACAAAAAGGCGATTTATGCAGGAGATACATTTAAACTTAAATATAAAATAAAGAATACAAATTCAAAATTAGACATAAAAAATCTTAATATGCGCTTATCGGGCGGAGATACATTTACCGTTGCAAACGACGTGGATACCATTTATTCCCCTTCACTTTCAAAAGGTGCAAGCGCACAGTTTAGCAAGAATTTTTATGTAAGTGCAGGTGCAAGCGCAGGTATGTACCCTATCACAATCAGCGCAACATACGAGTATACCGAGGACGGAGAAACAACGAGCGGCACAGCGGAATTTTCATACACCGTTCAGGTTTTACAAGGCACAACTCATAGTGCCGGCAGCAGCCCAAGTCTTGTGGCAAGTTTTGGCGTAAGCAAGGCTAATTTAACGGCAGGCGATAATTTCAAGCTTAACTTCAAGCTTTCAAACAAGAGTGCACAGTACAACGTCAATAACGTAAACATCAAGCTTGCAGGCGGTGATGCATTTTCAATTGCAAGCGATGTTGACACAATTTATAAATCAAAAATCAATAAGGCTTCAAGTGCAAATTTTTCTAAGCAGTTTATTTGTAACAAAGGAATTTCAGGCGGAATGTATCCTATCACGGCAAGCGTGACATACGAATATATTGTAAACGGAGAAAAGCAGCAAGGCACGGCGGAATTCACCTTCAGCATCAAAGTCAATTCAAAGAAAAGATCTAAAAAAGCAAGTGAATTAACTCCTCAGCTTATTGTTTCTAGCTTTAGCTATGGCAAGGAGTCAGTTTCAGGCGGTAAAGAATTCACTTTAAGTTTTAATATCAAAAATAATTCATCATCAATAAAGGCGCAAAACATTCTTATTAAGCTTGCAGGCGGTGACAGTTTTGTTGTTGCAGACGGAACAGATACAATTTCAATTAAATCAATTAAGCCGAATGCAACAGTGAATGTCAGCAAAAAATTCAATTGCTTAAGCACGGCTACATCAGGCGTTTATCCTATTACCGCTACTGTATCATATGAATATATAGAAGGCGGCAAGCAAAGCGGTTCTAGCGATTTAACAATGAGTATACCGGTTGTTCAGCCTGACAAGGTACAATTCCAGCAAATCGCTCTTGCTGACAAAACAATAAATGTCAGCGAGGAAAACGATTGTGCATTCCAAGTAATAAATATGGGTCAAACAAAGCTTTCAAACGGTACAGTCAAGCTTCTCAACGAAAAAGGCAAGGAGATAAACAGCGCTTACATAGGCAACATTGATGCAGGCGGACAGTTTGTAAGTAACTATACCCTTCCTGTTACATTTGATGAAACAGGAGATTACAAACTCACTCTTGTTTTTGAATATGAAAATGAGAATATGGACAAAAAATCTATTGAACAGGAATTCAAGGTAACAGTTCAAAAAGAGGAAGACCCATTTGACAAAACGGGTGAAAATCCTGAAGACAACGGCAAAGATGAAGAAGACCACAGCAATACAAAAAAAGTTGTTTTAGGCTCGGTTATCGGCGGTGTTGCCTTAATTGCCGCAATTGTAAGCACAATTGTTATTAAAAAGAAAAAGCACAAGAAAGGCAGTGTAAAGTTCGATGAAAAAATCTGACCTCTTTGCAATGGCTTGGGAAAACCTGCGAAATCGAAGAACGAGAACAAGGCTCACAATCGCAGGTGTGGTTGTAGGCACTTGTGCAATTATAATAATGGTTTCAATCGGCGTAGGCATTGATAAAATGATTACCTCACAGTATCAGTCTGATTCAACGCTTAACAAAATTACCGTTTACCCAATGGGAGATTATACGAACGATTCGGGAGAGGTACAAAAGGAAATGCCGTTTGACGACAGCGCAGTAAATTACTTTTCCAAGCTTAATAATGTTAAAACGGTTGTACCAACTCTTGAAGTAAGCTCATACATCAACATTTCACACGGAAAATATACATATAACAGCTCTGTATACGGTATTCCGCTTAAAGAAATGGAAATGCTTGGCTATAAAACCGACCAAGGCGGTTTTGATAAGTACAGGGAAAAGAATGCGGCCTTATTCGGAAATCAAATAATACAATTTTTTTCAGACAGTCAGGGCAACAATCCGAAATACAAATATGATGAAAACTATAACATCAGCGAGAGTGAGTTTGATTTTATGAAGGACACCTTTACCTTCTGCGCAAAAAATCAAAACAGTGACTCCGAAGGCGGCAACTATTCTCTCACTCAAGAAAACGGCAATGACGAAAGTTCAACCGGTTCACCATCTCAGCCGTCAACCGGTTCATCATCTCAGCCGTCAAACGGCGGCACGCAAAGGTTTAATGTTATAGGTACATTAAAAAAGGCAAGCAACGACTCTGAGGCAGCAACGGCAATTTATATTGACCTTGATTTGGCAAAGCAAATTGTCAATGAAAGCATCAGATTAAGCAATATAAGAAACTACAAATTAACATATTCCTCAATTAACGTTTATTGCAACGACTCAAAGGATGTTGCGGCGGTAAAAAAGGAAATCCAAGATAAAGGCTACAGTTGTTCAACAGATGACGAAGGATTGCAAGAGCAAAAAAAGGTAATGCGAGTTGTTCAGCTCATCTTAGGTGCTATCGGTGCGGTTTCAATGTTCGTTGCGGCATTCGGCATCAGCAACACTATGGTTATGAGTGTTTTTGAGCGTACAAAGGAAATCGGCATTATGAAGGTTCTCGGCTGTGACATTAAGGATATCAAGGATATGTTCCTTTATGAAGCAGGAATTATCGGGCTTTTCGGCGGAACGATAGGAATAATCATAAGTTATATCATTTCAATTATTGCAAACCTTGTTGCCAAAAAGGTAATGAGTGGTATGATTGACACAAGTATGGGTGCAAAAATTTGCGTATCGTCAATTCCGTTATGGCTTGCGGTTTTAGGTATTGCCTTTTCGGTCGGAGTAGGTGTGCTTGCAGGTCTTTCCCCTGCTAACAAGAGCGTTAAGGTAAGCGCACTTACAGCGATACATAACGAATAAGAGGTGTTTATGAAAAAGACAAAAAATATTAAGAAAAGCTTAGCAAAAGCGATCTTTATATTATATTTACTTCTTGTTTGGATATTTTTTATCGACAGAGGCTTGATTATTCACAAGCTTTTCGACGCATATTGGTCATTCATAAGGCCTTTGGGATTTCGCAGTATAAACCTTTCTCCCTCTTTTAGCACAATGCTTGGTGAGGGAAAGGCAGTGCTTCTTTTAAACCTTACGGCATTCATACCTATGGGATTTTTCATCTGCTTATTTACCAAGGGCAAAAGCAAATATAAACACGTATATCTCATAGTTTTAATTCCTATAATAATTGAAGTGTTGCAGTATATTTTTGCAACCGGCGCACTTGATATTAACGATATAATTCTTAATGTAATCAGCGGTATTATAGGCGTTACAGCTTATGCAATAATTCATAAAATTAAACAAAGATAGCAACAAGCCTTGCGTATGCAAGGCTTGTTTCAGACTGTCGACAAGGTGGCTAAACCGTGCCAAATAAAATTAAATACCTCTTTGCCCCCTTGCAAAGGAGGAGCAGTGGAATGAGTGCGAGGTGACTTTCTTATTAAACATAAAAAGAAAGTCGCCGCAAGCGATATGTAACTTGCGACGACGTGGTCTGCCCGGAGAGATTCGAACTCTCGGTCTTTAGAATCGGAATCTAATGCATTAGCCACTGTGCTACGGGCAGAAATATATTATTGTTACTATTCGGGCAACGCAAATCTCGTTTGCATTGCCCGAATTATATTTTTGTAGTGGATGCCGTTCTCGGCATTTCTTTTGTTTTTAAATAAAATCACATTTTTTTCAATCTGATAACATTCCAGCTAAATGGCTTAATTTGGGCTGTAAGCGTTTTATCATCAAGCTCAGGCAATGGATTGTTGTGCGGTTTAACAAAAGGATTTTCAAACGAATTGACGTCGTTTTTATCATATCCGTCCATTGAAATAAATTCAAAAGGCTTATATCCATCAAAATCAAGAAGATTCACATCAAGCGTCATACCTTCGTTCATTGACTTATTAACGCAGAAAACGGTCATTTCCTCGTTTTCCTCATCAAAGGTCGCAATTGACTCAAGGAAAGGTACGTCGGTGTAAGCCTTGCAGTCATACTTAGGGCTTGAAATAATAGGATTAAGCGCAACACCTCTGCCGAAATTGCTTAAATGCTCAAAAGGATAAAAAATTGTTTGAGCAAATATTCCTCCGCCTGTTTGGGTAAAAATAGGAGCAATAACATTAACAAGCTGAGCAAGGCAAGCAATTTTAATCCTATCGCAATGGCGAAGAAATGTTATAAGCATTGAGCCGACAAGAAGTGCATCCTCAAAATTATAAATATCCTCAAGCCTCGGCGGCGCAATTGACCATCTTTCATAAGGTGCATTATTTGAATGATACCAAACATTCCATTCATCAAAGGAAAGCATCATAGTCTTTTTAGAATGTTTCTTTGCCTTAATATAATCGCAAACGCAGGTAACAGTATGTATAAATTCCTCAAGCTGGAGAGTGTATGAAAGATAACTCATAGTATCGCCGTCGTGGTTGCCGTAATATTGGTGAAGCGAAACATAGTCGACGCTGTCATAAGCGATATCGAGTGATTCAGCCTCCCACTGACCGAAAGTCTTGGAATTAACGCTCGAAGAGCCGCAAAGCACGGTTTCAATGGTAGGGTCGGTCCACTTCATCATTTTTGAAGCTTCAAGAGCAACCCTGCCATATTCAGTCGCAGTCTTAGCTCCCATCTGCCAAGCGCCGTCCATCTCGTTGCCAAGACACCAAAGTTTGACATCCCAAGGCTCGTCATATCCGTGCTTTTTTCTTAAATCCGACCACGCAGAGCCTGATTTATGATTAGTATATTCCACAAGATTTCTCGCTTCGTCAGCACCTCGAGTGCCAAGGTTTACTGCCATCATACATTCGGTATTCGCCTTTTTACACCATTTCATAAACTCATTTGTTCCGAAATAGTTAGGCTCAGTAGTGCCCCAAGCAAGGTCAAGACGTTTAGGTCTTTTTTCAACAGGGCCGACACCGTCCTCCCAATTATAGCCTGAAACGAAGTTGCCGCCGGGATAGCGAACGATAGGCACATTAAGCTTTTTAACAAGGTCTATAACGTCACCTCTAAAGCCATCCTCATCCGCTGTCGGGTGATCAGGTTCATATATTCCGCCATAAACGGCACGGCCGAGATGCTCAATAAATGAGCCGTAAATTCTTTTGTCAATCTCGCCTATTTTAAATTCCTTTGCAAGAGTAATTTTCGCCTTCATTAATTTTTCTCCTCTTTAATATTTTTATGCTTTTTTAGCTTATCCACATTCAAATTCACACACAAAATACCGAGGCAAACAAGAACAAGTGCTATAATTGTAAGCCATAATTGCTGTGAAAGATGTTCCTTAAGAATAATTGACGACAATGCAAATCCGAAAACAGGAGTCATAAAACCGAAAACGGAAACATTTGAAACATCATTATATTTAAGCAAAATTCCCCAAATTGTATATGCACAAGCAGAAAGAAGCGCAAGATAAATTACAACACCAAAAGCCGGAAAAGAAGTAACCTTAAACCTGCCTCCAAAAATAAGGCATGCCAAAATCATAACAGCGCCACCAAGCATAAACTGATATCCGCTCAAGGCAACAGGGCTTTCGCTTTTTGAATATCTGCTGACAAGCACACTTGAAAATGCATAAGAAAGCGCAGATAGAATAATAAATCCCTCTCCGTTAAATGCAAATGAGCCGACTTGAGAACCGGAGGTAATATTTATAAGCACAACGCCGACAAATCCTATTATACAGCCGATGATTTTATTTATTGTCAGCTTCTCCTGCTTGAAAATAAGGCAGGAAATAAGCACGGCAAAGAATACGCTTGTCGAATCTAAAATCGAGCTTTTTGAGCCGGTAGTGTGCGCCAATCCTATATAGAAAAATACATATTGCATAACTGTTTGGAAAACGGCAAGAACTGCCACATTTTTCCAATTTTCCTTTTTCTTAATCACAATAAATTTATCGGCAAAAATGCTGCCCAAAAGAATTGTAAAAAAGCCTGCCAGGAAAAATCTGATGCCGGCAAAAAGAATTTGCGATGATGTATCGCTGCCGGCTATATTCAGAAAATTGTATCCTATTTTAATAACAGGAAACGCACTTCCCCACAATGCACAGCAGAGCATTGCGGCAAGCGCAACATTTATTTTTTTAGTAAATATTTTTTTCATTTTATTATGCCTTTAAAATTTCAAATTTATTTATCGACGACAAATGTCCGCCTTTTCGTTAAAATTTATTTTGTTGTGCTTCCGAAGCCGCCGTCACGAACACCATCGGCCTCATCATCAACAGTAATACCGAACTGAGTAAAAATACCCTGAGCAAATCCATCGCCTGCCGCAACCTCAGCCTTATGACCGTCATCGTGGGCGTCACAGCTTATTTTAATCATAATATGACCCTCGTTTGAGGAATTATAATAATCCGAATCAATAATTCCGACTGTATTGTCAAGCTGACAGCGATGCTTAAAACCGAGACCTGAGCGTGGATAAATTGAAAGAACCCAGCCCTCGTCAATTTTTGAGCGAATACCTGTCGGAACAAGAGTCGATTTTCCTTTTTCAAAGCAAATGTTTGCCGGAGCATAAAAGTCATATCCTGCCGAACCTGTTGTTGCTCTTTTTGGAAGCTTAATGCTGTCATACACAGCCTTTACGTCATTTGTATCAGGGAAATTTTTAAGCCAATCTTTTTCAAACTGCTCAAAGGAAACCTTTTCAAATTTAGCTATCTTCATCATTTATTATCAATCCTTTATATGCTTTTTAATTATCTTAACAC
>ERZ1035032.2402-NODE-2402-length-10175-cov-14.107510_pt1 | contig 10175 bp, 23 predicted proteins | sample MGYA00520693_ERZ1035032 | MGnify/ENA primary metagenome ERZ1035032 (study PRJEB33766, sample SAMN09781740) | gut metagenome | biome: gut microbiome | host: Homo sapiens | place: Madagascar | study: EMG produced TPA metagenomics assembly of the PRJNA485056 data...
TCGCCCGAAGAGCCTATCCGTGCGTAATCGCCCGAAGAGCCTATCTGTGCGGAGTAGCCCGAATTTCCAATAACATTTGACTTTTTATCGTTTTCAGTCTTTTCAAATTCAAAACTCGCCGCCGCCTCTATAAAGTTCGCAAAAGACAGCTTTGCGCCGATTTTCAATTTCTTTGAGCAAAACTTCTTATTATCGTCCGTTACAGGCTCGTCCAAAGCTTCAACCACGGCAAAATCGGGGAAATTTCCGTTATCATCGATAAGCGGATAATAGTCCAGCACGTCGAACGGATTTTTGCAAAAATGCATTCCCTTGCGGCAAATAATCGCTTCAGGCTCTTCAAACACAGTGTTCTCGGCGTATTGCTTGCCTTTGCAAATTAAACCTTTTTCAAACGCTTTATAGCCTTTCATAACTTCACGCTCCCGTTTAATATCATGCCGACGACGAATATCGCCGCCAAAATTGCCCAAACGCATAGTTGTTTTAACAAGCCTTTAAACGTCGGGCGTGGTTGTTTGTTTCCGTATTCCAAAAACTCGTCTTTCATTTCCTTTCTCCTTTTTTATTTCTTTTTTTAAATTCGGATATATTTCAAAAAGTTGTTTTAAAACTTCTTTTTGCTCTGCTTTGGTTAGGTTTTTCGTTTCCTCGTTTAAGATATTAAGGAATCTGTTCATTAAAAAAACTGATTTGTGGTCGTAACTCTGTAATTGTGTAGACCAACATGGTCTATATGTATTATACAGACCATTTCGGTCTTTGTCAACTATTTTTGACCGTTTTGGTCTATAATTTTTTTCGAGGTGAAAAAAATGATTACCGGTAAAAGATTAAGAGAACTCAGAATCGACAAAGGCATGAAGCTTAAAGACGTTGCCGAGGCTTTAAACGTAACCGTTCGCTCTGTAAATAGATACGAAGACGGAACTCGTGAGCCGTCGCTCGGTATACTTACAGGCTTTTGCAAGCTTTACAACGTCTCCGCCGATTATTTACTCGGACTTACGGACAGCTACTGAAATAGCCTGCGCCGCGATGATATCTTCGGCAGAAACACGGTAAAGGCGAGCAAGCGGAATAACCTGGTCGATATTTATACGGCGCGTGCCGTCTTCGTATCTGGCAACCGTGCGCACGCTTACATGTAAAGCTCTTGCAACCTCTGCAAGCGTTTTTTCGCTTGCCTTGCGTAAATCTCTTAAACTCTCAGACATTGACGCGCACCTTGCCTTTTTCACGGTTATGCTTCATCCATGCTTTGAGGTCGTTTATATGGCAGACCCCGCGAAGTAAACCGCCTGTGCTGTCTTGAAAGGCTTTAACCGATTTCATGACCTTGCAGGCGTTTTCTTCGCTACAACCTATAAGAACGCGAATATCCGCGGTTCTGATAAACTCCTTTTCTAAGACCTCTTTCGGGTTTTTTGCAACCATACTATCGCTCCTTTTGTCAATAAATTTTTAAATATGGCTGACATCATATTTGATGTTTAAATACTACCATACATCAATTTTGATGTCAAGCGTTTTGAGGTAATTTATGAAAAAAAATAAAATTTCTGAATACCGCATTAAAGCGGGATTAACTCAGCGGCAATTAGCCGCACAAGTAAAAATAACATATCAATCATTGCAAAGATATGAAAACGGGATTATCTGTCCGTCCGTTATAACTGCAATTGATATCGCTAAAGCTTTAAACACAACCGTTGAAGAACTTTACTCTAACCAACCGTAAAGCTCTTCGACCGTAATATATAAAGCTTTGGCAATCTTCAAAGCAATCTGGACATTCGGAAGAATCGAACATCTTTCATATCTTTGATAAGACTGATATGTTATTCCAACTTTTTCGGCGATCTCTTTTTGCGTTAAACGCAATTCCTCTCGCCGCTCTTTTAACTTACTCATCTTTCATTCTCCTTGAGGTAATTTATGGATAAACTTTGTAACATCGAATTTGAAATCTTGAAAGAACTAAGCCAATCAAAGGGTGCTGTTGATGTGCAATTCCTTACAAACGGCATTCCCCACTATGAAGAAATTATCAACTATCTGCTTTATAAAGGTTATATTTGGAATTACGACCTTGATGAAGACGAATTCGACGCAAACAAAACAAATATAACCAAAATAACGTTCCCAACGAGTTATTTCATTACTCCCGCAGGGCTTGCGGCGTACTATGTGGAAAAGGAACGCCGCGAAGCAGAAGCTTTGTCAAAAGAGGAACAAACCGAAGATAAAAAGCAACATTCAGCTTTCGAAATTATAACGATTTCAATTTCTGTTTTAGCTCTTGTATCGTCGATTTTATTTCGTTTCTTTTAAGAAACTTCACAACGCTTGCAGGAGTTCCGCCAATCTTTCTGACTTGAAAATTGATATGATTTCCATATGATTCGTTAAGCTTTAAAAGCTCGGTTAATAAGCAAGCTTTCGAAGTATAGTCGTTACCCGCATTAGCGATAAAATTCGCCATTTCGTTCGTCATATCGCCGAATAAAGCTTTATCAATGTGCTTGCAACAAAAAGCGTTCACCATAAATTGAGCAAGGTCGTTAACCTGTTCTTTCGTTAAAAGCGGGGAAAGTATTTTAAAAACCGTCTGCACGGTCTTTTCCTTTCCGCGTTCTTCGCCATACGCTACAAAGTCCTGTATGTCTTTTTCAGTCACTTTTATCATCGTTCCTCTCCTTATTCGCCGAAAATCTCTTCAATCGTCTTGTCGGGGAAAACGTTGCGTTGAATGCGGAACATCTCCGCCGAGTAGAACCCCGGAGACTTATCCGACATTTTATATCTAAAAGTTCGTTCGGGCATAAACACCTTTGCGGCGACCTGCCAATATCTCAAATCCCTTTCCATTAAGAGCTTTTGAAGGTTTTTATATTTAGTTAATTTATAAGGTCGTGCCATATACTCCGTTATTTGTGGTTGTTGCGTTTTTTGCAACAAGTGCGGTCAGTTTAAAGATTTCGAAGCAGATTCGGCTTCGTCCATTTCTTCACATGTTCTTAAAAGGAAGACAAGGACGGCTTGAGCCGCTTTTTTATCGATTTTCGGATATTTCAAGTCGATATTTTCGCATTCCTTAATGAACTCGTTTTCGGGCTTTTCCGCCGCCTTTCTGAGTTCGTCAATATACGCGCCGTAATAACTCGCTTCTTCGTTGAGCTTGTTTGCTAAGTCTTTAATTCTTTCCGCAGTAGTCATTGAATATCTCCTTGTTTTATTTCCCCACCCCGAGAGCGAACCCCTCGAAAGAAGCTCGCTCTTGGATTTAATAAGGGGGAATGAAAATGTGTAAGCAATTTATTCGCTCAAAGCGTTGTAAGCGTCTTTGAGTTTATTGTATTTAGCGCGGAGTTCGGAAAGGTCTTTTTCCATTGCCTCCGCCCTTTTAGCCGTCTGAATCATATCTTTGATGATTCGCATGCCGAACGTTTTATATAAATAGGTGATTTGCTCTTTTCCACGTGTTTCACTTATCGACGGGTGAAAGGTATAAACGAACTCGATCATCTTCCAATCTTCGTCGTTCGGTCTCATCGTTGTTTCTATCTCGATTAAGCTGTTAAATTCTTCGCGTGTCATACCTTATCTCCTTTTCAAAACACGGAAAACCGTGGTTTCTGATATTATATTACCACGTTATTTCGTGTTTGTCAACTATTTTGCGGCAAAAAGTTGCAAAAAATCGTGGTTTTGGTATAATAACCGTGGAAAGGAGTGAAAGACAATGGATATTGAACTTTATAAAAGAATTAAGAGAGAAAAAAAATTAACAATGAATGACATCGCCGAAAAGGCAGGAATTTCTAAAAGAACCCTTGAAGATGTTTTCTCAGGGCGTGCGCCACATCCCCGCATAGATACCGTGCAAGCTATAGAAAAGGCTCTCGGTATATCTTCCGAGCCGCAAAGCAACGAAATCACCGAAGAGCATTTACAGGCTCTCGGCTTCGATATGGAAGCAATCGGATCACTTTCCGAAGAAGATTTACAGCTTATCCGCTCAACGCTTAAAACGCTTGTAAGCGAACTGAAAGACAGAAAGAAAAAATAAAATGCAAAATATTGCCGCAAAATACTTGACAAAATACGCATAATGTATTACAATTGTCATACAATATAATATAGGAGATGAAAGACTATGGCGATAACTATGAGAGTTTCCGACAAGGAACAAGCCCTTATAAAAGAGTTTGCTGCATTATATGGATTAAACGTTTCGGAATATATCCGTAAAGTTGTAATGGAGCGGATAGAAGACGAATTTGATTTAAAAGCATATGAGGAAGCTGAAGCGGATTTTCTTAAGAACCCCAAAACTTACAGCTTCCAAGAGGTTATGGATGGCTATGGAAAAGAAAACTAAACGATATAAAGTTTTATTTACCGAGAAAGCGAAAAAACAGCTCCATAAACTCGATAAACAACGTTTCATAATAATAATGAACTGGATAGGCAAAAATTTAGAAAACTGCGAAAATCCGAGACTATTCGGCAAAGCATTAACGGCAGACCGTTCGGGACAATGGCGATACAGAATCGGCGATTATAGACTGATAACAAGAATTGACGACGAAATGATTACCGTGTTTGTTCTTGAAGTAGGTCATCGAAAAAATGTTTACCAAAACTAAAAACAAAAAAAGCCGAGGCGTTTAACCTCGGCTTAAAAATACTTATCAATTACCCTTTTACTTTTCCCTGCCCAAATGAAAAGTATCGCGGATAACGATAAGAATTTTATCGGAATCATCTTTTGGCAACTTGCCAAGCTCTTTGTTAAGCATATCGATAAAAGGTTTTGTCGAATTTTGGGTTTTTTCGTCGAGATGTATCATTTTTTTCTTTCCCCCTTGACATTTATGAATAAAAGGTCTATAATTTGTGTTAAATGAAAGATTTTCTTTTATTTGGTTATATGATAAACCCGTTTTGGGAGAAAATCAATACCCAATTTTAAAACTTTTATACTCGATTTTAGGCTTTAAGACGGTTTCATTTTTGAGCTACGGCTCAAATTTGCAAATAAATTTTAATTTTATAATTTAAAGGGAGCGAAAGACATGATTTTAACAAAAATGCAAGCCTTAAAAGACGAAACGAAAATGACATATCAGGACATAGCCGATAAAAGCGGCGTGCCGATTTCGACGGTGAAAAGAATTTTTTCGGGGAGAACGCCCGACCCGGGCGTGACGACCGTTATCGCGATTGTTGAGGCTATGGGCGGATCGGCGGACGATATTAAAGGCGATCCGCTTAATGACGGCGAGCATATCTCGCCAAAGGCTATAGAACAACTTTGCACCGTTTACGAACGGAGTTTAAGAGATAAAAACAGGCTCATCAAAGCGCAATTTATTACTATCGTTGCGATGATCGCCGTATTACTTTTTTTTCTGATTTGGGATTTGTGCTGTCCGAACATAGGATTTATAAGGCGGTGAAAGACGTTGGCAAGTTATTTACATTACGAAAAATATTGCCCAAAATGCGCTAAATATTTAACCGAAAAGCGCGTATTATGCCCTAAATGCCGTTCAGAGCTTAAAAACGTTAATAAATGGTATGCGCAATTCCGCGCCCTTGAATATGGCGAGTATAAACAAAAAAAGCTTGGTGCATACAACTCCAAAAAGGAAGCAGAACGCGCTTACCTCGAATATGAAAGCGGCACAAAGCGGCGCGAAAATCCTATCGGAATTACGTTCGGCGAAGTCTGCGATGAAGTACTTAAACAGATGAAAGCGGAATGTAAACAGTCTTCCTGGATAACCGACCGCGGCATTTTCGAGATCCGTTTTGCACCGCTTCGGAAACTTTCGATGATTGATGTTGATAAGCCTTGTTTACTTTCTTTTCGCGATAAACTCGCAAAATCCGATTACGCCAAAAACACGATATTTAAAACGTGGAATTTACTCGGGCGCGTTCTTCGCTACGCTTCGCTCGAATACAATATCGACCAGCCTTATAAAGATTATCAACGCATAAAAGGCTTTAACCGCGATAAGACAAAAAAAGAAGCGTGGACAATTGAAGATTGGCAAAAATTTAATGCGACCGTTAAAGGCTGTTACGAAGCCGCAAGAGAGGCTGCGGGAAAAGATTGGACAGAGAACGTTATCGCGCGCAAACATTATATATATTATATCTTCTTTAACTACATGTTTTACATGGCAAACAGGCGCGGCGAAGCTACAGCGTTAAAAGTCAAAAAGATTGACTTCGAAAATCATACCGTGCTTATCGATGAAAACGTTACAAACAAGCTTACAGCCGAAGAACGCGGCAAGGGCAAGACTTATGCTATAACCGACAGAAAGACGCACAGTGCGCTTGTTGAAGATATCCCCGAAGCCCTCGAGCCTCTTTTAAAAGAATATATCGAAACGCTTAAACTTAAGGCAAATGATTTCATGTTCTATAAATCGAAGCCGCTTGCGCCGCAATCTTTAAGGTATGATATGGATAAATATATTAAGATTGCGGGCGTAAAGCGAATTACGCCGCACCAGTTCAGACACACGCACGCGACGATTATCTTTTCAACAGGCGCGTCCAAAGCCGAAGATGCTTACATCGTCGCTCACCGTCTCGGACATTCCGTTAAATACTCGCTTGATACCTACGGCGACCTATATAAAGAACGCGAAAAAGAGGTGCTCAAAAACTTTAAATTTTGATATTTGTTGCTAAAATGTTGCTAAAATTTAAACATTTTTGTTTAAATGCAAGCATATAAAAATCGCAAAATCACAGATAAAACCTAAGAAAAAAGGCTATCGACAAACGATAGCCTTTTTATATTGGTGCAGATAACAGGGGTTGAATATAAAGCCCTGTTTTTCTTTGTTTACCCTTTTTTAATCGGTTTTTGCCGTCTTTTTACTTCGTTTCTCTACATTTCTAAAAATCTTTTTAAAAAATTTTGTTGCTAAAATGTTGCTAAAAAATTTTTAATTTTTTTTGAAATACCCCGTTATTTTAGTTGACATACCGCCACGGTGGTGGTATAATGTAGGTACAAGATGAGCGAGGGGGAAACCCCAAAGGAGAAATGAAAATGAAAAAAATATCCGATTTAACAATAGACGAGTTATCAGACATCAAACAGCTTGCTAAGTGGAATGAAATAAGCTTTAAAGAAGCATGGGATTTATATGATTCCTTTAAGGAAAGCGGTTGTGATGAAGTTTACGATGAGTTTAACGAAACAATGCTTGATGTAATGTATCTGTAATTTATAAATTTTAAAAATAAGCCGAGCGGGGCGGCTAATCCCCGCAAAGGAGATTTATTATGAAATTATATACCGTATATTCTGTAAGCGATGTCGGCGCCAGTGATGAATGGGAAGAGCTTAGAACGCTTGATAAAAAAGAAGCAATCGAGTACGCTCGAAATGCCAAAGACAGCTGCAAAGATTCGCGTTTTCATTATGAACTTCGCTCAAACGAGATTCCGAACGACGTTAATTATAAGACTTTTGACGATTACGACAGCGACGATTATAACGAAGAAGCGGCTAATGACTTTCATTTTGGTTACGATCCGATTTACTTCGACCTTGACGACAGATTAAACGCTTATCGTAACAAGTACAATTTAACCGTTCCTAAATTTGCAAAATATCTCAAAGTTCCGCAGAGAACTTTGGAAAATTGGCTTTCGGGGAAAATTCTTCCGAACGACATAACCGCCTATGCGGTTGTTGATAAGTTGGAAAGACCTTATCACGACTAAAAAAATAAGCTACCGAGAAAACCTCGGTAGCTGTCTTTTTATCCGACGATATACATATAATACGCGAGTACTTTATCGCGCACAGCGTCCTTGTCGGTGATGAAGTCTTTCGCAAGCTGATAATATATTGTGTTATCAAATTTTTCGTGGTAATAATCGGAATAAATCGAATTTAAAACCGCGTACCACTCCCATTTATCGGCTTGCGGCGCGTAATTTTGCCGAACGGATTCCGTTTGTTCGACACTCCACTTTTCGCCCGTGCCGCCGTCGTTGCGCTCAAGCTTCTTAACCCACTCTTTTGCGTACTTTTCGCAAAGCTTATCGCCGTAAAGGATATGATAAAGCCTTATCTCGATAGCCTTGTATTCTTGTTTATCGTCCTTTTTAACGTCATCGATTAAATCGATTAAAACGTCTTTTAGCTCTTCCATTTGGCTTTCGGAGCCGTGTTTAATGATATCGTGTATAAGTTCGTGATGCATTTCGTCACGCTCCTTTACGCCTCTTTTATGACGTTTACAGCAATGAGCGAAACGCTACCAGCCGCCGCGCCGTCCGTATTGCCGACGATTGTTATTATTGGATTCATCGCGCAACACGCGGAGATGTAGGCTACCGTCTCGAGGTGTACGACGGTATTTCCCGCCGCGGGAACGGTAACGGCTCTGAGCGTTTCGGGGCGAGCCGTGCCGTTGATATACGCTTGAAGATTGATAATGCCCGCCGCAGTGGACGTTATTGTTACGTCTGCCGAAATACGGTATAAACCGCTTTTATTAACGGTTATACCCGCCACGCTTGGCGTTAAAGATATGCCCGTGTCGGTAATAACCGCGCCGAGGATAAGCGGCGAAGCAACCGCCGTTAAAGCTTGCACCGTGCCGTTATACATCTGAGCGGACGATTTATAATGTGCGTTTTTTAAACAAGTCATAATATTTTCTCCTTGATTTTTATTTAAAAACCCCCTTGCCGCGCAAAGCCTGTACGACAAGGGGGAATGCGCTGTTAAAGCGATAATTTAGATTTTAAGCCACGCCACAACCGCATGCGCCGCCGCAAAACGGGGACTGCCCTGCATTGTAAGCGTACTGAGTAGGATATCTTACGACCCCCGCCACAGCCTGCTGAAGCTCAAGCTGGTTAATTTTTGCTTGCAAAGCTTCGATTTTGTTTTGCGAGATAGCGTCGAGGATTTTCTGCGTATTTGCCGTGCCTGCTTCTTTTAAAGCCGCCGTGTTTATTGCGCCGTCGTATCTTACGCCGTCGATAGCACGCTGAGTTTCGCAGCAACATGCCGCGAGTTGCGAACGCGTGTCGCTGAATTGTTTTGACATCTCGTAGCCGAGATCGCAGATTCCGCTGTAAACAGCGTCCGCTTTTTGCTCGATTCTGTTGCCGTTATTCATGACCTGGCTTTCAAGCCTTGTGAAGTTTGCCGAGTTGTTTAAATCCTCGACCGTTGCCGCTCTGCCGTCCTGTGCGTAGCGGTTGCCGAAAAGTCCGCCGCCGCCCCACATGAGCGCAAGAATAGCAAAGAGCCATAAGCCGCTTCCGCCGAAGCCGCAACCGTCACCGTAGCCGCGATTCATATCCATGACTGGAGTAATACCTGTTCCTTCCATGATTGTTTCTCCTTGAAAATTTAATTTATATTATCGCTCGCCGCGCGTCGAACGTTAATATTAAGCTTGTAACGCCTGCATAAAGGCGTTTACGTCTATACCCTGCTTTTGGCATAACTGCTCTACTATCTGCCGAGCATTGCCGTTCTGAGCCGCTTTTAAGGCTTGTCCTATTTCAGGACGTTGTGCCGCGACTTGATTTATCATCGCTTGCATGTTTCCGCCGCAAACGGCTTGCATGCGTTTTATATCCTGTATCGCGCCCATGAGCTGAGGCGGCAAAGCCCCGCCTTGTCTTACAGCTCCGCTCATGCCCATGCTCTGTTTTAAAAAATTCATACGCTCGTCCCCTCTTCAGTTTTTGCCGTTAAGCTCTTTTTAAACTCTTCAAACTCTGCTCGGGTGAGATAGCTAACCTCTGGGGCTTGCTCCTCTTTATGCTCGACGAGGTCGAACACCTTTACGGTAAAATGCCCAGTATCGTCCACCGCTTTTAAATAGACAAGATTTTTGTCGTTATCGCTGTAAAGCATTTGAGAGCGGCAAGGTTGCAAGCGGCTTTTAACGTCTTCCAAGCCGTTTACGAAGATAATATTTGTTTGCGGCTGTGCCTGTTGCGGTGGATATTGCCTCGGAATGCCGCCGTAAGGGTTGAAATAAGGGTTTTCGTACATGTTTATCACCTCTTTACTTTCTGAGGGAATTATACGGCTTTACGGCTCTGTTTTGAACCTACAAAGCATATACAAAAGGTATACAAAAGCTCTACAAAAAAAATTTTTA
>ERZ1035032.2403-NODE-2403-length-10173-cov-11.332872_pt1 | contig 10173 bp, 7 predicted proteins | sample MGYA00520693_ERZ1035032 | MGnify/ENA primary metagenome ERZ1035032 (study PRJEB33766, sample SAMN09781740) | gut metagenome | biome: gut microbiome | host: Homo sapiens | place: Madagascar | study: EMG produced TPA metagenomics assembly of the PRJNA485056 data...
TAGTCGTCCTCTGCCTTTCTACGGGCAGGGGCTTTCTTGTTTTTCAACATCTTTTCCTGTACATCGTTGAAAAGCTCTGCGGACACGATGGGCGGAATCGCATCGGGAATCAGGATGTCCCGGTACTTCAATTCACCAATATAACGGCGGTTGCTCAGCATATGCTGAATAACATTGAAGCTCATCGGCCCACCGCGCTTGTTTTTGATACCTTTTTCGTTCAGCCAATCCCGAATTTCTCGCATGGTCTGGCCGTCGTTGTACCGCTGGAAGGTTTCTGCTACAAAAGGTGCGGTGAGAGGGTCAATTTCAAAGCGGCGGTCTGCATTGATAGTGTAGCCGAAAGGGATAGCACCGCCAGAGAATTTGCCTTTCAGGGCGTTTTCCGTCATGCCGCGAATGACCTTTTCGGACAGGTCAGCGGAATAATATTCCGCATAGCCTTCAAGCACCGATTCCAGAATAATGCCCTCCGGCCCCTCAGAGATGCTTTCCGTTGCCGACATGAGCTTGACACCGTTCTTCTTCAGCTGGGTCTTGTACCGGGCACTGTCGTAGCGGTTCCGGGCAAAGCGGTCGAGCTTCCAGACCAGTACAATGTCAAACAGCTTCTTGTCGCTGTCCTTTATCATCTGCTGGAACTCCGGGCGGTTGTCCGTCTTGGCAGAGATGGCACGGTCAATGTAGTGCTTGACAATGGTGATGCCGTTTTTCTCGGCATACGCCGTACATTCACGAATCTGACCCTCGATAGATTCTTCGCGCTGGTTGTCGCTGGAATAGCGGGCGTAGATCACGGCGGTCATGGCAAGCACCTCTCTTTATACGTCAATAAACGGTGGAATGTTCTTTCTAAACAAAATTTCGTATAATGTATATACCACAAATTTATTGGTTTGTAAAGACTTACATTTGAGAGCGGACTCATCTCAGTACACTTTCTGATATACAAAAGCCTTCCATAAAACAGGAAAGTCCAAAAATCGTGCAGAAAATGTAAAACAGTTTTATCCCAATATTGAATATCTATCCAAAACAAAAAGTAAAGATAGACAAAATTTTAACGGAAACTTTGGATAACTGTTCTAAAAGTCCGGATAACGGTCGTCTTTTCCATACACACCATTGGATATTGTGTGCAAAAAGGACGTTCCTTCATTGAGCAGTATGAACAATAAAAAATAGAGCAGCGCAGAAGATACAGTTTTGTGCAAATCCATGTCATAATAATCAGAGAAAAAGAGAAGTCGTTCATGATAAGATTGGTGTGTCAGAACAAAGATTCTGCTATCCGGAGAGCAGAGCCTTTGAAAACAGGATATTCCAATTTATGAAAGGAAAGCACTATGAAGTCGATTGACGTATTTTGCCATCTGATGCCGCCAGAATATGCGAAGATCTGTATGGAAGAAGCGCCCAACAAATCACATATGTTCGTCCGTGCATTGAAAGTTCCCTCCATGTCCAACATGGGAAGCCGGAATGAGGTGCTGAAAGAATTCCCTGGTTATAAGCAGATTCCCAACATCGTGTCACCTCCGGTTGAAACTTTTGCCGGACCAGATAAGTCCCCTCGACTGGCAGCAATCGGCAATGATGAGATCAAAAAAATCGTCGAGGCTAACCCGGAATTCTATGAAGGCTTCATCGCTGGAATCCCGTTCAATAACGTGCAGGCATCGGTCGAAGAAATCAAGCGTGTCAAAGATATGGGTGCAAAAGGCATTCAGATTTACACCCATATGAATGGGGAAGCCATTGATACAGAAAAATACTGGCCGATTTATGAAGCCTGTGAAAAGTACAATTTGCCAATCCTCATTCATCCGGTGGGTGGTCAGATGGTTCCGGAGTTTCCGACGGAAGAACGTTCTAAATATGAGTTGTGGTTCACCATTGGCTGGCCCTATCAGACCACGGTTGCCATGATGCGTCTGGCATTCTCCGGAATTTTTGAGGACTTTCCCAACATTAAAATCGTGACCCATCATGTTGGTGCAATGATTCCCATGCTCGAAGGTCGTATTGAAAATGGTCTGAAGATGTATGGCGGACGCACTGCGCCTGAGCTGAGGGATGAGCTGACCCGCACAAAAATGAAGGGTGCGCCCATTGATACGATTCGTAAGTTTTATGCGGACACTGCTTCCTTTGGCTCCACATCTGCCATTCGAGCTGGTATTGATTTCTTTGGTGTGGATCATATCGTGTTCGCTACCGACATGCCTTTTGACCCGGAACAGGGTCCCGGTTACATTGACCGTACCTTGAAGTGCATTGACGAACTGAATCTGAACGATGCAGACAAAGCGGCAATTCTGCATGGTAATGCACAACGGTTATTCCATGTGTGAGGAGGAATAAATATGGCAACGTTGATTTCGGTTCTTACAAATCAATTCTTTCTGATCTTTTTGGCGATTGCGCTCGGTTTGGCACTGGGCAAAATCAAAATCGGAAATTTTTCTCTTGGCGTTTCCGGCGGCATCTTTTCTGGTATCGTGATTGGCTTCATCGCTCAGACTTGGGCAAAGGGTGTACAGGAGGGCGAACTTGGCTACTCCAGTGCAACGAGTGTGCTTAAGACTGGTGTTGTCAGCAATCTGTTCTTTACATTCTTTCTGATGCTGTTCCTTGTCTCCATCGGCATGAAGGTGGGCAGCGGAATTGGTGCAATCTTCAAAAAATATGGCATCAAATTTGTTATCATCGGTGCGATGATCCCTGTTATTTCGATGATCGTCTCGCTGGTTGCGTATCATTTCGTTCTGAAGGGAAGTCCTTCTGTTACTGAATTTGAAACCATCGGTATGTTTGCCGGTGCTATGACTTCCACACCCGCTTACGGCACAGCACTGGATGCAGCTGGCCATGTTGTTTCCGGAGAAGCACTGGAAGCAGCCTCGTCTGCAATCAGTCTTGGGTATACCGTTGCATTCCCAATCGGCGTTCTGGTAATCGTTATTATGATCTCTTTTCTGCCAAAGCTCTTCGGCATTGATGTGGCCGCTGAGAAAGCCGCATACGAGCTGGAGCTGCAGTCAGATGTCTCGAACGAGAAAAAGCTGAAAGACGGTCCTCTGGATTTCATGGTTCTTGCCTTTGTCGCAGCGATCGGTATTCTCATCGGCAACATCAAAATCCCTCTTGGCAGTTTTGGAGAGTTTTCTCTTGGTGCTGCGGGCGGTATTCTGGTCTCTGCGCTTGTGTTCAGCTATATTGGCAAAATCGGTCCTGTCAACTTCCGTATGAATCAGAAAGCACTCGGTACGCTGTATCAGACTGGCCTGACATTCTTTATGGCAGTTGTTGGTCTGCGCTACGGTTACGATGTGGTCAATTCCCTGATGGGTTCGGGTCTGCAGTTGGCAATCGTTGCAATCTTTGTGGAAGCAATCGCGGTGCTCATTGCTTTCATCATTGGTCACAAGGTCTTTAAGATCAACTGGATCATTCTTAGCGGTGCGATTGCTGGCGGCTGTACTTCTGCACCGGGACTGGGTGCTGCAATCAGTGCCACTGGCTCCGAGGAACCCACCGCAGGTTACGGCGCAGCACAGCCTTTTGCGATTCTGGCAAATGTTTTGCTCGCCACATTGTTCTTTAATATTGTATAATAGACTTAACCGCAGACAGAAAGAGAAACTGCAACGTTAAGGAGAAATACTTATGGAAGATGTCCGGATTGAACACAGATATAACGCGTCTCATTTCAAACTCGATAACCATTATGAGAATGTCTACCAGATGCTGCTTATTACAAATGGTCGCATCCGCTATCGGGTAGGGAACAAAACCTACGAGACTGGTCGCGGCGGTGTGATTGTATTGAACACACTGGAAGAGCATGAGCTGGAGGTGTTGGAGTATCCCTATGAGCGCTACCTGATCCGTGTTCAGCCGGACTTTTTCCAGAATGAAGTAAAATATCCGGAAGTGATTGCAGCGTTTATCAAGAGGCCTCCTAATTTCTCTCATCTTCTCACGGTGTCGGAGCCGATCTGGAATTATCTGTACGATATCGTTCTGGAAATGGAACGAGAGTACAACAACAAGAAAAAATACTGGGAACTTTATGTAGGAGCCGATTTGCGCCGGATATTCATAATAATCTACCGTGAATGTGCAGATATCATGGCAATGAAAGTCGGACACAGCGTTACAGTGGCATATAACATTATGAATTACATCAACCATCATTTTACTGAGGAAATCACGGTTGATAAAATTGCCGCAGAGCTATTTCTGAACAAAAACTACATTGCTCATGTGTTCAAGGATGAAACCGGTCACACGCTGATCGGATATGCGATCCTTCTGCGCATCAACCGTGCAAAGATACTTCTGACGAAAACAGACAAAAGTATCACGCAGATTGCCGCAGAATGTGGATACGATGATTTTACTTATTTTTCCCGGCAGTTCAAGAAATCCACCAACATGACACCCAGAGATTACCGCAAAGAGTACGCAGATCATGGTGAAGCTGAAGAATAACAACGTACAGGAACTCTTTCCGCCTGCCCAGATTTATGAGGTAACATACAAATGTCACATGAAAGATTTCACTACAAATCGCTTGCTGAAGTGAAAGAAAAGGCTTCGGAACTGGGTGTTTCGCTTCCATTTGCCGAAGACACCACAATTCTGGCACAGCCGCTGAAGGTGCGTGATATCACATTCCCGAATCGTCTGGGCATCGCACCCATGGAAGGCGCCGATTCCACACCGGCAGGTGCGCCGTCTGATTATACGATTCGCCGTTATGTCAATGAAGCAATTGGCGGAAGTTCGGTGATCTGGTTTGAGGCTATCTCCATTGTGGAAGAAGGCCGCTCATCCAAAACGCAGCTGCTCCTGACCCGCGATACGCTGGATGAGTTCAAAAAAATGACCTCCGCTGTGAAGGAAGCAGGATTAAAAGCCAACGGTTATGCACCCTATCTAATCATGCAGGCAAATCACAGCGGTCGTTACTCTAACCCCGATAACAAGCCTGCCCCGATGATCGCTTACCGTCACCCGATTCTTGAGCAATATCGCGCAGCGGATGATTCCTGCATCGTAACGGATGATTATCTGAAGAGCTTGGAAGAAAAGTTTGGTGAAGCATCTGCCCTTGCAAAAGAAGCAGGATTCGATGCAATCGACATCAAGAGCTGCCATGGCTACCTGCTGGCAGAGCTTTCCTCTGCTTATAATCGCCCCGGCGAATATGGTGGATGCTTTGAAAATCGTTTTCGTCTGCTAAAAAATGGCATTCGCGCGGCAAAGGTTCACGAAGACGAGAGCTTCATGGTCACTGCCCGCGTTGGCATCTATGACGGTTATGCCTACCCGTGGGGCTTTGGTGTCAGTCCGGAAAGCGGTGAAACACCTGACCTGACGGAGCCTGTCCGCCTCGTGCGGGAGTTGCACGATGAACTGGGCCTGGACATGGTCAACTTGACGATGGGAAATCCCTATGCCACCACGCATGTTACCCGCCCTTTTGATTTCGGCAAATATGAGCCGGATGAACACCCCTTTGTGGGTCTTTCCCGGATGATCCATGGCATCGGTGAGGTAAAAAAAGCTGTTCCTGCAATGACCGTCTGGGCATCCGCTCCCAGTTATCTGCGCGCCTATGCAGACTTGTTCACTGCCGGTGCAGTTGAACAGGGATTGTGTGATGGTATGCTGTTTGGTCGCATGGCATTTGCCGATCCGGATTTTGCAAATGAAATCGTCAAAAAAGGCCGCATCGACCCCAACCGTGTTTGCCTGACCTGCGGAAAGTGCGGAGACTTAATCCGCGCCCACAAGCCTACCGGCTGTGTGATCCGCGACAATAAGACGTTTATGCCCTTTTACAAGGAATTTCTCGAAATCAAAAAGACACAGCCTGCAAATTTCCGTGGCTGAGAAAGGATGCTTCTTATGAAAAAGACCGCAGTCGTTACAGGTTCCAGCCGCGGCATTGGTTTTGCGATTGCAAAACAGCTGGGCATGGATGGATATAATATTGTGATGGTCGCTACCGGGTTGCAGGAAAAGAATCAGGCGGCTCTGGATGAGTTGCAAGCCCTCGGCATTGCCTGTGCCTATGTGCAGGCAAATATCGGGAATCAGGAAGATCGTCAGAAGATTCTGGATGGTGCTCTGGCTGCATTTGGCCGCGTGGATGTACTGGTCAACAATGCGGGCGTAGCTCCGAAGGTCCGGGCAGATCTGCTTGACATGAGCGAAGAAAGTTTTGACTATGTTGTGGGAATCAATACCAAGGGCAATATGTTCCTGACACAGTTGATTGCAAAACAAATGATTCAACAGGAACCTTTGGATGGCCGCAAGGGTGTGATCGTCAACGTATCCAGTTGCAGTTCGGTCGTATCTTCTACCAATCGTGGTGAATACTGCGTGTCCAAGGCTGGAATCTCGATGCTGACGACTCTGTATGCAGACCGTCTGGCAGCCGAAGGAATTCTGGTCAACGAGGTACGCCCCGGTGTGATCGCCACAGACATGACCAGCAAAGTACAGGGTAAGTACGACAATCTGATTGAAAAAGGAACCTTCCCCATTGCGCGCTGGGGAACACCGGAGGATGTAGCCGGTGCGGTCAGTCTGCTGTGCAGCGACCGTCTGCGGTATACTACGGGCAACTATATCGACGTAGACGGCGGTTTCCATATTCAACGCCTGTAAAAAGGAGAATCCTATGGAAAACGAAATTTTCCGCGTTGGTAACGATACTGCAAGGGTTTACCGTTGCAATACAGCTGTTGTCGGCAGCGGTGCGGCAGGATTCAATGCAGCTGACCGCCTTTGGAAACTGGGACAGCACGATATTCTGCTGATTACAGAAAACCGGATCGGTGGTACCAGCCGCAACACAGGAAGCGACAAGCAGACCTATTACAAGCTGACACTTTCCGGCGGCGACCCGGACAGTGTGCGTGAAATGGCACAGACGCTTTATGAGGGCCGCTGTGTAGATGGTGACATCGCATTGTGCGAAGCTGCGCTTTCTACACAGTGCTTCCTGAAACTTGTTGAACTTGGTGTGCCGTTTCCTCGGAATCGGTATGGCGAATATATCGGCTATAAAACGGACCATGATCCACGCCGCCGTGCTACCAGTGTTGGACCGTACACCAGCAAACAGATGACCGAATGTCTGGAACGTGCCGTACAAAATGATGGTGTACCTGTACTGGACAAAATGCAGGTCATTCGTGTGCTGAGTGAGAATGATACTGTTTGCGGACTGCTTTGCCTGAATGCTGCGGCGCAGGATGATGCTGAACGCTTTGTGCTGATCCGCTGTAAAAATGTGATCTACGCGACCGGTGGCCCAGCAGGAATGTATGCAGACAGTGTATATCCGTTCAGCCAATACGGTGCAACAGGATTGGCATTAGAGGCGGGGGCAAAAGGAAAAAATCTGACAGAATGGCAGTATGGCCTTGCTTCTGTTGCGCCGCGCTGGAATGTTTCAGGTACTTATATGCAGGTGTTGCCGCGCGTCTATTCCACAGAATCAGACGGCAGTGACGAAAAAGAATTTCTGATGGATTTCTTCAACGATGTCCACGATATGCTCAGCAAACTGTTTTTGAAAGGCTATCAGTGGCCGTTTGATGTTCGCAAAGTGGCAGATGGAAGTTCTATCATTGATATTCTGGTTTACCTTGAAAGCTGCAAGGGCCGCAGGGTTTTTCTGGATTACCGTACAAATCCTGTGAGTGGAGCATTCGATTATAAGTCCCTGCTGCCAGAAGCAAGGGCTTATCTTGAAAAAGCGGGAGCCTGTTTCGGTACACCAATCGAACGTCTGGCACACATGAACCAACCTGCAATCGACTTCTATCGGGATAAAGGCGTGGATCTGTACACTCAGCCGCTTGAAATCGCTCTCTGTGCGCAGCACAACAACGGCGGATTGGGAATCGACTGCTGGTGGCAGACCAATGTAAAAAGTCTGTTTGCCGTAGGCGAAGTGGCAGCCAGCCATGGCGTTTACCGTCCGGGCGGCACTGCATTGAATGCCGGACAGGTTGGCAGCACCCGTGCAGCGCAATATATTGCGGCGCGTTGTCAGGGAGAGGCTCCGGACTGCTTTGATACGGCAGCTGCGTCGGCACTGAAAGAAATGAGTGAACTGGCAAATTCCTGCACGGCAGAAACCGGCAATGTGCGGACATTATGGAAACAGGCTTCTGCCGCTATGAGCCGCTGCGGAGCGGCAATCCGTGATGAAGAACAGATTCGTGAATACTGCAAGGTCGTACAGACGCAACTGAAAAATTTTCACACGATCGTGAGGGTTTCCAATCGCGGAGAACTCGCAATGGCGTATCGGCTGCGCGATATGCTTCTGAGTCAACAAGCCTACCTGACAGCGATGGTGGATTACAGAGCACATGGTGGAAAAAGTCGGGGCAGTGCGCTTTACACCGACAGGAAAAATGGAACAAAGCCATTTGCACATCTTCCAGATACGTTTACGTTCGCGCTGGATAAAAACGAACAACCGCTGATTCAGGAATTGCGGTACGAAAATGGTATTTGCAAAACCGACTGGAGAGAGCCGCGCCCTATCCCGGAGGATGATGATTTCTTTGAAAATGTATGGCGAAGCTATCGTGAAACAGGAAATATCCAATAATATACTGGATATCGACTGAATCTATGGTATTGAACTTCGGCATAAAAAATTCAAACGCTCTGAATTGATTTGACGAGAGGTTTATACGATGGGCTTTTTAACTGGAAAAACTGCAATCATTACAGGTGCAGGACGTGCTGTTCTGCAAGATGGAAGCTGCGGCTCCATCGGCTATGGAATCGCCACAGCTTATGCCAAAGAGGGTGCAAACCTTGTTATCACTGGTAGAAATCTGAAAAAGCTGGAAGATGCCAAGCAGGAGCTGGAAGGCAACTACGGAATCAAAGTCCTGTCCGTGCAGGCGGATGTCTGTGCAGGCGGGGACAATGAAGCTGTCGTTGCAAATGTTGTCCGACAGGCTGTGGATGCTTTTGGTGGGATTCAGGTGCTTATCAACAACGCACAGGCATCGGCTTCCGGAGTACCGTTGGCACAGCACACCACGCAACAGTTTGATCTGGCCCTTTACTCTGGCCTTTATGCAGCGTTCTATTATATGAAAGCATGCTATCCCTACCTGAAAGAATCGCATGGCAGCGTGATCAATTTTGCTTCCGGCGCAGGTCTGTTCGGCAATTTCGGACAGAGCGCCTACGCTGCTGCCAAAGAAGGCATCCGCGGCTTGTCCCGTGTCGCTGCCACCGAATGGGGCAAGGACGGTATCAATGTCAACATCGTCTGTCCGTTGGCATGGACCGCTAAGCTGGAACAATTTCAGCAAGCCTACCCGGATGCGTTCAAGGCGAATGTGAAGATGCCTCCAATGGGTCACTACGGAAATGCAGAAACTGAAATCGGACGGGTTTGCGTCCAGCTTGCCAGCCCGGACTTCAAGTTCATGTCCGGTGAAACCTTGACACTTGAAGGCGGCATGGGGCAGCGTCCGTAAAGACCTCCCCATACCAAACCCCGATCCAGTACAGTTTTCTTTCCTTGCTGTACTATGGTCGGGGTTTCTTTTATAAGTCCTACTTCTACCGCTTTACCGCAATAAAATTTACAAAACCATATTGACGCACCCACGCTTCCATGATACCCTTTATTCCAAATCCTGCTGACAAAAGTGGTGGTTCTCGCCGTGATAACCACCACTTTCAGCGGATGATTGCCCAGAAAGAACGTACCGCCCCGCAACACACCCGATCATTTTGCCGCCGTTTCACCCCGACAAAATCCTTCGCCTGTACTGCGTGGGCGGTATTTTTCTTTTCTGGAAACGCACCTTGAAAATTTCATGAGCCGTCCGAACGGGATACCGGCTTTTTAGCCAACGCCGCTGCACAAACAGGGGCAGGAACTTCGTTCGGAGCAAACGGTGACTCCCATACATGAGCAGAGACCTTTTACTTATTTTTTGCGTCTTAACAATTCGGAAACATTTGTTGAAAATGCGTTTTGAGCGCAGCGGTAGAGGGCAAGAACCGTCCCGTGGCCACAAATTTTCAATTCTTGAAAATGTTGTGTTCCACCGGGACTTCACTTCTGCAATGCGTCTGCATTTCCGAAGTGATCTTGTTGGGGCG
>ERZ1035032.2404-NODE-2404-length-10173-cov-6.009093_pt1 | contig 10173 bp, 7 predicted proteins | sample MGYA00520693_ERZ1035032 | MGnify/ENA primary metagenome ERZ1035032 (study PRJEB33766, sample SAMN09781740) | gut metagenome | biome: gut microbiome | host: Homo sapiens | place: Madagascar | study: EMG produced TPA metagenomics assembly of the PRJNA485056 data...
ATAACAAGGCTACCGTTTTTGGCTATCGTGTAAGTGATCCGGAGCGATATGGAGTGGCTGAGTTTGATGATCAAGGCAATTGCCTGAGCATTGAAGAGAAGCCTCAGCATCCAAAGAGCAACTATGCCGTGGTAGGCTTATACTTCTATCCTAACAAGGTGGTAGAAGTAGCTAAGCATATCAAACCATCTGCTCGTGGTGAGTTGGAAATCACAACAGTAAACCAGGAGTTCCTGAAGGATAAGCAGCTGAAGGTACAGACCATGGCAAGAGGATTTGCCTGGCTCGATACCGGAACTCATGATTCCCTTTCTGAAGCATCAACCTTTATTGAAGTTTTAGAAAAGCGACAGGGTTTGAAGGTAGCTTGCTTGGAAGGAATCGCATACCGCCAGGGTTGGATTACCGCAGAACAATTGAGAGAGAATGCTCAGCCTATGTTGAAGAATGACTATGGCAAGTATCTCCTTTCAATACTTGAAGAGAAAGAACAAACATTAAAAAAGAATTTAGAATATTAGAAAACAATGAATATAATCAAAACTGATATAGATGGCGTACTCATTATAGAGCCACGCCTCTTCCGCGACTCTCGTGGCTACTTTTTCGAGAGCTTCAGCGAGCGGGAGTTTGAAGAGAAGGTTGCCCCAATCCTGGGTCACAGTGTTCACTTCTGCCAGGACAACGAGTCTATGAGCAGCTATGGCGTGATGCGAGGCTTGCATTTCCAGCGCCCACCTTACACACAAAGCAAGCTGGTACGCTGCGTAAAAGGCAGAGTGCTTGATGTAGCTGTAGATATCCGCAAAGGATCACCAACCTATGGCAAGCATGTGGCTGTAGAACTGACAGAAGACAATCATGTCCAGTTCTTCATTCCAAAGGGTTTTGCTCATGGTTTTGCTGTCCTCTCAGAGACAGCCGTCTTCCAATACAAGTGTGATAACTTCTATCACCCAGAGGCAGATGGAGGTATCAGCATCCTCGATGATTCCCTTGGTATCGATTGGAAAATCCCAACAGAGCATGCCAATCTCTCAGAGAAAGATACAAAGCATGCGATGCTGAAGGATTTCGATAGTCCGTTCAACATCAGTGTGGATTAAAAGTAGAATGCGGAGAATTTAGAAGTTAGGAAAGTGATAATGTATTTAATAAAAAATGTCGATTATGCAGGTAACGAAATATGAGATTGATATGCTTGGCGTTGGTGCAGCCGATGCATTCTTGATACGTTTTTATGATGAGAATGAAACACAATATGTAGTCTTGGTTGATGCTGGTTACTATGATAATGGTAAAGATATTTGTGAATTTGTTGTAAAACGTTATGGAACGCATACTATAGATTTAGCTATATGTACCCATTGTGACGATGATCATTATGGTGGATTTATCTATATTTTACAAGAAATGCTGAGTCATCCAGAAAAGAGTGTCGATATAAAGAAAATATTGGTAAATGATCCAGGTGATTTTATCACTGAAGAAGATGTAAAATGGTATGAAAATAGGGATAATGTAATAAAAGAAGCTCGCACTGTATATGATAGTCATGATATGAATCTATTGGACTTTATAACAAAGGTTAAAAAGAGTCGTGGTCTTGTTGTAGAGCAAGGTCTTTCAGATGTGCATAATTGTGAATTTGATGGGGTCATAGATATAATAGCTCCTTCCTCTTCATATTATCGTAAACAAGCGTTGCAGTTTAGAAATAAACTACAGCCATATGATTATGTATTAGAAGATGATGAAGATGATGCCACAGAAGTACCAGAAACCAAAAATGTTTATAGTAAGAAGTTGATAGGTAAAGACCCTTCTTCACATAATAAAAGTAGTATCATATTCTTGTTTAAACCATCTGATGGAAAAAAAATTCTGTTTACTGGTGATGCAGATGGCGAAGCTTTTGATAACATTGCTTATCAATGTGATATGGACCAAATAAAAAATATCTACTGGTTGAAACTTCCTCATCACGGTAGTGCTTATAATATCACAAACGAAATGGTTAATTATTTAAAACCTAAAATTGCATATGTTTCTACGGAAAAATATGGTCATTATCTTGATAGAGCAGTAGTTGGTGCTTTCAAAAAAGCTGGAACTAAAATCTATTCTACTCACAGTACTATGAATGTTTGGCATCATTGTAATATGGGAAATCGAACTGACTATTCAGCTGCGGACCCAATTTAATACAGAGTCTTAAAATGGAAGATAATAGAAAACGAATAGGTTTAGCCCTATCTGGTGGAGGCTATAGGGCTGCAGCCTATCATATTGGAACGTTACGAGCACTCCATAAACTTAATATCCTTGAAAAGGTAGATGTTATATCTTCAGTCTCTGGTGGTTCCATAACGGCAGCTTACTATGCACTGAATAAGGACAAGGGCTTTGATACATTTGAAAAATCATTCAAGGAAAAGCTCAAACACAATGTATTATGGATAGCCATAATAGAACTTTTATTAGTATTTGGGGCTATCTTTGCCATAGTATGGTTCTCTCCAGAAGGTTATGGCGTGTGGACTTTTATTGGATGTATGATATTCCTTTTATTGGTATGGTATTATGTTTTGCCTGTAAGTAAATTTATAGAATGGGCATATTGTTTGTTGTTCTTTGAAAAAGCAAAATTAGATTCTTTACCAGATTCTCCAGTTCTAGCTATTAATTCTACCGATTTATCTACAGGTAATCAGTTTACATTCTCCCAGGATAGGATGACTTGTTATCCTTACAAGAAATATCTACAGTTTGATTCTTCGGGTTTTCCTTTGGCAAGGGCTGTGATGGCATCTTCGTGTATTCCACAGATATTTTCACCCATAAAGATCGCTAAAAAATATCGTCTAGGGAAATGTGATAAGAGACCATTATTAGTGGATGGAGGTCTTTATGATAATCAGGGAGCGCATAAATTTGAAAGTTTCGACAGCCGCTATGCTGTAGATTATGCAATTGTAAGTGACGCTGGTAATTCTGAAATTTCATCAAAAAGGTGCATTAATCCTGTAGGAACATTGATTATGACATCTGAGATATTGATGAAACGCATCAAGAATTTCCAACGACAACACAATAGTTACATTCCAGACTATAAGAAAAAGGTATTGTATGCTTACAATGATTTAATGTGGGATGAGTATGAAAGTTTTCCTAGGCGATTTGTTCAAAATATCAAGGCTGGTTATATCACTAAGCAAGTTCTTGATGCACATGGAATAACGAACGAAATGTTTTCTCGGTTAGGGGATGTTCAGACTTCTGAAGATGCTTTCAATGAGATACTTTCATTAGTAGAGAAAAATATAGGTTGGGAACAGCTTTTGCAACGAGTTCCTAAACAACATGCAGTTGCCGTAAAAGTTTGCACCAATTTGATTGGGCTTGCTGATGAAAAAATAAATGCCCTAATAGAGCATTCTGAGTGGATGACGGAGGTGCAAGTACGTTTACATCTTCCTTTCTTGGTAAAATAACGATAATATTTTATGTCTAATCAAACAGCAGATAAAAACAAACGAATAGCGTTATCCCATTTCAACGACATCAGCCTTTTGCGAGTATCCGCAATGTTAATGGTTGTATTTTACCATTGCCTTTGCCCATATTCTATATGGGATGGCTCTGATTATTTTATTGGTTTCCATGTCCAAACATGGGATGTTGTCGCAGGAATGTTGTCACAGGTTCATTTGCCAATATTCTTTTTGATAAGTGGTTATTTATTCGCTTATAAACGTAATATGGGGGGGTATGATGACATTATTAAATTTGTCAAGGATAAAGCAGCGAGAGTTTTAATACCTTATTGCGTCATAGGATTGTCGCTCTGTATTCTGCAAAACAGAGATGTGGGGCAGATGTTGAATGGTATTAGTCATTTATGGTTTTTGTTAGCTATATTTGAATGTTATATTCTGGGCAAGGCTATAGAAGGAGTACTACTGATACCAGAAAGAAAAAGGCAGGTATTGATGGTAATGTTATTACTTTTCCTCATATTGGTACCGTATAGAATTCCAGAAGTACGATTTCTTTGCCTGTCTCGGATTGTTACATATTTTCCATATTATTTAATAGGAATGTTGGCGAGCAAGATAGACTTTGGAACTTTGACAAAGTACAAAAGCAAGGTGTTGGGGCTAATTCTTATGTTAATGCTATTATTTGTGTTTCAACAGATATATGTAAAACGAGGTATAGTAACCGCAACTTTTGGAGTGTATTTGGTTCTTCTTTCGTTTACATATGTCAGATTATTAAATATTCCTAAACTACATTCATGGATGATAAGTTTGGACAAGTGCAGTATGGGCATTTATATTGTGCATCATATCTTGATACAAGAGTTGATAACAATTAGCGTATTTCGTAGTTTAGCTACTGAGTATTGTTATATATTCCCTTGTGTATTGTTCATTTCTGTTACGATAATAAGTTGGGGGATAGTGTGGAGTGCTAAGAAAAATAAATATCCAAAATATATAATTGGTTAAAATTTTTACGTATGAATTGCTTAATAATAAAAATGGGAGGAAGCGGACGAAGATTTGGTCACGCTATTCCAAAACAGTTTACAGATATAAAAGGGAAACCATATTTTGCCTATATATTTGAAGACTTTCAGAAAGTTACGCAAATAGACAATTTTATTGTTGTTACAAATCCTAAATACATGGATTTAACAGTAAAATATGCTCAAGATTTGTTGGGGGATAAACTGTTAGGTGTAATAGAAGGAGGTGACTCTAATCTGAAATCAACTTATAATGGCGTTATATTCGCATCAAAATATTTGAATGATGATGATATTCTTCTTACTCATGACATAACAAATAGCTCTGTAGATTCTGATGCCATAAAAATGGTGATAGAGGCTGCAAAGCAATATGGTGCAGCAACGAACGGGACAGAACAGGTACAGACATTATTTTCCAAAGATGAAGACAATACTATAACAGGTACAGTACCAAAGTGTTCTGTCGCCTCTGGATATACTCCAGAGGCATATAGAATGGAGCTGATAAAATCTTGTTTTGATAAGGCAAGTGAAGAAGATTTAGAAAATATGACTTCACCGCTTGCCGTTATTATAGATAAAGGCTACAAGCCAAAAATTGTATTCTCGCATGCTTTGCCTTTAAAATTGACTTATGACAAAGATATGGAGACATTCTTAAAGATACATGGTTTGTGGAATTGGATATAAAATAATGAAAATGAGTTGTAATAGAATAGAATTAACTAAGACGGAGTTTTTAGCTTATAGAGCTAAATTGATAGAAACCTTTAAGGCTTTTGATAAGTTTTGCGAAGAGCATAATTTAACTTATTATGCTGGTGGAGGAACATTGATAGGTGCTGTAAGACATCAAGGAATTATACCATGGGATGATGATATAGATGTATTGATGTTGAAGCCAGACTATGATCGTTTTCTCGCATTGAAAAAGCAATGTAAAGGTACCGGCTATAATATTTTAGACTATCATGACAAAGGGTATTATTTACCTTTTGCCAAGTTTGTGGACTCTAATACGTCTATTTGGGAGATGAGTCAGCAACAATTTGTTATAGGTTCTTTCGTTGATGTTTTTCCTTTGTGCATAACAGATGACAATGAGGAAGAAAACCAATATAAAGTTGATTGTTACAAGACTTTATTCAATAATTATTCTAATGGCATAAAGAGTTATTATTTGAAGGATTTATTGTGGCAAGTCAAACATAAGCACCTACAAGCTACGATAGATTGGATCAAGGGGGCTTTCTATTATAAATTACGAACTCAGCATAATCTATGTCAATTTGAAAAATATGAGAAAGAATTGGCTTCTCAAAAAAATGGTGACTATTATTTGCATTATTATACTACTTATTCTTTGAAACAGGAACTTTATAAAAAAGAATGGTTTTCTTCTGTTGTTGAGTTACCATTTGAAGGTGTGAAAATTAAAGCTCCAATAGGTTACAAAGAATACCTAACGCAAATGTATGGAGATTATATGAAACTACCTCCTAAGGAAAAGCAAGTTAGCCATCACGCTCTTGTTTATTTGAATCTTGAAGAACATTTGAATATAAAAGAAATAAAAAAGATACTTAAAAGCAAAAGATAAAATTCATTATGTCATCAAATCAAGACAATAGTAAAAGAATCGCTAAGAACACATTATATTTATTCTTCCGTATGTTCCTGGTATTAGCTGTCGGATTATATACATCCAGAGTAGTATTAGGCACTTTAGGGGTTAAAGACTATGGATTATATAATGTAGTAGGTAGTGTTGTCGTACTTTTTGGCTTTCTGCAACAAGCACTCAATAATGCGACTTATCGTTATTTGGCTTATGGCATAGGAAAGGGCAACTCTGAACATTTGAGAAATACGTTTTCCATGGCAATAAATGCTCATTTGATACTCGCAGCAATCATTCTGCTTTTAAGTGAAACTTTAGGCTTATGGTTTTTGCATAACAAATTGGTTGTTCCTGTAGAAAGAATGGATGCTGCGAACTTTGCATATCATATGTCTGTCTTATGCTGTTGTTTCAATATTATCAAGACTCCTTACAATTCATCTATCATAGCACATGAAAAGATGAACTTTTATGCATATACGAGTATCATAGAAGTTGTTTTGAAATTACTTATTGTATATCTGTTGACAATAGGAGGTTTTGACAAGTTGATGCTATATTCCTTTTTGATATTAGCTGTTACTGTTATCATGTTACTTTGGTATTATATCCAGTGTAAACGATTTTTTCCAGAATGTCATTATCAAAGACATTGGGATGGAGCGTTGATCAATAATATGGTGAAGTATTCTGGACTGAGTATTATTGTTAATTTGATAGATGTTGGTGTCAATCAATCTATCGTCTTCTTTTTTAATATTTTCTTTGGATTAGTGGCTAATGCTGCATTAGGTATTGCAAATCAAGTGAATAGTCAACTAACGAGCTTTCTAAACAGTTTTACGCAATCTTATGGACCACAAATCATAAAGTCATATGCAGCTGGTGATAAATCATATTTTATGAAGTTGATGTTTTCTTCTTCAAAATTTTCATATTATCTCTTGTTGTTTGCATCGATTCCTGTATTGTTGAATATTGATTTTATATTAAATTTATGGCTAAAGAATCCACCTGAGAATGCAGGAACTTTCTTTGCTGTGGTTATTTGGTATTCACTCGTAGATGCTTATAGTGCCCCCCTTTGGACAGGAGTTCATGCAACGGGAAATATAAAAGTTCATCAGATACTGATGGCTTCCATCAAGGTCCTAAATATTCCTTTGGCATACGTCTTGTTAAAGCTAGGATGTCCAGCATGGTCTGCTCTGATGTTAAAGGTTGTATTGAATGTCGTATGTTCAATTGTACGTCCTTGTTATGTTCGTAAACTTTATGGATTACCATTAGTAAAATATTTTAAAGATGTATTGGGTGTCATTTATTTAACAACAGCTTTAGTTTTGCCAATTCCTTTGTATTTATCACAAAAAATGGAGGATGGATGGACTAAATTCTGTATAACTTCTATCGTCTTTGAATGTATTGCTTTTCTTGTTGTTTATTTAATTGGATTAAATCGTCGAGAAAAAGAACTGCTAAGGAATGCGGTGGTAGCAAAAGTATTGGCTAGGTTTTGTAAATAAAAATTATATAGTCGAAGAATTATAAAGTAAATTTTTGAAGTATGGGTGATAATGTAAATAATACTTTGCGCCAACTATCACATAAAAAGAGAACTGTTAGCGATTTGGTTTCCTTTCTCTCGAATAAGTGTGAGGATTCGCCTAACTATTCTCTCTTGATAGGTGCTGGTTGTTCTGTGACTTCTGGAGTGGACTCTGGTGGTGCTTTAATAAAAAAGTGGCGTAAGGAAATCTTTGAGGCTGAAAATTCTGATGGCTTATCCGAAGAGGAATTTTGGAAGAATCAATATGAATGGTATGATAGTAGAAATCCTTATTCTTCTTTATTTCAAAAGAAATATGATTTGCCTCGACAGCGACGTATATTTGTGGAAAAACAAGTTGCCAAGAAAGACCCGTCAATCGGGTATGCTTATTTGGTAAAGCTAATAGAGGAAAAGTACTTTAATACGGTTTTTACAACAAATTTTGATGATTTGTTGAATGAAGCTTTTTATCGTTTTTCAACCGAACGTCCTATAGTTTGTGCTCATGATTCCTCTATCTCTAGTATAACGATTACTTCAAGTCGTCCAAAAATAATCAAATTGCATGGTGATTATCTTTTTGACGACATTAAAAGTTCATTAAGAGAAACAGAATCGCTTGATGACAATATGAAGCGTAAGTTCATAGAGTTTGCAAAAGATCACGGACTTGTTGTTGTCGGATATGCTGGCAATGATAGGTCAATCATGGATATACTTTCAATGCTTCTTCAGAGCAATGAGTATTTTAAGCATGGTATTTATTGGTGTATTCGTGAGGGTGAAGAAACATTAAGTGAAGATTTGCGTCATTTATTGTGGAAAGATAGAGTTTACTATGTTCCGATTAAAGGATTTGATGAATTGATGTCAACTCTGAACCATTCTTTGACTCATCAGTTGCCTATCAATACCCAGATGTTGAGTAGCGAGCATCATAAGGAATTGATAGGAAAATTGACAAATAATAAATATATTGATTCTCTCAGGGAAAATCCATTTATCAAGAAAGACATAGATGAACTGAATAAAATTGTAGCTTCGAATATCGTCAATGATTTTTTCAAATACATAAGTTTAAAGAAAATTGATGAAGATGAACCTGTAAGAAAAAGTCATCTTAGAAAGCTGTCGAAATGGCAGCGTGAGAGCTTGGCAAAGTTAAATACTTTACGTGAGGAGGAAAAGTTCGAAGAACTCAAAAAGCAAGTTGATTCTCTTTTGGATGAAGTGGAAGATAAGGGACAATATGCTTGTAGGTTGTTGGAATTGAAGGCTAAGGCTTTGAAGAATTTGCGCAATAGAGATGTAAAAGAAGTAAAAGAAACTTATGAGAAATTAGTATCTTTAGATCCATTACAGGAAGGCTATTATTTGGATGCTTTTTCTGAATTGGAAGGTCATTCTGAAAAAATGGAATTTATCAACAGTGCGATTGATAAATTTACTTCTGATTATTATCTTTACAATAAAAAGGCAAATTATTTGTTGCAATATGCTAGAGAAATGCGCTATGAAGATGAATATGCTTCTCTTTTGCAGCAGATTGAATCTTGCATTAATAAGTCCTTTGAATATAATTCTTCCAAGGAAAATGATGCTATATTAAATCAGTGTGCTTATTTGAAGCTGAAAGCAAAAGACAGTGATGAGGTGGTAGATTCAATATCTTCATTTGTAGGAGAAAAAGCAGATGTTAATTCTGTGATGTATAGCCAAATTGTTGCAGATTATTACAAAACTTTGAAGTTTAGTGATAATAAAGCAGAGCAAATATTGAAAGACCTATGTGAACGTTATAGATATGCTGATTCTCCATTGAAGTACGAGAAATGCTTATTGTCATTATTGTCGTTCTATCAGGAAGTTGGTAAAAAAGATGAGTTTAGACATATAGTTCAAGATTATCAAGAAGATTTTAAACCATCTTTGACTTTTGAAAACTTTGTTTTGCATACTCGGTTGATTATGTTTGGTGAAATTGATGAGGTAGAGAAGACCTTAGTTGGGAAGATAGGTAAAAGAAGTGATGCAAGAGAAACACGACTTAGTAAAAGTTTGCTCTTTAGATTGTATTGCATGACCAAGAATAAAGACAAAGTTTCTTCTGCTTTTGAGGCTTTGCCAAACCCTTCTTTTGATGATAGGTTGGATTTGTTGGACTGTTTGGATGAATATGACAAGATTATAGAGCTGTTGGATGAGCATTGGAAATGTTCTCCAAAAACATTAGAACATATTTGTGTTTATTCTTATTCTCTCCTTCAAAAGGGGGAGTATCAAAAAGCTTATCTTTTTATCTCTCAATATTATTCAAAACCTTCTTATGCAGATGGTGTCGTTTATGTAAATTATTTTATGGCAGAAATGAATTATCAGCTGGACGCCCGGTGCCAAGCACTATACGAAACCACCCAGCAGTTTTTAGACCGGATTCCCATGGAGCCGGAGACGCTACCCCGC
>ERZ1035032.2408-NODE-2408-length-10167-cov-7.283722_pt1 | contig 10167 bp, 7 predicted proteins | sample MGYA00520693_ERZ1035032 | MGnify/ENA primary metagenome ERZ1035032 (study PRJEB33766, sample SAMN09781740) | gut metagenome | biome: gut microbiome | host: Homo sapiens | place: Madagascar | study: EMG produced TPA metagenomics assembly of the PRJNA485056 data...
CACGAAACGGATGGTTCTGCCATAGCAAGGTGACGAAATCTACAATGTGACTGATAATTTCATCCGTTGACAGTCCCTTATAACTAAAGTCCTTTTCTTGCTGAATGTCATATCGCAACGCCATCATAATATCAGCAGCACGTCCATACACCACAGTATCGCCCTGCAATATCCATTCCTTTTTGCTGATGTCATAAGGGCGCACCTCACCTGCATGCTTGAAGACCCCCTCAAACAAGTGCCTATGGATATTCTAGAATTCTAACGCTGTAAACGAGAAAGACTTCTCGCTCAGGAGTTTTGCGATATTTGCAGCCACTCTGTCAGCCTCTTCCTTCTCCACATCGCACTCATCATGCGTAGACTTGTTGACATAATACGACCTCAACTGCTCACGCACATCATCAATGGTGATGTCACCCTCAATATGCCTTACAGCCGTCTCTTTCAGATAGTCAGACACCTTCAGACGATCAACGTCCTGCAATCCGATAGCCGTGCGCCACACTGAAGCCCTCTCACGCTTATGTGGCTCTGCCACACGCTCGTAGGCTTCGAAATCTATGTATAGTTGCTTATTCTTGTCTGTCATTCTTGTCAACTTTTATATTTTCCACCCTACACACAAAAGGAATATACCTATTGCTGCCTCTCCTTTGTGCTTTCAGTATATCATACTCTCCTAATTCTGCTGGCTTTTCTGAATTGTACTCTATGAGTAAGTACTGCTTGGCATCCTTTTCTTGTCTAATCAAGAAGCCATCAGGAATATTCTGTTTGCTCACAAGACGAATTGGTGCAGTCAGTTCAAAAGGTGTGGCTTCACTATTCTTCCAATAATGGAACATAATATAGCGAACACTGTTGAACGCCTTAATAGCTTCTGCTGACAAATTATCTTCTTTTATTCCTAATGCTATTTTACCAAAAGTTTCAGTTCTCTTCCTTGCAATAGGTGAGATTGCATACATCAGCACTAAGTCCAAGTCACCTGTAAGCAATTCTTCTCTTTTTGTGTTGCAAAGACGTACTTCAAGACTTCCTGGAATAATAATATCCTCAGCAACCATCATGGGCTGGTCTTTAAAATCTTCAAACGAATATGGCTTGGCAGAAGAAAGCAAGGATGGCTTAGGCTGCTGATTACTCTTGTAATTTACCACCTGTGCCATTACTCCTTCTACAGTCTCATTATTCCACTGTGGTGGGTAGCCATTTTTGAAAAGCAAAATCTTCAAGTCATTATCAAGTTTTCCCTTCAAGTTTGTATTATTCAAGAAATCAGCATAGACCGTTGAGCCATCAACCAATACTTTGATTTTCTTGGCAAGTTCCTTACAACGATCATCATCATAAATAAAGCCTTTCTTGTCGCGCATCATTACAAGAACATCATAGAAAGCCTTCTCTTCAAAAGAGATTCCCAATTTCTCGAAACTCTTTTTGTCATCTTCCATTTCACGCATGATTTCAAGCAACCGGTCACTTAGAGAATTCACACGTTCATCCACGATTTTCCCTATTTCGGAAATAGTAGAAGTTGCTACCTCATTAGCATATTCACGATTATTGTATTGGTCAATGACTTGTTGCAACAATTTGTCGTAAACCTCTGCCCTCGTGCGGTTTGTTTTGCCATACTCCGTGATGCTCTTCCGTAGAAGTTTAACCAACAATTCAAAACGAGTATTTGGCAAAGTCACTTGCTCCAACTCTTCCTTAAACTTTTCACTATAAATATCTTCCTCACCGCCATCTTTTTCCAGTACTATCTCAACGCTGCTGCATCCAATGGCTTCCTTTACCATCTGCTCTACATGTCGATTCATCGACTGGACATTATGCTGGACATCTGTCATCTTGCCAAGGAAACCTGAAATACCCATGAGACATTGAGCCCATTTCGTTTCTATATCGTCTATCATAGGTGTGCCATTTTCCTTCAAAGCGTTCTTTACGATATTATAAGCAGCACGCATTCTTTTTACATGACCAAGGAAAAGGGTTTTCATAGAAGGGTTTTTCTTTGTACCCTTTGCCGAGTGTTCCAATATATACTCCGCAGCATCTTGCAGGAACTTTAATCTTTCCGCAGCACTTCCACTAAAGAAAAGCTCAAAGACAAGTCCTTGCATCAGCCCTCGCAAGATACTAAGTTCATTCTTGAATATTTTGTATGATGTATCTTCATCTCCTATTTCTATCGAGTCACCATTATACTTTTTGATGGCTGCCTTCATGTTTTCACGAATGCCCAAGTAGTCAATAATCAATCCGCAATCCTTTGTCTTATAACGACGGTTTACACGGCTGATTGTCTGAATGAGGGTATGTTTTGAGAGTGGCTTATCATTGTAGAGTACCTTTAGACAAGGCACATCAAAGCCCGTAATCCACATATCCACAACTATAGCCATCTGAAAATTCGACTTGTCATCCTTGAAACACCCTTCAAGTGTTTTCCTGTAGGCTTCCGTACCAAAAGCATCCCATTCTGCCTTGCTGTCTTTGTTTTTGTCGCGAGTGCAAATAATGTTCAGCATCTGAACTGCTTCCATCTTATCAAGCTCTTCCTTTGTATAAAGGCTTTCGTCCAACGCTTTCTTTTTCTCACCCCATTCCGGACGTATAGCGAGAATCTTCTGATAAAGATTAAATGCGATATGGCGGTCGCTGCTGACAACCATTGCTTTCTGCACAAGGTCTGGTTCAAGGTCACGCAAATGTTCGTAATGTGTAACAATATCCTTTGCCATACGTTCCAAGCGTTGCTCATTAGCAAGAATAACCTTCATTTGGCTCATGTCACCCTTACTTTTGTCAACACCCTCTGCCGATGCACCCTCCGCCTCACATTTCTTATAATATTCCTCCACTTTTTTGGCTTGTTCTGAATTGAGATACACACGAGCCAATCGAGCATTATAAGTAATCGGAACGGTTATCTTATCATTCTTCGCCTCTTCCATGGTGTAGCGATCTACCTCTGCTCCGAACACCTGAATAGTTTCTTCTACAGGAGTTCCAGTAAAGCCCACAAAGGTTGCGCATGGCAACGCCCTATGCAGTTGTTGCGCAAAAGATTCTGTAAAGAAAGCACCAATATTTTCGTTATTTGATTTCAGTACACTTTTATCATTCTCATTTGATTGGGCATTTATCCTCATACTGCTGCCCATATTCACTTGGGTGCGATGAGCCTCGTCACTCAAGCAAACAATATTTGTTCTATTAGAGAGCATACCTTCGCCCTCGGAAAACTTCTGAATAGTAGTTACATACAAACCTCCTCCAAGATTGGTTAGCAGTTCGTCTCTCAAGTCACTACGGCTATCAAACACCTTTATATTAGAGTCCTCCAGATAAGCCATGGCATTACAGAACAACTCACCGCTTTGGTCTTCAAGGTCGCTACGGTCTACAATCACAATTATCGTAGGATTGTTCATTCTTGATGCATAACGACACATCAACTGGCGAGCAAGAAAAAGCATCGTATGTGTTTTGCCACATCCTGTCGCTCCAAAATAAGTACCACCTTTTCCATTGCCTCCAGCAGAATGCAACGCCCTGAAAATATTCTCACGAAGTTTACGCGTAGCAAAGAACTGAGGATAGCGGCAAACGATTTCTATCTCCTTCTGCGCCAAAGCTTCGTCGGCAAAATAGACATAATCACGTAGAATTTCCAAAATACGCACTGGTGACAAAGCACCCTTAACAAGCATAAGCATTTCATCTATGCCCACACGCCCATTAGGGTCTTCATTTTCTATTTTTTTCCAAGCGTAATAATACTCTTCTGGGGTGAACTGGCTACCCATACGAGTATTCGATCCATCGCTGATAACAGTCAGAGCTGCATATTTGAGCATCGAAGGAACATCTCTACGATAACGGACACAAATCTGCTCCCATGCATCACTTATTGTTGCATTAGGGTCTGCAGGATTCTTTAGTTCTATCACACAAACAGGGATTCCGTTTATCATCAACACTATGTCAGGCCTGCGGTTTTCATCACCTTCCACCATTTCAAATTGGTTGACACAACGAAATACATTCGCATTTCTTACATCCGCAGCATCAAAATCTATATAACGCACCTTGAATGTGTCACTGCCATCAAGTGGCTGATAATCGTAACCTTGGTGGCAGACGAGCTTATGCACAGCTCTTGCTGTCAGATAATCGTTGGCTTCACTTGTGTTACGAAGATTAGCTATGATTTGGTCATAGTCTTGCTCACTCAGTTTTTTGTCTGCATAATGCGCCTTCAAGTAATTGCGCAGGTCGGGTTCATAGAGAGCATCAGTTATTTTTCTGCCCACTAACTCTTGACCAGGTGTATAAGTCCAACCTTCTTCATAGAGTTGCTCTACAAAGACTTCTTCATACTCGCTTTCATGAAACCTAACGTTAATCATACCTGACAATTTATTAACAACACTTTACTACTCTTTTGTTTCTGCTTCATGGATGATATGTTGCATCAAAGCAGGACATATCTCCCGACTCAACCTGTCTGCTTCCTCCGCTATACGCTTCGCTTCTTCTGCGCAACGATAGATATTGACTATGGAACGCTGGACTTCTATAGGAGGGAGAGGAATTTTGATTTCTGTTAACCTCTTCCATTGTAAATTACCTCTTACTGAACCATCGGTCTTAAACCAAGCCAATCTATCAGTCTCTTTTGAATTAAAGAATATATATAGATATTCTTCTAAGAGTTCTTTGTGTTTATCGTCTTTAATACGAAATACCGTATATGCAGATGTTACAACCAAGTTCTTACTTGTATGGTTGAAAGCTACAGGAATTCTTTCATCACGACCGATATGCATGAGATTTGTTGCAAAATATCGTGGCAATACCAAAGAATAGCCAGAAATATCAGTTGTTTCTAAATTAGCCTTGCTGGGAATAAATTCTTTATTTATATTAACACCAGACACTACCGCTTCATTAGTTCCACACTTTTCCGTGTATTGCTCTATCAGTTCAGAAAGAGGGACAAGAGGACAACCAATACTTTCATTTAGAAGTAAGTTTGCCTTTTCTAAATCTTTCATCCGTTTAGCATTACTTTCTTCCATTGACACAATATTCTCTACGACAGAAAGGCTTTCCTCTCCTATACTTTCTTTTGATATAGATGGACTATTATGTATGAAGTTTATATATTTACTTGGTGCAAGGCTCCACCCATTAACCTCAATCTCATCAATCGAAGCAGCATGATACAGTTCTGGCCTATCGTATGGCTCCATTTTCGTATAAGTCTGCCAGCCATAATAAATGTCGCAAATCGCCTTAATCTGTTCCTCATTGAATACCACGAATGTTTTCTTTGACTTATCAGTCTTGATTGTGCTATTGTTCTGATTCCATGTGCGCAAATCTACAAACAGCACCTCATTCTCACGATTGCGCAACTGGCGACCATTGCGCAAGCCACCCTTCTTGTTCTGATTCAAAATCCAAAGGGTAACACTTGTGTCAGTAGAATAGAACATCTCACGTGGCAAGATAAAGATAGCTTCCACCTTGTCGTTCTTGATAAGCTGTTCACGTATAGCCAAAGTATCCTCATCTTCCAAAGCACCATTGCTAAGCAAGAATCCTGCTACGCCTTTCGTTTGGTCAAGATGATAAAGCATGTGCAAGATCCAAGCATAGTTAGCATTGCCCACAGGAGGCAGTCCATAACCATTCCAACGAATGTCTTTGGTAAGTTTCTCGTCTGTTCGCCAATCCTTTAGGTTGAATGGCGGATTTGCCATGATGTAGTCGGCACGAAGATTGGGATGCTTGTCGTTAGTGAACGAAGAAGCATTACTATCTCCCAAGTGATAGCTGATGCCACGAGCAGCTAAGTTCATCTTTGCCAGTCGGTAAGTGTCAGGGTCACTTTCCTGCCCATATACGCTTACATTGCGCTTGTTGCCGCCATGAGCCTCAATGAGACGCACGCTCTGCACGAACATACCACCACTACCGCAGCATGGGTCATAGATGGTGCCATCGTAAGGCTCTATAAGATTAGCAATCAACTCAACAATGCTTTGGGGTGTATAAAACTCACCATCTTCCTTCGTGGCATTGACAGCAAACTGCTGTAAGAAATACTCATACACACGTCCAATAAGGTCAACATCCTTGAAGTTTCGAGGGTCTATCTTATTCACGTCGTCCATTACGCCTTTCAAAACAGCAGGTTCCAAACGAGCATTGACAAAGAGGTTGGAAGGCAAGGCGTTCTTCAAATTTTTCTCTGTCTCCATCAACTTCGTAATACCATTGTCCAAGCTGATGGCACGATCGGAAGCAGGTAAAGAATTTAGTTTATCCCAATTGTATTCATCTTGTAGGAAAAACACACCATCTTGTTCATACGATGATTTGTTCTGCTGCATGATGCCAATAAAATCATCCTCTTCAGCAGACAACTCGTCACCAACTTGTTTGCCCAATTGTGACAGTACATCAGCCTTTATCTTTTCTTTCTGCTCATTGAAGCGTGAGCAGATAAATCGAAGAAACACAAGAGTGAGCAGCATATCACGCTTTGTTGTCATGTTAGCATTACCACGCAACTTGTTACGGCATTCGAAAAGAATGTCTTCCAACGTCTGCTGCTTTTGCACCTTCTTCTTAATCACTTTCTTTGCCTTATGTAAGATATCTGATTCTTTTATATTTTTAGATTTTTTTTCCATTATCATAAAATTCTACTATTTCTCATACCCCTCATAGTAATAACTCTGCTCTATCCCCTTGAATATCACTTCACGGTTCTCCGTGTCGGAAGTTAGGTTCTGCGAGAGGAGATAACGCAGTTCGAGGTCGTTGATGGGAGAACGTTCCATGGCCGAGAGATATTGGTCTTTGTCAACATACTGCCAATTAACCACTTTGCCTATAGAGCGTTTGAGCATCATGTCGAGCCAGATGCGAGTGGAGCGGCCGTTGCCCTCCATGAAAGGATGGCAAACATTCATCTCAACATACTTTTCTATGATTTGCTCAAAAGTGTCTTCAGGCATTTTCTCCACAGCAGCAAGGGCGGCTTCAAGATAGAGGCTATTAGCAAAGCGAAAGCCCCCTTTTGCTATATTTTTGTCACGAACAACGCCAGCAAAGGGATACAGGCCCTCAAACAGATAATGATGTATCTGCTGAAGACCTACTGTAGTTCCAACTGGAATTCTATCTATATCGCCCGACTCATAGAGGCGGTGTGCGTTATCTAACGATTTTCCGTCTATTTCCTTTGTTGTCATAATCTTCTAATTGTATTCGTCTTACTGGTTTGATGAGATATTAAGAAGTTTCTCTGCTTCTATCTCAATCCGGCTTTTCTTCGTCTGCACGATGAGCGAGCGTACATCAACATCGAGTGCCTCTGCCACTTGCACAAGTGTTTCAAGGCTCGGTTGCGAATAGTTGGTACACCATTTACTCACTGTTGCAGGATCTTTATCCAATTGGTCTGCCAACCACTTCGCAGTTCGTTTGTTTTCTACCAATACTATTTTTATGCGATTGATGTCTTTCTTTGCCATATCCTTTCATGTGTTTCTTGATTTACAAAGGTAAAAATTATTTTGGATAATCAAGAAAGATTATGGAAATAATCATCCAAGTTATTGCGTTTTACATCAATTTTTCTATAAAATATGACTAATTCAAGGTTTCATTTGACTAATGTGTATCGTCTTTCAAGATACACACTCGCATTCTCAAGCCTATATTATTGCAGCGTTTTAATTACCTTTATAAGCTTTAGATAACCTATGCGTTCGATCTATGCTTGCTATCAAATGTACATATGCTTGCTATCAAATGTACGTATGCTTGCTATCAAATGTATGTATGCTTGCTATCAAATGTATGTATGCTTGCTTGCCGATATTTAATATCTATTCGTCATCTTAAAGATCAATGTGCCTCCATTCATTATAGCTGTGTGGTCGATATGGTTGGCCTTTAGTTTCTTGCCGTTTAGAGTTATGCTTTCAACATATTTATTCGTTTCTGATAGTCCGTCGGCAATAATTGTAAATGTCTTTCCATTCAGAAGGTGTATGGTTATCTTCTTCATTTGTGGAGCGCCAAACACATACTGACCGCTCACAGGATTTACTGGATAGAAGCCCATAGCCGACAGCATATACCATGCCGACATCTGTCCGCAGTCGTCGTTGCCGCATAGACCGTCTACTGTAGGACGATACTGAGTGTTGAATATCTGGCGTATCAGCTCTTGTGTGCGCCATGGACGACCTGCCAATGTATATAGATAAGCTACGTGGTGAGACGGTTCGTTGCCATGGGCATATTGTCCTATCAGACCAGTTACATCGGCCAGTTTGCTCTTAAGTTGCAGCGAGAAGAACTGGTCAAGCTTCTTCAAGAACGGCTTGTTGCCGCCAAAGAGTTTTATCAGTCCTGGTATGTCGTGTTGTACTTGCCATGTATACTGCCATGCATTACCTTCGGTATAGTCACCTCCTATACTCTCGGCATGTGCAAGGTCGCTCGGGTTGAATGGAGTCTTCCATGTGCCGTTAGATAGGCGTGGGCGCATAAAACCAGTAGACTTGTCAAACAGATTCTTGTAGAATTGCGAGCGGCGCTCAAAGTATTGTTGGTCTTCTTTCTTGCCCATAAGACGTGCCATGTCGGCTGCACAATAGTCGTCGTACATTGACTCGAGCGATGATGATACCGATTCTGATTTGATGATGTCGGTAGGCAGATAGCCATACTTTGTATATGTTTCCCAGTTGCTTTTTAGCTTATGCGATATTGTCTGTGTGTTTTTTATAGCCTTGAAAGCACGCTCGGCATCGAATCCACGGAATCCCTTATGATAGGCTTCTGCCACTATTGATACAGCATGATTGCCTACCATACAATAGTTTTCCTTGCCCCACAATCCCCATATAGGCAGAAAACCTTGTACCTCGGCTTGCTCTACAAGTGAGCTAACCATAGCGTCTACACGGTCGGGCATAACAATTGTGTAGAACGGATGAGCTGCACGGTATGTGTCCCAGCAAGAGAAGGTGGAGTAGAACAGTCCGTTTTCCGCCTTTACTATCTTATCGGCTGCATTGCGGTACATTCCGTCAACATCGGCTATTTGGTTAGGCTGTATAAGCGCATGGTAGAATGATGTGTAAAAGTTCTTCTTTTGGTCGTCGGTACCTTCGATGTCGATACGTTTTAGATACGTGTTCCACTCGTTATTGGCAGATTGCTTTACGGCAGCAAAGTCCCAGTTGGGAACTTCTGTATATAGATTCTTTTTAGCTCCATCAACACTTGTAGTAGACATAGCAATTTTCATAAGCAACTGCTCGCCTTGCTCTATACCATCGAATGTGGCAACTATACGGTCGCCTTTTTCTGTATCAGCAGCTTTGTTAAGTGTTATGTGGCTTGCTACAGGGCGGTTGAACTTAATAATGAAGAAGTAGTCTTGTTTTACCCATACGGTGTTCTGTACATGTCCTACAAGTGTGTATGCATCCTCCCAGTGAGTCTCGCAACGATTTACTTGTGAGTGATATTGTTTGTCGCTCCATGCAGGACCGTGCTGAAGGTCAATAAGTACAGAAGTAGAGTCGGTGCTGTCGTATGTATAACGGTGAAAAGCCACATGTGCCGAGGCTGTTAGTTCTGCCTTGACTTTGGTATCGGTAAGGTAGACAGAGTAATAGCCTGGTGTAGCAAACTCTTGTGTCTTGTAGAAATGTGATCGGTATTCGTCCCAAGAGCGTGTGCGTTTGCCGGTAGATGGCATTACGAGAATATCGCCAAGATCCATGCAGCCAGTACCGTTGAGATGGTCTTGTGTGAATCCCCATATTATAGAGTCGCTATAAACATATTCTGAACAATAGCGCCACCCGATACCGCCAGTTACAGGACTCGTCTGTATCATGCCAAACGGTCGGCAAGCTCCAGGAAAAGTGTGACCATTGTCGGCATTGCCAACAAAAGGGTCTACATATTTAGTGTATTCTGTTTGTCTAGCAAAGGCTTGTTGTGCAACAATACCTAATAGGAATATAACCGTAAAGGCATATCTGTAGATTAAGGATTTAGGTTTGTTCATATTACTTTAGTTTATATTATTACTGTTTGCAAATTTAG
>ERZ1035032.2412-NODE-2412-length-10143-cov-3.346649_pt1 | contig 10143 bp, 11 predicted proteins | sample MGYA00520693_ERZ1035032 | MGnify/ENA primary metagenome ERZ1035032 (study PRJEB33766, sample SAMN09781740) | gut metagenome | biome: gut microbiome | host: Homo sapiens | place: Madagascar | study: EMG produced TPA metagenomics assembly of the PRJNA485056 data...
GCCGGATACGGGTGAGCAGGGACTTGAAATTGCCGAAATGCTGGCCCGAAGCGGCGCGATTGATTTAATTGTTGTAGACTCTGTTGCGGCGTTGGTGCCCAAGGCAGAAATTGAAGGCGAAATGGGCGATTCGCATGTGGGCTTGCATGCACGACTGATGAGCCAGGCGTTGCGTAAGCTGGCCGGCGTTATCAGCAAGTCGAATACCGTGGCGATTTTTATTAATCAGCTGCGTGAAAAGGTCGGCATTACATACGGCAATCCGGAGGTTACAACCGGCGGCCGTGCGCTGAAATTCTATGCTTCGGTTCGTATGGAAATCCGCAAGCAGGAGTTCATTAAAAAGGGCACCGAGGCTATCGGCGTTCGCACGAAGGCCAAGGTTGTGAAAAACAAAATGGCTCCGCCGTTCCGTGAGGCAGAGTTTGATATTATGTACGGCGAAGGGATTTCCAAAACAGGCTGTGTTTTGGATGTGGCCGCCGACCTCGGTATTTTGAAAAAAAGCGGCACCTGGTACAATTACGGCGACGTGCGTTTGGGTCAGGGACGTGAAAATTCCAAAAATTATTTAAAGGAGCATCCGGACATGCTGGCAGAACTGGATCATAAGGTAAGAGAGGCTTTGCTTGCTCATCCGGCGGAAGAACAGCCGCATAAGGCTTTGCAGCAGGAGAAGGAAGATGAAAACACTAATTTGTAATGCACGGCTTTTAACCATGGATGAAGGTAAGGTGTACTCGGACGGCTGCATTGTTGCAGAAGATGCATATATTCGCTATGCCGGAGCGCAGAGGAATTTTACCGAAAGCTTTGACAAGGTGATTGACGCACGCGGCGGCATTGTTATGCCGGGTCTTGTGAATGCGCATACGCATTCGCCCATGACGCTTTTGCGCGGCTGTGCTAACGATTTGGCGCTGGACGAGTGGTTAAACGAGCACATTTTTCCGCTGGAGGATAAGCTGGACGGCGAGGCGGTGTATTACGGTACGCTTTTGGCCTGTGCCGAAATGATACGCAGCGGAACAACAACCTTTGCCGATATGTACTTTTTCAGCGACAACTCGGCGCGTGCGATACTGGACTCCGGGCTGAATGCCAACTTATCGCGCTGTGTAACGGGTACGCATCAGGATTATAAAAAACGGCTGGCAGAAGGACGGCAGCTGTTTGCCGAGTATCATCGTGCAGGTGACGGCAGCCTTTGGGTTGAACACAGTGCGCATGCTGTATATACGTGCAGCCGTGAGGTGCTGCATGCCGTTGCGGAGGCGGCGCAAAAAGACGGCACGGGGATTCACATTCATCTGAGTGAAACCATGAAGGAGAACCGCGACTGCTATCGCAAATACGGCAAATCTCCAACGGAAATCATGTGGGATACGGGCATTTTCTCGGTTCGTACCAATGCGGCGCATTGCGTTTATTTAAGTGAAAACGATATGGATATTTTAAGCCAAAACGGTGTGAGTATCTCGCATAATCCGACCAGTAATTTAAAGCTGGCAAGCGGTGTGGCCAACATTAAGGAAATCATGGGAAAACAGATTAACGTGGCGCTCGGTACGGATGGCGCAGCCAGCAACAATGCACTGGATGTTTTCAGCGAAATGAAGCTGGCCGCTCTTTTGCATAAAGGCATGCGGCTGGATCCGACGCTGATTGAAGCGCAAACCGCCCTTGAAATGGCGACCGTAAACGGTGCAAAAGCGCTGGGACGTGAAAACGAACGCGGTAAGCTGAAAGAAGGGTATCGTGCCGATCTGATTATTTTGGACGCAGATGCACCGGCGTTGTATCCGATGCACGACCCCGTATCGGCAGTGGTCTATAACGGCTGCGGCGGCGCGGTTGAAACCGTTATGTGTAACGGTCGGCTTTTAATGGAAAAACGAGAGCTGCTTGTGCTGGATATGGAAAAAATTAAGACAGGGGTATCGGCAGCCATGCACCGCATGGGGCTTTAAAAGAGAACATAGGGGGAAATACAAATGAGATACGCAGTGATTGACGTTGGCTCGAATACGATACGGCTTTGCATATATGAAAAGCATGATGGTGGCCTATCTTTAATTGTCAATGAGCGCGTTATGGCGCTTTTGGGGTCAAAAACAACAAACGGTGCGCTGAACGAAGAGGGGATTCGTGCGGCATCGGAGGCGCTTTTAAAATTGAAAGAAATTGCCGAGCGTGAGCAGGCAGAGCATTTGTTTGTTTTTGCAACGGCGGCACTGCGGAACATTACCAATACACAAGAAGCAACGGCCGAGATTATGAAAAACACAGGTCTTTTAATTGATGTGCTCAGCGGCGATGAGGAGGCTCTTTTAACCTATGCAGGCGCGGCAAAGGCGCAAAACATTGCCGATGGATTGATTGCCGACATCGGCGGCGGCAGCACGGAGCTTGTTTTGATCAAAGAAGGTAAAGTGCTTGCCAAGGCCAGCCTTGCCATCGGCTCATTGACGGCTTTTGTCCGATTTGTTAAAAAACGTCCTGCCGAGCGCGAACAGATTATGCACCTGCGTGAGCATATGCGCAGCATGATTGCCGAGCGCTTTACAGAAGGCACACAGGCATCGGTTTTATACGGCATCGGCGGCGCGGCGCGGACGGCATCGGAACTGGAAAAGATATTGTATCCGGCTTCGGGCGGTGCCATTCAAACCCTGGAAATGCTGTTATACAGACTTTTGGACGATGAAAAGCTGGCCGAAAAAAGTATTTTGGCGGCCAGTCCCGATCGGTTGGATACGGCACTGCCGGGTGTGGCGATTTTATGCGAAGCGGCGGCCTTTTTCGGCTGCAAACGGCTGGATGTCTGCAAGGCCGGTGTGCGTGAGGGATATTTACAAAAGAAGCTCGGCGAGAGTGGGGAACTATAATGGAAAAAACAGTCGCCTTTTGCACCTTGGGGTGCAAGGTGAATCAATATGAATCCGAAGCGGTTTTAGAGCAATTTATAAAGCGTGGCTACCGCGCGGTCGATTTTGCGGACAAGGCAGATGTATATGTTGTCAATACCTGCACCGTTACGCATTTAAGCGACCGAAAATCACGCCAAATGATTCGGCGTGCCAAGCACGAAAACCCGAATGCGGTGTTGGCTGTTATGGGGTGTTATGCACAAACCGCGCCGGAGGTCGTGGAAAAAATACAAGGTGTGGATATTGTCATCGGCACAAACGGCCGCACACGTGTGGTTGAAGCGGTGGAACAATTTTTGGAACAGAAAAAAACCATGAATTTGGTCAGAAAGCTGGAAAAGGACTGTTGTTTTGAACCGCTGGCAATTGACGGCAGCGGTCAAACACACACGCGCGCCTTTTTAAAGGTGCAGGATGGCTGCAATCAATTTTGCTCGTATTGCATCATTCCGTATGCGCGCGGCCGAATCCGTTCGCGCTCAATTGCCGATTCGGTTCACGAAGCGCGGCGCATGGCGGCGGCAGGCTTTTCGGAACTGGTGCTGACGGGGATTCATCTGGCATCTTGGGGGCGTGACAGTGAGGAAGGCAACTTGCTGGATTTGCTGACGGCCTTGCAGCAGGTGGAGGGGCTGAGCAGGATTCGTCTTGGCTCACTGGAGCCGACGTTGTGTGATGAAGCCTTTGTACAGGGCATAACTCAATTAGATAAGGTTTGCCATCACTTTCACCTATCGCTGCAAAGCGGTTGCGATGCAACGCTTAAGCGCATGAATCGGAAATATACAACGGAGCAGTATCGGGAGGCCGTAGAACGTCTGCGCAGGGTGATGCCTGACGCGGCGATTACGACGGATATTATTGTCGGCTTTCCGAGCGAAACGGAGGAAGAGTTTGCCGAAACGGTTCGGTTTTTGAAAAACATCCATTTGGCAGATGCGCATATTTTTAAATACTCGCCGCGGCAGGGAACACCGGCAGCCAAAATGCCGCAGCAAATAGCACCGGAGGTTAAGGAGCAGCGCAGCCATACCTTGCTGACGCTGACAGAAGCAGAGCGCCGTGCTTTTTTGATGCGGTTTGTGAGCCTTACAGAGCCGGTTTTATTTGAACAGGAGATACAGCCGGGCGTATATGAAGGTAAAACGAAAAATTACATAACAGTCTGTGTTACCTCGGCGGCCGATTTGTGCGGCCGAGAGGAAAATGTGCAGCTGGAGCAGTACGAAAATGGCATGCTTTCGGGCGTGCTTGTGTAGATGCGGACGGTTAGGCGTTCGACTCCCTAATGCTTATGGTAGCATATATGGCGTGCATCGCGAATACAATAAAACCAAAAACGGTTTGGGGAGCGGTGCAAAATGCTGGTGATTATTAAAAAGTGGAATCTTGTTCTTTTAACGCTGATTATGTTGATTGTGGTTTGCGGTGCGGGACTTTTGGTGCGGCCGAGCAACGCCGTTCAAGTCAGTGCCGTGCCCGGATTCGGCAAGCGGATTGTTCTGGACGCAGGACATGGCGAGCCGGACGGCGGCGCTGTCGGCAGCAGCGGCGTGATGGAGAAAGAGCTGAATTTAAAAATAACAAAGTTTTTGCAGGCTTATTTAGAGCAGGGCGGCATGGAGGTTGTGTTGACCAGAGCCGATGACAGCGGCATTTATGACGCAGGCAGCCGCAACATTAAGCAAAAAAAACGAACGGATATTCACAACCGCGAAAAGCTGATGAATCATTCCGATGCGGATTTGTTTGTCAGTATCCATATGAATAAATTTACAGACGCGCGATACAGCGGTCCACAGGTGTTTTATTCGGCTAATCATGCACAGTCCAAGCTGCTGGCAGAAGAAGTGCAAAAGGCGATGATTTCGGGTCTTGCACCAGAATCGGCGCGCGAGGTTAAAAAAGCAGGCAAGGAAATTTATCTGTTAAAGCAAGCCAAACTGCCGGCCATCTTGATTGAATGCGGCTTTTTGTCAAACAGCCGCGAGGAAAAGCTGCTGCTCGACGAAGACTATCAAAAACAGGTTGCCTGGTCGATATATTGCGGCATTGTGCAATATTTTGCCGCCGGATAATCGGCCGCAATTACAAAGGAGAGTTGCTATGAAAAAGTTTAAAATACCTTATTTAAATGTTTTGCCTGTGCTGTTGATAGCGTTTTTACTGTTTAAGCTTGTCAATAACACAGAGCTGTCAATCGGCGGTATTTTTCAAACGATTTACGGGTGTATCGCTTACTTTGTGTCCGGGTTTGTTATTGCATATTTAATGAATCCGGCTATGTGCTTTTTTGAAAGGCTGATTCAGTCGCGAAAGGACACCGAACGCATGAAGAAGTGCAAGCGAGGCGGTGTCATTGCGTTTTTATATTTGCTGTTTATCGGTATTATCACCATTTTTGTGGTAGCCATTATTCCGACTATCCGCACGGGTGTTCATGAGATTATGGATAATATTCCGCAATATACCACAATGATTGAAACGTGGCTGAACGACTTTTCGGTTTCCTCCGATCCTGAGCTTTCGGGCTTGATTGAAGGCCGTGTGGAGGAAGCCTTTAAGTTTTTGTATAATTGGCTGCAGGGTATGGACTTATCCTACATCGGCGGTGCCCTTTCGTCGGCCGTCAGTTCCTCAGCCACAGCGTTGATGCGGATTGGCTTCGGGATGATTGTGTCCATCTACTTTTTGTTCAGCAAAGAGGCACTTATTATCAGCATTAAAAAGCTTTGCTATGCACTGCTCGGTAAAAAATATGCGGATAAGCTGATGAATACGGGACGGCAGATCAATACCATTTTTTTGAATTTTATTGTCAGCAAGCTGTTGCAGTCCTTAATTTTGTTCATTGTAGGGCTGGTTGTGCTGGTGCCGATTCGGATTCCGCTGGCACCGCTGATTTCCCTTTTTATTGCCGTAACCAATATGATTCCGTATTTCGGTCCATACATCGGTGCAATCCCCAGTATTTTGGTCGTGCTGTTTTACAGTCCGGTTATGGCGCTGTGGGTGGCGATTTACGCGGTTGGCGCACAAATTTTGGATAATACAATTATCGGCCCGAAGATCATGTCGGATCAGGTTGGCATCAGTCCGCTTTTGGTTATCGCCGGTGTCACGCTGGGCGGTACCTTCGGCGGCATATTGGGCATGTTTTTAGGCGTTCCGGTCATTGCGGTGATTAAATTGGTATTTTATGATCCTTATATTGAACGAAAATTAAAGGAAAACGATATAACTTTGTAAAATACATGCAAACAGTTGTATATTAGAAATTGTACAAAAAAGCCTTGCAAACCGTAAATATATATGATATAATTATTACGATATGCTAGATGGTTGAAAGAGGTGAAACAAATGAAAGAAGGAATTCATCCGCAGTATTTCGACACGACGATTAAGTGTGCTTGCGGCAACGTGATAGAGACAGGCTCTACAAAAGAAAATATTACAGTTGAAATTTGTTCAAAATGCCATCCGTTCTTTACCGGCAAGCAGAAGCTGGTTGACACCGGCGGACGTGTTGAGAAGTTCAGAAAACGGTTTGGCCTCAAGGAGCAGTAAATTTTTTGCTGCTGTTTAGTACCCTTGGAAGAATTGATGGAGGTAAGTGCAAATGTTGTTGGCTGTGCAGATTCTGCATATCATCATCACAATTGTTCTGATTGTTGTTGTTTTGTTCCAATCGGGGAAGGAAGCGGGTTTATCCGGTTCAATCGCCGGCGGTTCGGAAACCTTTTTTGGAAAAAACAAGGGCAGAACAATTGACGCGATTCTGGAAAAGTGGACATCAGTTATAGCGATTGCCTTTTTGGTAACATCGATTGCGCTGTTCTTTTTAGGCAAGGGCGCTTGACAGAACTGATGATGCAGGGTTTATGATTGAAACCTCACGAAGAGCAGCGCCGCAAAACGGTACTGTAAATGATGTATAATCAAAAAGCTCGATGAGGTAACGGCCGAAGAACCGCAGCGTGGTTCAGCCGTTTGGTAAAGGTGTGAAAACCGTGCGCTTTTTCAGCGTACGGTTTTTTATCTTTAATTGAAATTTATGTTTTGCCGATTGTGATACAGGGCAAAATACAAGCAGATAAAATTAAATTTGCGCACGTCTTGCGCCTATGCGGCGGTGATTTGTGTAGAACAATGTATGGAGGTATAATATGATTTCAGCAGGCGAATTTAGAAACGGTGTCACCTTTGAATTTGAAGGTAATGTGTATCAGGTTGTAGAATTTCAGCATGTAAAACCGGGCAAGGGCGCAGCGTTTGTCAGAACAAAATTAAAAAACGTTATTTCCGGTGCGGTGGTTGAAAAAACCTTCCGTCCGACCGAAAAAATGCCGAAGGCGCATATTGAAAGAAAAAATATGGCATACTCTTATAACGATGGTGACTTATTCTACTTTATGGATAATGAAACCTTTGATATGATGCCGCTTTCTAAGGATCAGTTGGGCGATGCACTTAAATTTGTGACCGAGAATATGAATGTAACCATCCTTTCCTACAAAGGTTCTGTTTTTGGCGTTGAGCCGCCGACCTTTGTTGAGCTGAAGGTTACGGATACCGAGCCGGGCTTTAAAGGCGATACCAGCACAGGCGCCACAAAGCCTGCAACACTGGAAACCGGTGCAACCATTAACGTACCGTTGTTTGTTGACCAGGATGATACCATCCGTGTAGATACCAGAACCGGCGAATATATGGAGCGTGTTTAAACGTTAGCATACTTGCCGATAAAGAAAGGAGAGGACGCCGGGGGCGTCCGGATCATAATATGGGATATTTATCTGAAAGAGCAGCTTACTTACAAGGCTTGGCCGAGGGCATGAAGCTTGCCGATAAAGGCGATGAAGGCAAAATGATAGAAAAAATGATTGACCTGATCGGCGAAATGGCATCCAGCATTGATGATGCTTATGATGCTGTTGAAGAATGTGAAGACAGAATTGATGAGCTGGAAGAATTTGCGGAAGAAATTTCGGACATCTTTGACGGTGACGATGATTGCTGCGGCTGCGGCTCTGATCATTGTGACTGCGATGACGATTTTGATGATGACGAGCTGGACGATGTGGACTTTTACGAAGTAAAGTGCCCGCATTGCGATGAAAAGGTCTTTTTTGACGAAGATATGGTAAACAGCAGTGAGCTGGTTTGCCCCAACTGCGGCAAAAACATCGAAATTGAGGTTGAGGACTAATCAATCGGCTTGTTAGGTGTTAGGGGTGATTCCCTAATGCCTATACTCAAAAAAGGCGCCCAAACAATAAATGTTTGGGCGCCTTTTTGTATGTAGCTGACTTACAATACCTTGCTTAAAAACAGTTGTGTTCTCGGATTTTGAGGATGGTCAAAAATCTCTTCCGGTGTGCCTTCCTCAATAATTTGGCCGCCGTCCATAAACAGGACACGGCTGCCGACTTCACGTGCAAAGCCCATTTCGTGAGTAACAACAGCCATGGTCATGCCGGTTTCTGCCAAATTTTTCATAACGTCCAGCACTTCGCCGACCATTTCGGGGTCGAGTGCGCTTGTCGGTTCGTCAAACAGCATCACATCCGGCTCCATACACAAAGAGCGCACAATGGCAACACGCTGTTTTTGACCGCCGGAAAGCTGGCTGGGGTAGGCGTTTGCGCGATCCTCCAGGCCGACCAGCTTTAATAATTCCATGGCTTTGGCTTCTGCTTCTGCCTCTGCCTTTTTTAAAAGCTTAATCGGCGCGATGGTCATATTGCGCAAAATCGTCATATGCGGAAACAGGTTAAAATGCTGGAATACCATTCCCATTTTGCGGCGATACAGGTTTACATCCAGTTTAGGATTGGTAATGTCTGTACCCTCAAAATAAATTTTGCCTGCCGTTGGGATTTCAAGCAGGTTTAAAGAGCGCAAAAAGGTCGATTTACCGGAACCGGAGGGGCCGATGATAACAACCACTTCGCCACGCTTAATCTCGGCCGTTACGCCGTCTAATGCGCGGATTGCGCCGCCGTTATAATACTTGCAAAGCTCTTCGGTACGGATGATAACGGAATTGTTTGCTTTATCGCTCACTTTTACGCAGCCTCCTCTCAAAAATGCCTAACAGCTTGGTCAGCACCATAACGATCACCAAATAAACAAGAGCAATTAAAATAATCGGGTTAATATGGTCGTATGTCGTGTTCTTAATCTGTACGGCTGCTTTGGTAATGTCAACCACGGCCACATAACCGGCAACGGAGGTTTCCTTTAAAAGGGCGATCATTTCGTTACCGATGGCCGGCAAAATGTTTTTAAATGCCTGGGGTAAAATGATGTACTGCATGGTTCTGAGCTTTGAAAAGCCGAGCGCACGGCCTGCCTCCATCTGTCCGCTGTCTACGGCCATAATGCCGGAGCGGATTGTTTCGGCAACGTAAGCGCCGGAGTTGATACCGAAGGTGATCATGGCGACAACGGTACCGTCCTTAGCCGAAACAAAAATGATAAAGAATGAAATTAAAAGCTGCACCATAACAGGTGTACCGCGGATTACCGTCAGGTATATGTTGCATACAATATCAAGCGGCCGAAGCGCCTTATTGTCATCGGCAAAAACCTTAATGATGGCAACAATGGTACCGATGATAACACCGATAATTAATGCGCCGACGGTGATGATAATTGTTTTTTCAAAACCGCTGATTAAAGTTTGATAGCGCGCGTCTACAATAAACGTGTTATATAAGGTATCCAGCCATTGGTTAAACCAATTCATATCATAACACCTTTCTTTATTTTTTCATAAGCGCAGGCCGTGAAACGGCTTGCTTCACACCGTATATTACGGAAAAACGGCGCAGGGGTTAGCTGCGCCGTAATGGAATCTGCTTTGCCTTACTCGGCATCATAGGGCAGGTCGTATTTTGCAAAGATTTCGGCCAACTTGCCTTCGGATTTCAGTTCGTCCAACGCCTTGTTGATTTTGTTAACCAATTCGGTGTTGCCCTTTTTGGTGGCGATTGCATAATTCTCTTTTGTTAAAGCCTCAGCCAAAACAACGGTTTTGCCTGCCTGCTTTTCGGAAAGGGATTTAGCAACCTCGTTATCGATAACAACTGCGTCAACCTTGCCGGTTGTTAAAGCCGAAATGGCTTCTGCACCGGTTTTAAAGGATTGAATGTTGTAGTTTTCCTCCAGCAGATACTGTTCGCCGGTTGTGCCCTCCCGGCAGGAAATG